>Ga0209338_1000261_pt1 | contig 18872 bp, 16 predicted proteins | sample OlaalgELextract1_FD_187374 | JGI IMG/M metagenome (GOLD analysis project Ga0209338, IMG submission 187374) | Olavius algarvensis symbiont microbial communities from Tuscany, Italy - Type A ELBA extract 1 (SPAdes) (version 2) | ecosystem: Host-associated > Annelida > Digestive system >... | reverse complement strand
TAGCTTGATTGAACAAAACCAGCTTGATATCAAAGAGCAAAACGGTATATATGGAGGTATTGATCTTGACGACCTCCCATTTTAAATCTTCAGGACATAATCACCTTCAGGACATACGCCCTTATTTGTATATATGGTACTACTTGAGTTCACGTAACTTGTTCTTGAAATGAATTAACTCATTTTTGGACACGATATAGGCAATTTGCGCCGAATTTAGGAATTGAGGGATTCGGGAATTGAGGGATTAAAAGATAAAATCAATAATATTAAAAAGATAGAATTCCTTCAATTCCTGAATCCCTGAATTCCCAAATTCCTGAATCCCTGAATCCCTAAATCCCCGAATTCCTGAATTCCTGAATTAAGCCCATGGCAATTCAGCTGTTATTCCCGACCCGATCAAGGGGAATGACGCAACTGTCATCCGTCAGTAGACTCGCAAAAGTGGCCTCCTGCAGGGTATCTCTCAGCTGGCTCCGGGCTTTTTCCCAAACGAGATGAACCGTACAAGCCTGGCTGCGCTGACAGGACTCCGGCCGAATTACGCAGTCGTTTAAAAATATTTCACCGATCACTGCCTCGACCACGTCAAGCAGCGTTATATCCTCAGGCGCAACCGCGAGCTTTAAACCGCCTTTAGCACCCTGAATGATTTCGAGAAATCCGGATCGTGCAAGCTGCTGGGCGATTTTACCCAGAAATTGGTCCGGAATGTCCATTTCGGCTGCAATCTGCTTACGGCTGCAGATAATGCCGACACCTTTTGAAGCAAGGTAAAGAACACAGCGAACCGCGTATTCGCCTGCCCGTGTAAGTCGCATGAAGTCTCCCGCGTTTAAATAAGATAAATAGGATTATATTTATCCGATATAATATTTCATTTTCACTGTCAAGCAATTATTTTGTTAAAGTATGGTAAAAAAATACCGATATTTTATTTCAGAAGTTTTCTTGAAGATCGGATTTCTCAGTTAACTCTTAGCTGCTGAAAAAGAGAGTCCAATTGAATATCAAATCATTCGGGAAGATTGCTGACGCTAAGATAAAATCACCGTTGCACGAGCAAAATGGTGATTTAGGCCCGGGTTTCGCCTGGAGGTTTTGGAGGAAATTTCTGGCGATGGGCAGCACCGGCAACGGTGCTGCCCTAGGGCGCTTTCAGGTTATGAATTCCGATCCGGTAAAATTTCCAGCAGCATCCTAGGTGCTTGCACTTTGGACGGTTAAAATTGATGATATTTCTTTTACGGAGCTATAAAAAAGGGGGGGTATTTATGAAAAGCTTTCCTGCAGCAGGTGGACCAATTTTCGCCGGCCTCATCCTGGTCATTTCGCTTATATCCTGCAGCCCCAAACACGTTGTTCAGGGGCGGGTAGTTGACGCAGCTACCCAGCGACCCATTCCGGGCGCGGCCGTGGCAATCCGGTGGTACACCAGTGAGGCTGAAGATCAATCGACTAAAACCGGCACCATCGAGGCGGTCCAGTCGGTAACCGATGCCCGGGGCATTTTCAAGATCCCGAAACATCCGGATACAAACCATGTTCTGGGAGTATATAAGAACGGTTACATCTGCTGGAGCAGTCAGGACATATTCATCGGCAATCGGTTCATATCCCGCGCGAAAAAATACCGCAAAAGAAAGCACCACAGGGTCAGAGACGGCATGGAAATCAAGTTGGAATCGCTTCAAAAAAAGCACCCCAAGGAAATCCATGCCGGTTTTACGGTGATGGTGGCCGGCGAAAACACCAATTCCGAATCGGGTCCTTTTCATCAGGCCATCCAATCCGAATATCAGCTATGGCGCGAAAACTTGCGCAAAGATTTTCAGAAACAGGTGGGCGCGAAGTAGAAAGCTGGATGCTCGGTGCTAGATGCTGGAAACTGGATACTCGATGCTGGATGCTCGATGATCGATGCCGAATGCCGGATAATCGATACAGGTTTAATGCCTGTGATCGAACTTCCTCCATCCGGCTTCCAGCACCTGGCCTACTGCCGACTATCCTTAGTCGTCAGCCATCTGTCATCTGAACTCTACCTTCTGTCCTTTTCTTTCAATTCCGACTTTGTCTCGCCTGAGCTTGTCGAAGGCCGCACGCCTACTTCCACCTTCACGCTCCCTCAAACCTCTGAATTCTGTCATCTGACCTCTGTCATCTGACTTCTGTCCTCTGACCTCTGACCTCTGTCCTCTGTCCTCTGACCTCTGTCCTCTGTCCTCTGACCTCTGACCTCTGTCATCTGACTTCTGTCCTCTGACCTCTGTCATCTGACTTCTGTCCTCTGACCTCTGTCCTCTGACCTCTGCCCTCTGCCCTCTGTCCATTGCATCTATCTCGGTTTATATTCCTTTAAATCCGCATTCCGCAATCCCCAATCCGCAATCGAAACCCTCTGTCATCTGACTTCTGACCTCTGACCTCTGTCCTCTGACCTCTGTCCTCTGACCTCTGTCCATTGCATCTATCCCGGTTTTTATTCTTTTAAATCCGCATTCCGCAATCCCCAATCCGCAATCGAAACCCTCTGTCATCTGACTTCTGTCCTCTGACCTCTGACCTCTGTCCTCTGACCTCTGACTTCTGTCCTCTGACCTCTGACCTCTGTCTTCTGTCCTCTGACTTCTGACTTCCGTCCTCTGTCACCTGCTATTCATAAGCAAGCACCCGAATCAACCCAATCGAGGCGCCCGAATCATCGGTGGTGCAGGTATCACTGACGGAAACCACTTTTTGTACGTTGTTTTCCTCAATAAAGCGATTGACCATGGCATCGAGATCTTCGAGCTCCTTTTTAGCCTGAAAAATTTTTAACGGACTGGCAAATGTTTTGACTTTAATCATCGTCTACCTCCATTTCTTTGACATAGCCGCTTTGGCGGCGAAAAGTCTATCCCAAATATAATTGAATAGGTGAAAATTAAAACCTGAAAAATGCGAAGCATATATTAATTAATTAGCGAATATCATCTGCCGCTTGTATTGCAGGTAATGCTCGGTGATGAAGTTTATGGGTTTCTGGAGTTTCTGAAAATTCTCACGCAGTGCCCAGAAGACATCTTCCATATTTAACTCCCGGGCTGCTGAATGCTCCGCTGCTAATTTATAGAATCTGCCTGATTTATAACATAATACGTCCAACTCCCGGGGCAAGTCGAATAAGAACCGCCAAACAAACCGGGCGCGTCACAGGTAGCTTATCGGTTCGAGCCCTTTACGTCGCCGCAGGGCTTCCAGCAGACCTACGGTACCGGTCATCATGTTGTCTCCCAAGGGTGCACCGAAAGCTATGGGAAATTTTGAGGATTCCACCAGGCGTCGTTTGGGACCGGTGGCAATGATCACGTCTACCGCATCAAAGCCGACTGCAGTGCGCAGATAGGCCCCATGACCTCCTTCAGCCAGGATCCGGCCGTGCTCGATTTTCCCGTCGCATAATTCAACCAGCAGGTCCTGCAATCGATCAAGGGTGATGTCTGAGGTGTGGTATTCGAAAAAGCCGGCAATTTCATCGCCCGATACGGCGGCGCCTACGGTGTGCGAAGTGGCCACATCCAGAATGATCACCTTTGTTTTATTGCGGGCAAGGACATCCATTGATCCGCCCAGAATGGCCGCCATACCGCTGTCCATAACATAAATTTCTTCAGCCGGAAGGGCGCGGGCGCTCCGGCCTATGGAAGACAGACGATTCATTTCGCGGGGTATTTCATCATTTCGATAAAGCAGGATATGGGGGTGTGGTTTATCTTTGAGCTTTGATTGAAACATGTTATGGCGAAAATCCAGGTGTGAAACCCCGGCGGGCGGCACGCCGTGGTCCTGGGCACAGATCGCCACGGCCTCAAACTCAAAGGCCACCCCGAAGCCTTCCACAATCCGCCGCAGGCGTTGAATTTCAAGGTCACCAAGCACCAGGTGTGAAAATCTTGCATCCTGTTGATAATCCTCTATCTTTTCATCATCAACAATGTCAATGCCCCAGGATTGCACCCTCCCCGGGTTGTGGTGGAGGGTCGCCGCAGAGGAGGCCGACATCACGACCCTGGCAATTCTCGCGCGCTCCTTTAAAAAAGCAGTAAGCGGTCCACCGCCCATTTCGGTGCCGCTGATCAGCAGGTTTCCGGCCAATTCAGCAGCTTTTTCAGCCAGATGCCTGACCGGCGATTGCACTACCGCCTTATAATGCAGTTCGGTCTCGGTGTCATACCACAAAACATCCATGGTGCCGGCACCGATGTCTACCAGTAAAAATCGACTCATCAGTCACTCCTTTGCATTCTAAATTGTGGAATCGCTTCGCTCTGACAATCATAGATAAATTTAGATCGATAGAATACCTTACTTCGAAATTCAGCATTCCTTGTTCGATATCCGATATTTGCTTTTATATAGTTTCTTTTCCGATCAGACCGGCTATCCTTTAGCCGGAGGCTGCCGCTATTATGGTGATCCTAAAAAAGCATTTACACTTTTTCGCCATTGTGGTTCAAGTAGTTTATAAAATCGGACTGAATGAAAGGACAATAAACACTAAATGTATACGATTCATATAGAACCGGAAGATCGTAAAATTACGGCGGAAAATGGCCAAACGCTTTTGGAGGTCCTGATCGGTGCGGGAATATTTTTGCGCACAGACTGCGGGGGCAAAGGCAGCTGCGGCAAGTGTCGGGTAAAAATAGTCGCCGGGGCCACTGAAGGTGCGGCGCCAGTGGATGAATCGGAATTAAAAATTCTGGGCCAATCGGAATTTTCCAAAGGCGTGCGCCTGGCCTGCCGGCTTGCAATTTCCGGCAATATCAAGCTGAAAATACCTGAAACCAGCCGTTTGAGCGCTGAAGTGGCTCAAAAAGGGCTTCCGAAGCTGTTTGACAAATTAGCTGATATAAAGCCGCCCCGGGCCGGATCAGCCGATTCCTACGGCCTGGCAGTGGACCTGGGAACCACAACCATTGCCGTTTATCTTTGCAATCTGAGTACCGGCACTGTGATGGCGTCTACCTCGGCCCGCAATCCCCAAACCCTGTTCGGTGATGACGTCATGAGCCGTATCAGCGCCATTCGCTTGGAACCGGTCCTTTTGGCGCGGCAGCAAAACATGGCGGTCAAGGCAATTGAATGGGGAGTCAACTCCCTTTGCCGGTCCACCCGAATCGATCCGCAAAAAATCAATACGATGGTGGCGGTGGGCAATTCCACCATGATCCATATATTCGTCGGCGAAAATCCCTCGTCAATCGGGATCTTCCCTTACACCCCGCAGTTTGTAACAGAGAAAACGCTGCGCGCGGGTTCAATCGGTTTTGGCTTCAATCTCAATGCACAGATCCGCACCCTGCCCTTGATCACGGGCTTTATCGGTGCCGATATCGTCAGTGCTGCGCTGGCCGCTGAGCTATTGCAGTGTGAAGCGGGGACCATGCTGGTGGACGTGGGCACCAATGGCGAAATTATGTACCTGGGAAAAGACGGTTTGTCGGCAACCTCCTGTGCAACCGGACCGGCTTTCGAAGGTGCAGCTATCAGCCACGGTATGCATGCCGTATCCGGCGCAATTGATGCCGTCAGCATCACAGAAAAGAGCGGCAGCGCCGTTTGTTCGGTCATTCAGCAAAATCCGGCCCAACCCAAAAAACCGGCCGGCCTGTGCGGTACCGGAGTGATCAGTACGGTTGCGGAACTATACAAAGCCGGGCTGATTCTAAAAGGCGGCGCATTTGACGATAAAGCCGGCTCCCCTTATTTACGGGTAAATGAGGAGCAATTAGCGGAGTTTATCGTGGTACCTCCCGAAAATACCCAGGATGGCCGGCCCGTGGCATTTACCCAAAATGACGTCCGGGCCATCCAACTGGCCAAAGGCGCATTGCGTACCGGGATCGATTTGCTGTGCAAAAAGACCGGAATGGAGCAACCAACCAGGCTGCTCTTAGCCGGAGCTTTCGGCAGCTATATCAACAAAAATGATGCGCTCACAATTGGTATGTTTCCACATATTTCCGAGGATCAAATCGACGTAGTAGGCAATGCGGCCGGCGCCGGAGCCATTTTGGCTCTTTTTGAAGACGACGCTTTCGCCCGGGCTAAGGAATTGACCCGGGCTACCGTGGTGCTCGACCTCAGCACCCACCCGGATTTTCAGGAGACCTTCATAAACTCGTTGGAATTCCCGGACAAATAACGGCATTCGGCGCAGGTGACATACATAAAAATTTTAAAATAATATGTCATCCCGCTATACGGGAGCTTTAGGCGCAAAGAGAAGGATGATTGTCGTTCTTTAAATTCTTTCTTATATCCAATTATTTATGCTTGGCATTGTGCCACGGGTTTCCACGAAATTATAATTGATTTTTGAACTTCACCTTCCGATTTTGTCTCGCCTGAGCTCGCCGAAGGCCGCATTCCGACTTCCGACTTCGAAATAAAGTTCTACTTTATTTCAATCGACTCCCCTCTTTGGGGCACGATCACCGGATAATTTTCCTTCTTCAGGGATTCCGCAAATGCCATGGTCTGATCTTCTTCACCGTGTACCAGGGCGATCTTTTTCACCGTTAAATTTGATTCTTTTAGTAAGCGCAACATTTCGCTTTTATCGGCATGGGCCGAAAACCCGCCCAACCGAACCACCCGGGCTTTGAGGGGATATTCTTTATTCATGAATTTTACCAATGGCGCTTGGCCCTGGCGGCCGGATTCCTCATAGGCCAGTCCCTGTTCGAGGATGCGCCGACCCAGCGTGTGCCGGGCCATGTAGCCGACAATCAGAATCGTATTTTTGGGATCATGGATTTTGTGCCGCAGGTGATGCAAAATGCGTCCGGCCTCACACATGCCCGAGGCTGACACGACAATGTGAGGCGTTTGATCCCGGTTAAGGGCCATGGATTCTTCGACCGAGCCGACAAAATGGATCTGCTTGAACTGAAAGGGGTTCTGACCATTTTGCAAAAATGTGGCGTGGGTCTCCTCGTCATAGACCTCGGGGTGCTCTGCAAACACCCTTGTGATTTTGGTGGCCAACGGGCTGTCTACGTAAACCGGCAAGCGGGGAACTTCATTCTCATTATACAATTCATGCAGCACGTAAAGCAGTTCCTGGGTTCGGCCGAAGGCAAATGAGGGTATCATAATCGTACCGCCCCGGTCATGGGTGTCTAACAGCACCTCCTTGAGCCGCGGTTTGATATCTATCACCGGTTCATGCTGTCGATTCCCATAGGTGCTCTCCATGATCAGCAAATCAATTTCCCGGTCGTCTTCTTCGAACTCCAGGGTCGGATCTTTGATGATCGGTTTGTCGAACCTTCCGATGTCTCCGGTATAACAGATGGTATAATCACGTCCGTTTTCGCGGGCATGGATCATGCAGAAGGCTGATCCGAGAATGTGTCCGGCTTCATAAAGGGTGCAGGTCATGTCCCGGCCGATGGAAATCGGATGTCGGTAGGGGTAACCGTCAAGAGCGGTGAGAGCCTGCTGGGCATCGTCGGTCGTATACAATGCACTGACGCGCTCCAGGCGGTGGCGATCGATGAGCTCATCGATGGCGGCAACATCAAGACGATGACGATTTTTTTTCAATAGTTTTCTAATATCGGCCGCCCCTCTTTGGGTAGCCTTTTTCCCTTTTTTGGAAGAGGCCATCTTTGATAGCGCGTTGCGAACGGTCTTGTAATTTAGATAGTTGGCATCTGATTCCTGAATATGAGCGGCATCGAGCAGGAGATATTCACAGGCGGCCGCGGTGGCCCGGGTGCAGATAATACGGCCGACAAAATCGTGTTTGGCCAGCAAAGGCAACCGGCCGGAATGATCGATATGGGCGTGGGAAAGCACCACATTGGTCAGCATATTAGGATCAAACGGCATGACCTTGTTTTTCTCGGCCGATTCCCTGCGCCGTCCCTGAAACATACCACAATCCAGCAAAACGCGATCATGTTCGGTGGTGATGAGGTGCATGGATCCGGTCACTTCGCGCACCGCGCCATAGCAAGTTATGTGCATGAATTCGATCTCCTTATTCCGGGTCTATGGTTTCTGACAGCCGACTGCTGAAGGGTCAATTGGCAGCCGATTTGTCAATCTGAAAGGCCTGTGTCTCAAATAACATCATAGTTTGAATTCATAAGGGCGGCAAGGGTCTTTTTTTGTATCCGGATGGATGGAGGGAAAAGACAATTAAACAATTCAGCGAAGTGCAGAATTCAGTCCGGGTAAAGTTCAAGTCGTATTACCAACGATTTGATGACTATTCTTTCTCTTTTTGAAACAGGAATGAAAAGGCGGCAATCAAGACGATCAGTATGCCAAAAAGAAAATAAAGGGTCGAAATATACTTAAAGCTTGACGGGGCCATGCTAATTAATAAATCACGATTGAGGAAATATGCCCAGTTTAGAATAAATATATAGTTGATCAGCAGCGCCAAACGTAATTTTCCGAACAATAGGGTTAACGTACTGAGCACCATCAACAGAATTATCTGAATCATTGGAATTGCAAGCGTTGTTTCTGTAAGGTATTCTACCATGTAGACCTTCCCAAAAAATGTACATCAATCGTAATTAGAAAATTTATCGTCTTTTTTCGCTAAAACTTTATCGATTTTTATATAACTTGTTGCATTTAAAAGGATCTCGTGCTTGGTTACTTTAAATTTCAAAAATAGACGACGTCTGGTTTTAGAACACTCAACCAGCAAATTCGCTTTGGCTTAATCCGGATTACGGCGTGCATTTCGAGCGGCAACTGAAACATATTGACAGTATTTCGAATAATGTTGGATAATTTGATAAAATTTATGCAAATGAAAAAAAACATAGCCTGGGCGATTTTAAGCGGTCTTTTGTTGACCGGCGCGTTTCCCAAATTAGGGTTGAACTGGCTGGCCTGGTTCGCCCTGGTTCCGCTGCTGTATGCGATCCGTAATCTTTCCGCCGCTGCTGCTTTTCGGCTAGGCTGGATCGCCGGCCTGGTTCATTTTCTCTCGCTGCTCTATTGGCTCGTTCCCGTCATGCGAACCTACGGGTATTTGCCCATGTATCTGAGTGTCGCGATTTTGGTACTCCTGACAGCTGTTCTGGCAGTGTTTATTGCATTGTTTTCAGCGATTTTAAGCGGTGTCAGCCGAAAACCTGCCGGGTGCCTGATATTGTTGCCCGGGATATGGGTTGCCCTGGAATATGTCCGATCGTTTATATTTTCCGGATTCCCCTGGGAATTATTGGGCTACTCCCAGTATAAGCGTTTGCTACTGATCCAAATTTCGGATATATTCGGCGTATACGGACTGTCGGCTTTAATCGCATTCGTCAATGGGGCCATTTTTATAACCTTGCTCCATTTAGTCAAAAGGAGGTGGCAGCAGACAGGAATCACCAGGCGGCTGGCAACTGGTTCAATGATCGCGCTAATTATGGGAGTTATCCTGACCGGGTTTTATGGCTACTGGCGCCTGCAGGCAATTGACAATTTAATTGCCGGAGCTCCCAAAAGCCGCATATCCGTTGTTCAGGGCAATATCGATCAGGGAATCAAATGGGATCCCGCCTTCCAGATAGAAACCATTAAAAAATATAATCGACTGTCATCAGCGGCAAGCAAACAACAACCGGATCTCATTGTTTGGCCGGAGTCGGCCACGCCATTTTATTTTTTATACGATGTTGCGCCTTCGAAGCTGGTATTTGAGGGAATCAGAACGTCGGCAACCGACTATCTGATAGGCAGCCCGTCTTTTTTGCGCACCAACGACGGTGTGCAATACTACAACAGCGCCTATTTGATTAATCCTGAAGAAAAGACCATGGGCAAATACGACAAAACCCATCTGGTCCCATTCGGCGAGTATGTTCCGTTTAAAGAATGGCTTCCTTTCCTGGGTAAAATGGTGGCCCAGGTCGGGGATTTCCGGGGCGGCAAGGTCGGCAAGACCCTGCCCTGGCGCAACGAACAGCTGGGTGTTCAGATCTGCTACGAAATCGTTTTCCCGGAGCTTTCACGGGCCATGGTAAAAAACAATGCATCACTCTTGGTCAATATCACCAATGATGCCTGGTTCGGCAAGACCAGCGGTCCCTACCAGCATTTTTCCATGACTGTATTCAGAGCGGTGGAAAACCGCCGTTCCCTGGCCAGATCAGCCAATACCGGTATCAGCGGCTTTATTGACCCGGCGGGCAGGGTTTTGGCGTCCACCGATTTGCTGGAGGATGCCGTCGCCACCCAAATGTTACCGATGTTAATGGAAAGGTCCATTTATACTCAAATCGGCGATCGTTTCGTCCAACTCTGCCTGGCGCTAGTGCTGGTGGCAGTGCTATTTAGAATTGTTAAGTGGAAGACCAATAGAAAATAGAGGTTTGCAAATCACAGCTCGTAAGTTGATAAGTTCTTAAGCTGGTAAGCCTGCAGAGGAATTCGCCTTTTTTAAAAATCAAAATAGGCTGTTGTAAAAAAGAGACGAAATAAAAAAATCGGTTCTCGACTCCTTCCTGCACTGGATTTCGGATAGATGTATTACCTTATTTCAGCTTATCAACTCAACAGCTTACAAGCTTGATAACTTACCGGTGCACTTTGACAAAATTGTAAAACTACAACAAAATGCGACATATAACTGAACTAACTATTCAAGTGAACCAAAGGAGGAAACCCAAATGTCCATCGAATTAAAACAAAATTTAAATGAGCTTAAAGTTAAATTAGAACACCTGCGGAGCTATCTTTGACCTGGACGAAATCGAAAAACGCCTGGCGGAGATCGAAGCAACGATCGCCAAGGATGGCTTCTGGGACAATCCGGAAGATTCCAAAACGTTGCTGAAAGAACGCACTGCGATATCCAACAAGATTGACCGGTTTAAAAAACTTTGGGCTGATCTGGAAGAAAATCAGATTTTGCTGGATCTTGCGGTTGAGGAATCCGACGCCGACGCGCTTGACGAAGTTGCCCAGCAATCAGGTGAGTTGGACATCTTGATCGACCAGCTGTCCCTCGACCTGTTGCTGGATGGAGCAGAAGATCCCAAAAACGCGATTATGTCCATAAACGCCGGTGCCGGCGGCACCGAGGCCCAGGATTGGGCTGAGATGCTTTTCAGGATGTATTCGCGCTGGATTGAGCGCCGGGGCTTTAAATTTGAGATGATCGATTTTCAGCCGGGCGACGAGGCCGGGATCAAGAGTGTGACCTTTACGGCCGGTGGAGACAACGCGTTCGGCTATCTGAAATCTGAAGTCGGCGTCCATCGACTGGTCAGAATATCGCCGTTCAACGCCAGCGGCAAACGACATACGTCTTTCGCATCGGTCTTTGTCTATCCCGAACTGGATGCGGAAATCGTGGTGGATGTCGATGACAAAGATTTACGAATCGATGTCTTCAGGGCCAGTGGTGCGGGTGGACAACACGTCAATAAAACCAGCAGTGCGGTGCGCATTACGCATCTGCCCACCGGAATCGTCGTACAATGCCAACAGGAAAAATCACAGCACCGCAACAAGGATCTGGCAATGAAAGTCCTCAAAGCCCGCCTTTACCAGGTTGAAAGAAAAAAGCAGGACGATAAAATGCAAGAGCTGCACGACAGCAAGGAAGACATCGCCTGGGGCAGTCAGATCCGTTCCTACGTTTTGCACCCCTATCAGATGGTAAAGGACCACCGGATAAATCTTGATGTGGGCAATGTCAACGACGTCCTGGACGGCGGCATTGATCCATTTATCGAGGGAGTGCTGCTGGCCAAAAAATAAAAGAACTCATAGCTAAGGGCGGCATAATGGATAGTGGATGCTGGATGCTGGATACTCGATGCTGGATACTCGATGCTGGATACTCGATGCTGGATACTCGATGCTGGATACTCGATGCTGGATACCGGATACTGGCCTCTGGTTGCAGGAATGTGCACGGTATAAGGTATAAGGTGTAAGGTTTAGGGCAGACAACGATCTAAGGTAATCGGAAGGTCTTCCTTCGTTACTTTCACCCTCAAACGGAAAGCAGGTACTGCGTGAAGTTCTCCTTCAACGCAGCGCTCGTATTTTTTGAAGAACAATATTTGTGGACCCCTTAGAAATTTTAGCTGAATTTTACGACCGAAACTCCCGGGCATTTGAAATCCTGGTGGCGCATGGCCGCCAGGTTGCCCAGAAGGCCCTGGTGGCAGCGCAAAAGGTCGCCCATCTCCAGCCGGATCTGGATTTTATCCACAACGCCGCCTTGCTGCATGATATTGGCATTTTACATACGGCCAGCCCGGGTTTCGGCTGTCACGGAAAATATCCGTATATCTGTCACGGTTATTTGGGACGCGAACTGCTGGATGGCATTGGGCTGCCGCAGTACGGACTCATCAGCGAACGCCATATCGGGGCGGGCATCAGTCGTGACGATATCCGAAAATTCAAACTGCCGCTGCCCCAACGGGACATGGTTCCGGTTTCAATCGAGGAGCAAATCATATGCTACGCCGACAAATTTTTCTCCAAAAACGGCCAGGGCCGCCAACCAAATGGAGAAAACTCCGTTGAACAAATAACGCAGTCCCTAAGAGCCCATGGCCAAGAGCAGGTGACCCGCTTTCAAGAGTGGGTTAATCTATTCGGCGATTAGGGTTTGCACAAACAACAAACGCCGGGCAGACATTCTTCATGGCTGCCCTGCGCTAAAGCTTCAATCATCTGTCATTCTGAGTCTGTCATCTGCTCACTTTCCGACTTTGTCTCGCCTGAGCTTGTCGAAGGCCGCATTCAAAATTCTGTCATCTGTTCTCTGTCCTCTGACCTCAGACCTCTGTCTTCTGTCCTCTGATCTCTGTATTCTGACCTCTGTCCTCTGAGATCACGACCCAAGCGGCGACCGATTCCAACCAATAACCAATAACAAATAACTCCTATTTCTGACCTCAGTTCTCTGCCCTCTGTCCTCTGTCCTCTGTCTTCTGTCCTCTGACCTCAGTTCTCTGTCTTCTGACCTCTGGCCTCTGTCCTCCGTCTTCTGACCTCTGTCCTCCGACCTCTGTCTTCTAACCTCTTTCCTCTGTCTTCTGACCTCTGTTTTCTGTCCTCTGTTAGCTACCATCCCCGCATGAGATACTCATGAATCGAGTCGGCCGCTTTTCGGCCGGCCCCCATGGCCAGAATAACGGTGGCGGCTCCGGTCACGATATCGCCGCCGGCCCAAACGCCTTTTTTAAATGTTTTGCCGTTGGCCTCATCAGCTTCGATATAGCCCCACTTGTTCAGCTTTATATCCGGGGTGGACTCGGTCAGCAGCGGATTGGCGCCGGATCCCACGGCCACGATGCAAAGGTCGCACTCCAGCTCAAATTCCGACCCCTGGATGGGCACCGGTCGGCGGCGTCCCGAATCATCGGGCTCTCCCAGTTCCATTTGTAAACATTCCATTCCGGTCAAGCGCCCTTTTTCGTTGCCGATGTATTTGGTGGGATTGGTCAGAAGGAAAAATTCAATCCCCTCCTCTTCGGCATGATGGATCTCGGCGATTCTGGCCGGCATTTCCTGCCGGGAGCGACGATAGACGATGCGCACCTTTTCCGCTCCCAGGCGCATGGCAGTCCGGGCCGAATCCATGGCCACGTTGCCGGCCCCCAGCACGACCACATTTTTGGCCCGCGGGATGGGGGTGTCCACCTTCGGGTATAGATAAGCTTTCATCAGATTGGCCCGGGTCAGGTACTCGTTGGCCGAAAGAATGCCGATTAAATTCTCCCCCGGAATATTCATAAAACGCGGCAGCCCGGCGCCGACACCCAGATATATGGCTTCATAGCCTTCTTCGAAAAGCTCATCCAGCGACACGGTTCGCCCTACGACGGCATTGCACTCAACCTTGACGCCCAATCTCTCCAGAAAGTTAACTTCCTGGGCCACAATGGCTTTGGGCAGCCTGAACTCGGGGATGCCGTATACCAGCACACCGCCTGATTTGTGAAAGGCTTCCAGCACGGTCACATCGTGGCCTTTGACGATCAAATCACCGGCAACCGTCAAGCCGGAAGGGCCCGAGCCCACGACCGCAACCTTCTTGCCGGTCGGTTCGGCCCTGGGCGGCAAGTCGCCGGTACCGTGTTCTCTTTCCCAATCCGCGGCAAATCTTTCAAGATTCCCGATGGCTACCGGCTCGCCCCGCTTGCCCACAATACAAAGACCTTCACACTGAATTTCCTGGGGGCAAACCCGGCCGCAAACAGCCGGCAGGCTGTTTTTCTGCCATATGTTTCGGATTGACTGGGTGAACTCGCCTTCGGCGATGAGCTTGATAAAAGCCGGGATGTCGATTTCCACCGGGCAGCCGGCGACACAGCCCGGCTTTTTGCACTGCAGACACCGTTTGGCTTCTAATATGGCCATCTCCGGCGTATAACCCGTCGGAACCTCTAAAAAATTTCGGGCCCGTACAGCCGGTTCTTGTTCCGGCATCGATACCCTGGGTATCTTTTCTTTTTTCACTTTTTTCTTTGCTTCTGCCGCCATAGATCCATCCCCCCAAACTGAGTTAAAAGCTAATTGTTATTAGAGTTTGATGACCTCATCTATCGAAACGAATAACCAATAACAAGTAACCAATAACGATCAATCGGTTAGTCCTCAAATACACAAAACTCTTGGTAGCACTTCTGTTCGTCTTCGCAGTAGGCCTGCAGCCTTAATATCAGTTCGTCGTAATCCACCTGGTGTCCATCGAATTCAGGTCCATCAACACAGGCAAACTTGGATCGTCCGCCAACGGTGACCCGGCAGCCGCCGCACATGCCGGTGCCGTCCACCATAATGGGGTTCAAACTGACCAGCGTCGGAACATTGAATTCTTTGGTAATCAGGGACACGAATTTCATCATCGGCACCGGTCCGATGGCAACCACCTGATCCACATTGCCGGCTTGCAGGATTTCCTTCAAAACTTCGGTAACAAAACCGTGGTGCCCGTAGGAGCCGTCATCAGTGCAAACCCGAAGATCATGCGATGCGGCTTTCATTTTATCCTCTAAAATGAGAAGGTCTTTGCTGCGGGCCCCGATAATGCTGGTGACATTGTTTCCGATTTCTTTCATGGCCCGGGTAATGGGATGCAACACAGCAATGCCGGTACCGCCGCCCACACACACAACGTTCCCTATTTTTTCGATATGGGTCGGCTTGCCCAGCGGTCCGATAACGTCCGTAAAGCCTTCACCGACCTGCAATGTCTTAAAGAGGGCGGTCGATTTGCCGACAACCATATATATTACCGTTACGGTGCCCTTGGCGGCATCCGTTTCAGCCATGGTCAACGGAATGCGCTCACCATCTTCACCGGATTTCAGGATCACAAACTGGCCGGGTTTGGCCTTGAGGGCAATCTTGGGCGCTTCGATCTCATTGAGAATGACGTTACCCTCCGACATTTCTTCACGCTTAACGATATTAAACATTTTATACCTCCAGCGGATATTTGATATCTGGCTACCAGCAGTCCAATGAGGATGGGACGAACTGTCGAGTCATCTTAATTAAAAGGATATGTTCTCAAAAGCCCTGCATTAAATCAAGGCAAAAATATTGATATTCCGATGGACGGGTGATAAAAACGGCTTTCTGGATGCTGGATACTGGATGCTCGATATTGGATGTTCGATACTGGATACTCGATACTGGTGACCTGAGGCAGGTCGACGGATACCGAAATTCAGGATATAGTGCAAATAGCTTGAGGTATCAGAGTAGAAGGAAGATGCCCGGGTTCTGTCGACGGTAGAAAAGGGAGCAGGTATAGTGAAAATTTTTGACAGTCATTGTCATCTGGATGACAAATCGTTTGCGAAAGATCTCGAAGCTGTTGTCGATCGTGCGCGCAGCGCCGGGGTCGCCCGCATGATGACGATCGGTGTGAATCGGAAAACCTCAAGGAAGGCCGTCGCCCTGGCACAATCGCATACCGGAATATTTGCGTCGGTGGGAGTTCATCCCCATGATGTCAAAAACTGCAGCGCATCCATTTTGCAGGATTTGATCGATCTGTCAAAAAATGAAAAAGTTCGGGCCTGGGGCGAGATGGGCCTGGATTATAACCGTATGTATTCACCCCGTCCGGATCAGGAAAAATGGTTTGAAAGACAACTTGAAGCCGCTGCAGAAACTAAACTTCCGATGATCTTTCATGAAAGGGACAGCAACGGACGCTTTTTAGAAATCCTGCAGGGCCAGGAAGTCAAATCTATTAACGGCGTCGTGCACTGTTTCAGCGGCAACCGATATGAACTCGATCAATACCTAGCCCTAGGGCTTCATATCGGCATCACGGGAATTCTGACGGTAAAAAGCCGCGGGCGCCAATTGCGCAAATTGGTCCCCGGAATCCCATCCGACCGCCTGCTGGTCGAAACCGATGCCCCCTACCTGGTGCCGACACCTGAAAAAAATCGCATCCGGCGCAATGAACCCGCTTTTGTGAAATCGGTTCTCCTAAAGCTGGCCGAAGTCAGAAATGAGGATCCGGAGAAATTGGCGGATATCGTCTGGAAAAATACAAACCGGCTTTACGGGATCGTTTAACCGCAGTCCCACGCAAACTTTCACAGACTTCTTATCCTACCGGAAAGCGATCTATAAGAGTGCTGTCTATAGTAACCCATATTTTTTGACACTAAAGACTATTATACAGTGTAATATTTGACAATAAAGTAAATTATATGGCCTATTATTTGACAAAGCTCTTCGTAACATCTATACTTACCCTTAAAATCATTGCGGGAGAAATTGATGGAACGAGATGTAAGTAGATGGTTGAAAACCTGGAAAAATGAAAACAATCGTAAACCATTAATTATACGTGGAGCACGGCAGGTAGGCAAAACATGGCTTGTCAATCAATTTGGGACATCTGATTTCGACAGACTTGTTGACATCAATTTTGAACTACAGCCACATTTGAAATCATGTTTTGCCTCTCTTGAACCAATGGAAATAATACAGCGGATCGAACTGTCTCTCAATGTGGACATCACTCCAGGTCAAACCCTCCTTTTTCTGGATGAAATTCAGGAATACCCCCAGGCCATTAAAGCGCTCCGCTATTTCTACGAAAAATTGCCGGCATTGCATGTTGTTGCAGCAGGCTCCTTGCTTGAGTTTGTCATGGACGCAGAAGCCGTATCATTTCCAGTCGGGCGCGTTCAAAACATCCATTTGTTTCCATTATCGTTTGGAGAGTTTTTGTCTGCCTGTGGTGAATATAAGCTTAGACAATGGTTGCGAAACCTTTCTGTAGCAGAACATATTCCTGAATCGATCCATTCAAAATGCGTTTCCCTGTTGCGTGATTATTTATACCTGGGCGGCATGCCCGAAAGTATCGCTACTTGGCTTGAAGCAGGAAGTTTTTCTAAAACCGACGAAATTCATCAACTCCTTTTGCAGAATTATAAACATGATTTCGGTAAATACGGACGACACGTTAATTTCAGACTTCTTGATAAAGTATTTACCAAAGGTCCGGCAACGGTGGGGAACAAATTTAAATATGCCGCCATTGATCGGGATGTGAATGCTCGCGACATAAGAAAGTCGCTGGATTTGCTGATCAAAGCCCACATTCTTCATAAAGTGACCGCTGCTACCGGATCCGGTCTCCCTCTTGCTGCCCACTGCAATGAAAAATTTTTTAAAATACTTTTTCTGGATGTGGGGCTTTTGCAAAGCGCCATGGGCATTGCCAGGGAAACTTACATGTCTGAAAACCTGATGGCGGTTTATAAAGGGCTTGTTGCCGAACAATATACCGGGCAGCAGCTTTTTGCATTGGAAAAATGCTTTGTCGAGCCGGAACTTTATTTCTGGCAGCGTGAAAAAAAGGGTAGCGCGGCAGAAGTTGACTATTTGTGGCAAAAAGGAAAATACATTCTGCCGGTTGAGGTAAAAGCCGGAAAGACAGGAACGCTTAAAAGCCTCAGGTTATATCTTTCTGAAAAAAACGCTCCCTTCGGCATCCGCTTTTCTCTGCATCCCTTATCATATACAGATTCAGTCTTATCCATTCCACTCTATGCGATTGAAGCGCTTCCTGGAATGATCGAACAAATAAAATAATGCCTGCAATTGCCCTGGTATGATATTTGTTTTCAAGTTGCCACAATTGACTGAGGTGGTGATTATGACTCAGTAATTCAGGTAATAAATGAAAAGACATTGCCATATTTTTTTGACAAACTACATTGTGGTATTAAAGTAGAAAGACAATAAATATCGAGATATATATAAGAAGTAGTTATTCGAGAGGACGGTCAGTAGTTTTTATTTTATAAAGCAACTTGCACTGGGGCGCATTAACATATGATTGGAGGAATGCTGCTTTATGAGCTGAGCATGAAATCAAGCCGCAAATTCGCCTGAAATCGATTATTGGACATCATCGGTACTGTTTTCTTATCTTCTCCCTGCCTGGCCTAAACCTTACTATTGCAAAGCTCCCCGTGGCAACCTACCTGAGATAGCAGCTGAATGTAGTTTTCGACCGCATTTAGTCATCTTCCAATTTTGGCGCGTTGGAATTGAACGCAAGCCTTGTTTTTCATTATTCAAGATTATCCGGAAGTTCTTTGCAAAGCGAATCTTTGGCCCCCCCCTTCTCGACCATCTACTTATTCTGAATAGAATCTTGGTTCACGTTTTACAACTGGTTTCTTTAAGTAGTCTATTTGTAAGTTCCTTATTTTAAATTAATTAGTGCCTGAACGAAAAGTCGGTGTTCAAGCGCGTCAGCGGACTAACTAGTTTTCATTCATTAAATTGCTACCGTTCAGGTCGTCCTCGTCAGTTTTAATTCGATTTTGAGCAGAATTTTTTCAGAT
>Ga0209338_1000255_pt1 | contig 19182 bp, 12 predicted proteins | sample OlaalgELextract1_FD_187374 | JGI IMG/M metagenome (GOLD analysis project Ga0209338, IMG submission 187374) | Olavius algarvensis symbiont microbial communities from Tuscany, Italy - Type A ELBA extract 1 (SPAdes) (version 2) | ecosystem: Host-associated > Annelida > Digestive system >... | reverse complement strand
CAGTTTTAGGGAACTAGGCCTATAAAAGGAGTGATTTTAGTAGTACTTATATCAAAAAAAGTCAAGTAGTATTTTATCTTATCATGCTGATATAATGAGAATTTTTACGTTTATGCGTCCACTCTAAAGATGAGGCCCACGAGATCGGCATTAAGGAATTTGTCCTGAAGCCTATCATTATGAGTGATTTGGCGATGACCGTGAGGAAAGTGTTGGATGAAAATTTGCAGCCATGATGATTACCGCCAGCCGGCCCTATTTTGCGCCATTTCCCGGATTCTTTTTTAAAGCGCACCTGGCCGATGTCATTGTCATTCTCGACACGGTTCAATTCCCCCGGGGAACGGGCTGGATTACGCGCAATCGCTTTAAAAACGACCAGGGCACCTGGTGGATGACAATTCCCGTCTGGAAAAAGGGGCTTGGGCTGCAAATTATCAATGATGTCCGCATTTGCCGGGAAGGCCGCTGGGCGCAAAAATATTTGACGGGCCTGAAACACGCGTATGCCGACGCACCCTATTTTGCCGAGCACCTGCAGTTTTTAGAGACTGCGTTCGCCCTGGGTTCCGACCGGCTGATCGAATTTAACCTGATGATCATACGGCATCTTTTGTTGAATCTGGGCCTGGATACAGAAATTCGGCGACTCTCCGAACTGAGTATAAAATCCACCGGCGACCGACTGCTGGTTGACATCTGCCGCTATTTTGATGCCTCGACCTATCTGGTGCCGGGGGCGGCCGTCCGGCATCTCGATGCCGATCTTTTTAAAAAAGCCGGTGTCGATCTGCTTCCGGTCAAATCCCGGACCCCCGTTTACCCGCAGCTTTGGGGCAATTTCATTCCCGATCTATCGGCATTTGATCTGCTGTTCAATTGCGGTCCCAAGGCGCGTGAAATTGTACTGACCGCATAATTTATCAGAATGTTAGTGATGTGGAATGGAAAAAGGGAGGCCGTTCTTCTAACCTTCGAAAAACTCTTGCGACATCTAAACAAAACCTGATAAATTATACACTCATGCTGAAATACATCCCCGGCATACTGATTCTGCAGGCCATCACGATCGCTTTGGTGCTGATGGCCCCGCCCGAGCTGGCTAATTGGGGCTGGCTCCGGCTGGCCGTTCCTGTTTTGATTGCCGGCTTTTTGACGGCCTTCTGGTTCGGTTCGATTGCAGCCCAACTGCGCAAGGATGAAATCAGCCGTTTGAAGGAGCATCACGCCAAACAACGTGAAACGATCCGGGTCAATGCCGAGCGCGCCAAGACCAGACTGGTTAAACAGGCGCAACGCAAAACAATGCAGGAGACGCGCCGCACGTCGAGGCAGGCGAGTTTCAAGATCGGGCTTGCGTTTGCCGGTGCTGCCGGTTTGGGAGGTGTGCTGGTCCTGACCCAATTCATGTCGTGGGGATTGCTGTTGCTGGCCTCCGCCGGCGGCGGATTGGGCGGTTATTTGCTGCGAGTGCGGCAGGAGAAAAACAAATTGCGATTGCCGGCCGGTGACATGGGCAATGTTCCTGTCATCGATGTGACGCCGGATAAGGCAAAACAGCCCCTGCTCAAACACGATGCCGATAAAGATAAATGATCCGGGGCGACGCTGATGTGAGCCTTGCTATGGCTAAAATAGACAGAATACCTTAACTTTCAGCTATGAGCTATGAGCTATGAGCTATGAGCTTTCAGCTTCGAACTTCCCGCTTTCAGCTTTCAATTTTGGTCTTCTATGTCTCCCCGAAATCTAATTGTGCCTGCCCGTGGTGGTCCGTATCGATTTTGAATTGATCCCGGATATAATCTTCGAGATCCTTAAGCAGCCGGAGCTGCTCTTGATCCAACTCATCAGATTGATGGAGGCGGCCTATTTCGATCAACGCATCCTTCGGCGTTGTACGCTTTTGATTGCGATAATCCACCAGCGCATCCTTTTGGTTGGAGGGATTGATGCATTGCAGGTGCTGCTTGAACCCGGCTGCCATTTCGGTGGCAAAGCGATCGGGGTAGTTGCGGTATAAAATTCGCTCGGCCAGGGTACGGGCGTCAAGGCTTGTAAACCGGCCAATCAGATCCGACTTTTTTTCCAGTGAAGCTTCCTGAAACGTCCGGCATAATTTCTCATCGGCCCGGGAATAGAAGCCGATTTGGTAAAGGGAGGCATCGGCATCCAAATTGGGAATAAACGGGTAACGATATTCCCGGTAGTAATTTATGATGTGTTCGAATACTTTTTGATTGTCCTGCAGCCAGCGAAGATTTTTTTCAAAAATCGCTATGCGCTCATCGCCGATTCGCCGCCAGTAGCGGTCATGGGGCGGCAACAGAATCCCCGGTTCGCCCAGGCGTTTGCGTATGGTCCAGGTTGTATCCGCAATGTCCTGCGGGGTGGCTTCGCACAGCTGGGGCTGATCCATACGCAGCCACAAGGTTTGATTCGGATATGGTATGGACTCTCCGATTGATATGACCGGAATTTGATAGTTTTGACGCGGCCCGAACTCTCCGCTGATCATCAACCCCTGGCAGTGGTCACCGACACCGCTTTGAAAGGCTACCGGCAGTCCTTTCATCCGATGCGCGTCGGTTTCCTTGTCAAAGTAACCTTCCAGATACTGCCACATCTGATTTTCCTGGAAAAAACGCCGGGCCAATTCAATCGTCGTTTCAACATCGGCGAGGGCTTCATGGGACTGCCCGGTGATCATGCGGTTGGCCGCTCCCAGATGTTCCAGTCTTAAAGATGGTTTGCCGCTAATTTCCGGCCAGGTCAGGACCTGTCTGTTGTAAAGCCAGTAAATAATGGCTATCGGATATATATCCATCCGGCGACAGCCGTTGCGGTATTGGTGGGTATAGGGGGGCAGCAGATTGCGGTGAAATGAGAAGCGCAGGAATTCATCATCAAATCCCAGAGTATTGTAGCCAAGGCTGATGGTGTCCGGTTCGTTCATCAGCCGGTGAATCCGGCAGGTGGCCTCATACTCGCACTGGCCTTTGGCAAGATCGAGCACGGGAATGCGATTGGTTAAAATCGCCAGGGGAGAGGGAATGATGTCCGGCCGTAATTTGACTTTGATATCGTGGCGATCGATTTCCTTCAGTCGATGATCCGTGCGGATGGCGGCAAACTGCAATACCTGATCGAAAGCCTTGCTTAACCCGGTGGATTCAATATCGTAAAAAAGATAGCTGATGGCCATGAAATTTCATTTCTTTAGCAGCAAATGTAAGTGCTCCTAAAATCAGCGATCCACCAGATTTTGTCAAGGCTTAAAATGCTATTGGCGGGCTAAATTGAAATCGTTATAATTACTACGATACTTCAAGATCCAATTGGTTTTTGCTGAAGCCGAACTCGGCTAAAAGTTGGTGAGAGGTTCTGACAACTTCCCCCGGATTCAATTTGGTCTCGACATATATATCCGTTCGTTTAACTTTTTCCGGCATTCGCAATTGATCCCCGTAGCGGGAAAAGCGCGCCTTTTGGTCATTTGAGATCCACAAAACTTTTTCAAAATCCTTTTTGTTCACCGAGGCAAAATAGTCACACAATGTCGTCAGCATTTCAACCCAGGATTGGACTTTATAGGTGTTGCCGTTAAAGCTGAATGCCTCGATGTTTTTGTCTTTGTATATTTCGGCTAGATCGACACTGTCGGTATGGATCAATGATGTATCGGTATCGGACAGAGTTGATGTTTTATTGCCGGCAATCGGCTCGGAAAGCGTAATTGTCTTATTCGGAAATTTGTCATGTAAATTCAAAGTGTCGGTTTCCATGGCTGCGGCGGGTGGTGCCGCCACCGCACTGACTTTATTGGTCAGCATCCACCGGTCCTGGTGCTTTTTTATAAAGGATTCAACCGTTTTAGCGTCAAGCTTATAGCGACAAAGCTTTTCGGTCTGATCGCTTAACAATTCGACGAATATTTTATTGGGTTGGGTAAGGATATGATTCCAGGCTTCGGGTAAGAAATCAGCTGCTATTTTCTGTCTTTTTTTCTGAAACAGGGATTTCGCGGCTCTCATAGATTGGCCTTTGACGAATTTGGTCTTAGAAAGCAAATTAATCAAATTGGGTACAAATATCTCCGGATTTTGCTTGAATAGATCTACTGAATGAAACCATTTTTGCTTCCAGTTGCCCGGGGCAGAGACCAGATAAAACCACCAGGTAATGCCGTTGGTCAGGATCGCCAGGTTGACACCGTCCCGCGAAGCCGCACTGATCAGGTCTTTTTGGTAGCGGTCCAATTTTTTGTGAACCCTTTTAACCTCGATAAAGACCTTATTGGCGTTTCTGACCCGCAGGGCATAAGATACATTGCTTGTGTTGACCGAATAATCAGGATAGACTTCTTCAACATTGAATATATCCCACTCTAAAAACGAGAGTAAGCGCAGCACGACGGCCTGCTTGGTTGAAGCTTCATCAAATGTCGCCAACTTCTTATTTGATTTCAGCTCACTGACAAACTTCATGATCTGTTTTTTCATTTTTCCTCCGGAGCCCGATTTATGTCTCCAATTGCCTAATTTCATATTCGGCTGACCTGAAGAACAGGTTATAAATTGTTATCGGCGGGCAGCAGCAAAACTTGAACGGATTGATTCCCAATCCATTCTTCCTCTGGTGTGCATATTAGCCAAACGCCTATTCGGTTTTGCGCTGCGTGCGATTCGCCTATTGGGCAATTTGATTGAGGATCGCCTGCGCTTTGACGTTACCCAATTTGGCTGCCTGCTTAAAATCCTGCAGGGCCGCGCTTTTTTTATTCTGTTTGAACAACGCCACGCCGCGATTGTAAAGGGCCACCTTGCGATTCCCGCCGGTATCAATTATCTTGGAGAATTGCATTACCGCCTGATCGTACTGTCCGTTGAGAAAATAGTTTTGCCCTTTTTTCAGCAGATCATTGGTTGCAATCCGATTGCTGTCAGGCGCGGCTTTGGCCGTCTGCTCTATTTTAGCGGAATCGGCCAACCCAATTCCATCCGAATTCAACTGACCTGAGGGCCTACTCGCGGCCTGATCCACATTTTCTGATTTTAATCCGGCATACTTATCCGTTTGGATCGTTTGGGTGTCTGATGAAGCTGGAGTTGCGGTGGATTTGGACTTCCCACGTCTCGAAAGCATAAAAACAATACCGGCAGCCACTACTGCCGCAAACAACAGTGAAGCGCCGATTGCCGGTCGATACCTCAGCCAGGCTACCGCTATGGTCAGGCAGGCAAAGGGTGCGGCAATCAGAAATGACAGGATGCCGGTTCCGGCGCCAACGACACTGCCCAGAAAAGGAATGACATCGCCGGCTACGGACAGCGGCCTTAGAATCATTGCCATCCCCACCAGCATAAGGACGAAACCGCCCAAACGATATATCCAGGTCCACATGACATTGCTCTGTTGGGCCTGCCGGAACATCATCCCGGCGTCAACCCGGCCCGGCTCAAGCATGTCGATGGTCCCGCCGGCTGCGGCCTGGTAGGGTTCAAAGGTCTGACCGCTTTGGCTGGATACGATGCTGACTTCAGTTGGGGCGACGACATGATAGGTAATTCGCAGGTCGCCAATTTGCGGCAATGACGGGTCTTCCCCCAGGTAAATACTGCTGCCGTGAAATTCAGCCTCGGGGATGTCTTCGATGTTCGCCAGGTCTGCCACCGGCAAAACTGAGGATTGGTTAATTTTGCCGACCAGCGAGCGTGAAAGCATAAATTCGCCCAAGGTGACCTCAGATGCTGTAAATTCATCCGATTCATAGCGCATTGAGTCGGGATTTTGATGTCCACTTGGTTTTTTAAAGCTGCGGCTGTTGATCAGGCGCGCTGACCAGCTCTTGCTGTACGAATAGGTGGTAACGGTTTTTTTGCCGCCGCCCAGTTTTTTTTGGTCTTGCGCTTTTTGTTTTCTTTCCACTGGTACATTTCAACTTTGCGCTTGAGCTTGATTGCATTGACAGCCACTTCGAATTCCGGATCTGATACAACTTCATCGGTGGCCGCCCTACCGAATACGTGAATTAGTTGACCGTCGTTTTCCGGCAATACCCTGGCCTCAGGCAGAGAAATGACGACACCGGCGCCTTCATTGAGCGTTTTGTAGCGTTTGACGGCGCGGCCCTCATTCCAGAATAACACCGGAAACCCGGCAATAAACAGAACCAGGCCGATCAGGATTCCGATAAAGGCGTTTCCCATTCGGCTGAACCATGATTCGGATGTAATTTCGATAAATGAATCTTCAGACATTTGAAGCTCCTAATTTCTCCGCCGTAATTCACCTGTCGCCCATGGCCCTCAGACTGTTCAGGATCGGCGGCTATTCTACGACCTTCTCATCTTCAATAATCGGAATAAGGCCGAAAAACTTTACAAAACTTTAGTGATCCATTTATTTGGTCGCAGAAAACCTGGTCCTCTGGGCCAGGTCAGAGCTAATCGGCTATGCCGTGAATCTGCTGCAAGCGGGGGCGGAATGATGGAATATTGGAATACTGGAATGCTGGGTTTAGTGCAACGGGATCTAATCGTATAAGGATGGCACGGATCAGTTTGTAAAATCAGAGCGTCATCCGCTTTGTATTCCCAATATTCCATTATTCCACCATTCCATTATTCCATTTGCAGTCCAAGGTAAACTCCACCCCTCTGGGGTGAACTCAAAGCCGGGTCCTCTGGGCCCGGATCTTTACAATCGCAAGAAGTTATTGAAAAGTCTCGATCTTGGAGTATTGGAGTGCTGGAGTACTGGGGTATTAAAAGAAGACACCAAACCTTCAACCCATACTCCAATACTCCAGTGCTCCAGCACTCCGTTACTCCTAATTTTTAAAAAATTATGGCCCCACGATGGATTACCTTCTCTTGGGTTATAGAACCGAAAATTTTTTGTCACAACGCCTGTGATTGAATAAGATTTGTGTTTAATTTGATCTATTGCGCAAACAATTTGTTCAAACAATGATTCAGATGAACCATTTATCCATAGGGTTTTATGGACATGTAGCTTTATAGTTCTCTATAATTAAAGCCTTTGCAAGATAAGTGTACGATAAACCGAGTAATATGGAGGTTTTTAATCTCCCTGCCTTTTCGGATTTCCGGATTTCTCTTGATTTCAGCCTGTTTCATTTTAATCGTTGGACACAATTCTCGATAATCCGGAATATTGCCATGTCTTCCCGTTTGACTCTGCAATTGCATTGTCTTTATATTGCGCTGGGTCTGCCAGGATCCGTCTCGTATTTTTGCGCAAACCCTTAACGTTTCAGATTCTGATTCCTTTTGAGCGAGAACCGGGTGGTTTAATTCGATAGCGGGGCTGCATGAAGGCGAAAGATTTGATATCCGGCAAACCGATGACCAAGGATGCCAGCTGCATTAACATTCTTACCTGCGAACATTATCTGAAAGGCCTTTTATCCGGGGTCTCCTACCGGGAGTTTTTCGATGGGATTACCGGCAATAAACGCTTTCTGGTCACCGATGAGGAGACCGGCCGACTCATTCCGGTAGACAGCGGTTACTTGCTCAGCGCGGACCACTGGGTTTCAAACGAACTGCTCAGCAGGGTTTACCGCAATACCGTCGCCATGATCAACGACCCGGCTGCCATCTACAAAGCCGGACGTAAAATATTTAAAACCGCCGTGGGGTCCCAGGTTTTCCTGATGCGGATGGCCGGCGTTCAAACCATCATCGAGCGATTGCCGCGCGAAAATGCCAAGTTCAATCGGAACCGCTCCGTTGAAGTTGTGGAAAATAAGAACGGCTTGGCCGTGGTAAGAATATTCTGGAATGATGCTCCCGGCATCAATAAGCATTTTTGTGAAATGAACAAAGGTGTTTATGAAGGACTCGGGAAATTGACCGGCAACCCGGCTACCGTGAAAGAGACCTTGTGCCAGTTTGAAGCCGGCGATTTTTGTGAATACCATATCAAGTGGCGGGCCAAGCCCATTTTTTCGCGTTACCTGGATCTGATTCGCTTCCACATTTCACGGGATATTATCGAGGAACTCGAGCGACGGATTGAAGAGGTTAACAACTATCGATTAAAGCAGGAAAGGATCATTGAATTAAGGACCCAAGATTTGCAAAAGCAGAAAAATATGGTCGACAAGGCCCGCAAATTTCTTTCGAGATACGTGCCCTCCCAATTGGCAAGCAAAATATTGGCAGGGGAGGTCGAGCCGGTCCAGCATCACCAGCGCCGCAAGTTGACCATGCTTTTTTCCGACATCAAGGATTTTACCCGCACAACGGATACCATGGAGCCCGAAGATATGGGGCGCCTGTTAAACGAGTATTTTACCTGTATGACTGACATCATTCAGAAATACGAAGGTACCCTGGCCAACATTACCGGCGATGCGCTGTTTATCTTTTTCGGCGCCCCGGATCGGACGAATGACCGGGATCAGGCCCTGCGATGTGTGCGGATGGCCGTTGAGATGCAGCAAACCATGGATGAACTTCAACTGAAATGGTTCAACGAGGGCGTTGAAAATCCGCTGCAGATACGCTGCGGCATCAACACCGGCATGGCGACGGTCGGCAGTTTTGGCTCCCGGCGCCGCAGTGAATACAGTGCCATGGGCATGCAGGTCAACCTGGCTTCACGTTTGGAGGCGGCCTGTAAGCCCGGAGGAGTTCTGATCAGCCATTCTACCTGGGCCCTGGTCAACGATCAGATCGAGACGCTGCCCCACGCAACCATTGAGGTGAAAGGTTTTTCGCGCCCGATCATGGCCTATGAAGTAGTGGTTAGGGATGATGTTGTTATCGAACCAGCGAGTTTGGCCGGCTCGCAGACCGTTTAAAAAGTTCCCAGTTATTGGTTAATTGTTATTCGTTATTGGGAATCACCCATTGTTTGATTTATCCATCAAGTGAATACGGGCGCTAATGTAACGAAAAAGCTGTGTTGAAATGTGAATTGTCCGGTCGCTTTTAACCAGTAACCAATAACCAATAACCAATAACCAATAACTAACAACCTTCAACCTTTCCCGCTCTGCTTGCGGCAGCAGGCACAAATCATGCCTTTGACGTCACCGGCTGCGAAGCGGCGTCGATAATCGGAATAGTGTTGCCCCTGCCAGATGTCCGCCAGGCTTGCCCGGGTCAGGTCTCCCATAACACTGCGCTGCTCCCAGTCGGCACAGCATTGCAGCATGCGTCCGTCGTATAAAATATAGATTTGTTCCATCAGACGTCGGCACCATGAAAAGGCCTTCAGTTTCCGGGCGCTGACAGCCGAATCCCGGATTTTGTGCTGATCGGCGCGGTTCTCGACCGGCTCAATATACAGCTTGATATCCCGCTGCTGCCAGTAGCGTTTGATGGCGGGGATCTCGTCGTGGGTCTGTACCGAATCGACCATGACGATTTCAAGGCGCGGTGTTTTATACCCGCCCTGCTGCTTCAGGGCCAGCAACCGGTCGATATTGCGCAGGGTCTTTGAAAGTTCCAATCCCATGATGTCGCGGTAGGTTTGCGGATTTAAACTTTGCACGGAGATTTTGAGCTTATCGAGGCCGGCATCGAGCAGGCCGCGTGCCATACGTTCCGTCAGCAGCCCGCCGTGGCTGGTGACTTTTACGTATTGCGGCTTAGCAATCCGGGCGCTGACAAATTCAACCCGCTGAGGAAGTTCGCGGTCGAGCATCGGTTCGTTCATCAGGTATACCGAATAGCGCCGGATCCCGAGTGCTATGGCTTGCTCCACGATCGAGCGATACAGATCCCAATCCATGCGGCGTCCCTTGGGAATATTGCGCCGGGTTTTGCCGTTGGGGCAAAAAATGCAGCGACCATTGCAGCCCGTGATGGTCTGGATTTGAATATGATCGGGAATCTGAGCCGCCGGCGAGTCATCTATCGGTTGGATATCGTAACTTTGCATAATCTAATCTAAATTTGAAAACTTGGTTCTCTGAGCAAGATCAGAGATAATTGGCTGTGGTGTGAATATATGCTGTGGAATAATTCCATCATTCCATCTAATGACCAGCTGTAACTTAATTACGGTAACCGCCGGATGTCAAACCTTTTCAAAAAATAGTGCCCAAGATGGTTTCGCCGCTTTTTTCGCGCTTGACACAAAACTTTCTGTTGCCTACATTAAATTTACTCCACTACCGGCGGTTAATTGTGATTTCCGGTTTGAAGGTTTCTGGGGCTGATCATGGATGTTGATATAACGACAATTATTGAGAATTATGTGGATGCCCATACGGACGATGTTTCGCTTCTGCTCGAGGAACTTATGGCAGAGACTGAAAGTATTACCGGGCGCTCATTTTGGAGCATCGGCAAAGTCGAGGGTAAACTGCTGCAACTGTTGATTAAAATGTCCGGAACCAAACGGGCGGTGGAAGTCGGGACCTTCACCGGCTACTCGGCGCTGGTCATCGCAGAAGCCCTGCCGGAAGACGGCATCCTGACAACCTGCGAAAACAGCCGGCAATACGCCGACATCGCCCGGCGCTATTTTGACAGGAGTCCATACGGCCGGAAAATTAATCTGCAGTTAGGGCCCGCGCTGCAAACGCTCAAACAAATTCCAGCCGGCCGTGAAGACTTTGTCTTCATCGATGCAGACAAGCCGTCTTACGGTGATTACTTTGATGAAGCTTTGCGCATCTTAGGCCCGGGCGGACTCATTTTTGTGGATAATGTTTTCTGGCGCAACAAAATATTTAAAAATAAAATTACGAATGAAAATGCCAGGGCCATCGCTGGTTTTAATGAGAAAGTAAGGCAGGAAGACCGGGTTGAAAAAGTGATGCTGAGCATAAGGGACGGGGTTTATCTGATGCGGAAGAAATAACCATTCTCATTTACACCGCAATTTAAATATGCTAAATAGCGGTATTTGCCGATTGCCCGGCAACCCGTTGCCGACAGGCGATTGCGAATCGATCATTCCCGAGAATAATTTTCCCCGTGTCGCAAATTCATGTCGGACCCGCCGTTGGCAGAGATTCGGCGGATTCAACTCATCATCTATTGTTCGCACGGGATGGGACTCCCTTACCTTTCTTCATTTTCACCGGATTTCTGATTTGTGAGATCGAGGATCTGATCATGGGCGCTAAAACAACACCATCAGGATCGAAAACCGGATCTGAGCAAGTGCAGCGCCAGGTCAAACTTCCTTTCATGAAATCCCTGGAAATTTCCATCAAAAGCATCAAAGTCCGTTTTTTCCGTTCCCTGATCACCACGTTGAGTCTTGTTCTGGCCGTTTCCTTTTTAAGTTTCATCGGTGTCAGCAACGACGTTGCCAACGGTATGCTGGACACCCGGGAACCCGAACTGCGCCGCATGCTGATCCGATCCGGCTATGACCTTGAACCCGGGGACACATCCGTGGGCAGCAGTCCCAAGCAACGATGGCTCGTCATCCTCTCACTGCTGGTCTGTGTGGTTGGCATTGTAAACGCACAGTTAATGGCGGTCACCGAGCGTTTTCGTGAAATCGGCACCATGAAGTGCCTGGGCGCACTGGATCGTTTTATCCTGCGCCTTTTTTTTCTCGAAGCTGGAATGCAGGGACTGGCTGGCGCCAGTATTGGAGCCTTACTGGGCGCTATCTTCTCGCTGTTCAGCGGCTGGGCGCGTTTCGGCTCCGTCGCCATCGCTGCCATATCCTGGAATGAGGTAGTCGTCTCAATTGCGGTTGCCACCGCCGTCGGATGCTTGCTGAGCCTGCTGGGTGTATTCTATCCGGCCCTGGTGGCGGCCAGGATGCAGCCCGTTGAAGCCATGCGGGTGGAGCAGTAACGGAATTCGGAAGTGGGAATTCGGAAGTGGGAATTCGGAAGTGGGAAATTGGAATGCGGAAGTGGGAATTCGGAAGGCGGAAATTGAAATTCGGCCTTCGGCAAGCTCAGGCGAGGCAAAGTGGGAAAGGGGCAAAGCGCATGGGGCAGAGGGCTGAGAGCAGAGGAAAGAAGTTGGGAAGTTGAGAAGCTGAGAAGTTCAGAGGACGGAAGGCTGAAAACAGATTTTTGAATGCGGACTGAAGAGCAAATCGAATATTCCAGGCCGCAAAGGCCGCAGGCCGCTCTTCAAGCGAAGCGCTCTTCAAGCGAAGCGCTCATTAAACGACGTGGAACGGAGTTTAACCATGGCAGAAACGGCTAATGTTGTTCGGGTTACCGGTGTTACCAAAGTATTCAAGCTGGGTCGAATTGATGTGAAAGCCCTCAAGGGTATTGATCTTGAAATTGCCAAAGGTGACTACATCTCCATTATGGGTCCGTCAGGGTCGGGTAAAAGTACGCTATTCAACATGATCGGCGGGCTGGATAAACCCACTACCGGCAAGGTTTTCATTGATGAAGTCGATATCGCCCAACTCGATGCCTATGAACTGGCCTGGCTGCGCTGCCGTAAAATCGGCTATATCTTTCAGACGTTTAACATTATACAGGTGATGACCGCCCTGGAAAATGTCACCATACCGATGGTGTTTGCCGGCATGAATAATGATGCCGCGACCGAAAAAGGCATGCAACTCCTGGAACTGGTGGGCCTGGGAGACCGGTTCAGCCACAAGCCTTTTGAACTTTCGGGCGGACAGCAGCAGCGGGTTGCCGTTGCCAGAGCGCTGGCCAATGATCCCGCCATTATTCTGGCCGATGAACCCACCGGCAATCTTGACCTGACCACCGGGGAAGAAATCATTGCCCTCTTAAAACGGTTAAGCCAGGAGCGGGGCGTGACCGTCATTTCCGCCACCCACGACTTCAAAATGCTCAATGTTTCCGATCAGGTGGTCTGGATTCGGGATGGGCGGGTCGACAAAATAGAAAATCGCGAAGAACTGTCCATATCCATCGGGACAATCGGTTCGCGGGAATAGGGACTGGATACTGGATGCTCGATACTTGATACTGGATGCTGGATTCTGGATACTGGATACTGGATGCTGGATGCTCGATACTTGATGCTGGATGCTGGATGCTGGATGCTGGATGCTGGATGCTGGATTCTGGATTCTGGATACTGGATGCTGGATGCTCGATACTTGATGCTGGATACTGGATGCTGGATGCTGGATACTGGATACTGGATGCTGGATGCTCGATACTTGATGCTGGATGCTGGATGCTGGATTCTGGATACTGGATGCTGGATGCTGGATGCTGGATGCTGGATACTGGATGCTGGATGCTGGATGCTGGATACTGGATGCTGGATGCTGGATGCTGGATACTGGATGCTCGATACTTGATGCTGGATGCTGGATGCTGGATTCTGGATGCTGGATGCTCGATACTTGATGCTGGATACTCGATGCTGGACGACGGCTTCTGATTACCGGTGGTGGTTTAATGTTTGGGCGTTAATTTGAAGCCTGCGGGAAATGCCCGCTTAAAAAAGGTATCCAATTTATACACATATTCTTACCAAGAAAGAATTTTGGTGGAGTTATGATAAATAGAGACCTAACAACCTCTCATCAATTTGACAATTTCAAATGCAATGCGCGACTCCAGCCTCAAGTCCAGCTGCAGCTGCATCCATCCTCTAATTCTAAACCCCCAGCGTACCGCAACCCACAAACCACAACCCGCAACCGGCAACCTACACCGAGTGATAAATATCCCGCGTCCCAACTCGATCATCCAGTATCAAGCATCGAGCATCAAACATCACGCATCGAGCATCGAGCATCGAGTATCCAGCAACGAGCATCGAGCATCCAGCATCGAGCATCGAGCATCGAGCATCGAGCATCGAGTATCCAGTATCCAGCATCCAGTATCCCGCATCGCGTATCCAGCCTAAAACTCATTATCAGCTTGATGGTCCTCACCTTGGCGTGCTGCCTTAGCATCGATGCCCTGGCCGCAACTTCGGAAAAAGCCGCCGATCTCTTTGCGGCCGATATCCGGAAGTTGTCCGCTTTGGGTGATCGAAGCACCGGGACTCCCGGCAATCAGGCCGCTGCTGAATATATCCGGAACCGATTGGAAGCCCTGGGCGTCGAAACCGTCGGCACCCACCAATTTGATCTCGCAACCATCAAGCCCAAAAGCAGCATATTGAAGATACCCGGTCGGAATTTGTCAATTCCGATCCGGCCGCTGCGGGGCAATGCGGTTACCCCTCAGACCATACCTTCTCCCGGGATCAAAGCCCCCCTGGTTTATGTCGGTCACGGAGAATTCCACGAGTTAAATGGTAAAGATATCGAAGGGTCCGTCATCCTGATGGAGCTCGAGTCGGGCAAGAACTGGATTTACGCTGCCGACCTGGGGGCCAAGGCTTTGATTTACGTGGATCGAGGCAATTCGACCAAAATTCTTTTTGAAGAAAAATTCGAACTTTCTCCGATTCAATTTCCCCGTTTCTGGATGCCGCTCGATCAAATTCAGGAACTGTTCCATGACTTTGAAACCAAACCGGCCGGGCATCTTGCCGAAGAAGTTCAACTGTCATCCGATATCGGTTGGCAAAAAGTTCTGGCCGAAAACGTCTACGCCATCATTCCCGGAACCGATCCTGAACTCAAAGAGCAGTCTGTGCTGGTTGAAGCATTTTACGACAGCACCAGCTGGGTTGCCGGGCTTTCGCCCGGCGCCGATGAAGCCTGCGGCGTGGCAACGCTTCTCTTTCTGGCTCAAACCCTGAAAGAGAATCCACCCCCCCGTACAATTATCCTGGCCGCCACCAGCGGCCATGCCCAGGCGCTGGCCGGAATGCGGGAACTGGTATGGAGCTTCACCACCCGGTCGCTGATTCAGCGCCGCATGAAACGCGAGTTGAAGGCTCTAAGAAAGAAAACCCGCCAAACGATCAAGGCCCTGGAAAATATCTCCTTCGATAATTCAAGCACCGAAGATCCAGCTGCCGAAGAAAGCCGCAAGCTGGCCAAACTGGCTCTCGAAGAGCAGGTGAAAACCAGCTCCGATGGTGTGTCGCGTCGCCTGATGCGCCTGCGATTAAAGGAAAAATCCACTGCCGTCCAGGATGAAATCAATACATTGGCCGATGAGCGGTCGCTGTTGCGGCAGTTGGTTTGGAAACCAGCCTACACGGATTTACTGCCGTCAGAGCGGGAGGCGCTCACCCGTCTCGTTCCCAAGGCCATCACCGAGCAGCGCGCCATTCTCAAAGATGCTGAAACGCAACTGAATTTGCTCAACAGCGCCAGAGAATTTCGCGGTCATGCCAAGATATACGATCTGGCTGCCACCGTATCGCTGCATCTTTCCAGTCATGGCGACGGTTTCGGAGCATTCAACTATGGCTGGCAGTATCCCTTTCGTCCCAGGATAAAGCGTACGGCGATCTATTCCCTGCTGGATGAGACCCTGCGTTTGGGGGCGTTGGATGTCCAAAAATCGCTCGGAATTGAAGGGATGTATAAGGACACCTTGCGACCCAGTCGCCGTCGATCCTGGCAAAGCTACTTTCTGGATCAGCCCCCGCTGGGCGGGGAGGTTACGGCTCTGGCCGGATATCACGGCTTAACCTTTGTGACCGTCAATGATGCCCGCGCTGCCTGGGGCACGCCCACCGACACCTTTGACAGCGTCGACCTTCAATTTGCCCAACGGCAAAGCGCCGTGGTCGCGGGGCTAATTCAACACCTGGCCCAAGCCCCCAGAATTCATGAAGGTGTTCTGCCCCGCAATGGGATCGGAGAAATCAACGGCAATGCCAAGTTTTTGCGGCACGGTGAGCTGTTTGCCGACCAACCGGCCCCGGGGACCGTATTGCTTTGCTACCAGGGCCCTGCAAGGTATTATGCCATTGTCGATCACATGGGTAAATTTCACCTCAGGGGGTTGGCTGATAAAAAACACAGTTATCACAAGGTGATATTCGAAGGCTACAAATTTGACGAGACCGACGGCATCGTCAAATGGACCATCGACAAGAAGCAGACCGGCAAAAAATCCTATCGCGTGAAAATGTTTCGCCGTCACATGGAAACCGATCTGATTATGTTTGCCAGCAGCGGCATCACCCTGTTCAATCTTCTGGAGCCGCGCACGTTTCGTTACCTTCACAAAGGACAAATCATCGACGGCCGGCGGGAAGCGGATCCTTTGCGCTATTTTTACAGCCGGCTCGATACCTGGATTTCCTATTACCGCAATGCCTCCAGCATTACGACTATTTTTTTGGAAACCGGCACACCGCTGAAAATGACACTTTCCGACAGTGTGCTGCGCAAAAAACTGATTTTGCTCAATGGAACCCCGGATAATCCCCTGGGCAACGGGTACATGGTCGAGGACTGGCCGATATTGCACCAGACTGGATATAAAGTGGCCCGGGATATGTGGCAACTGCTGACACCGCGCATCACCAACCTGGAGAAACGGGGCATCTTCAACGAACGCATTCGCAACCTTCAGCAGACGGGACAAAAATCACTGGATCTGGCGCAGGCCTCCTTGCTCAAAAAAAAGTATGACCAGTATTTCGAGGCCGCCGCCCGCTCCTGGGCCCTCGCCAGCCGGGTTTACGATGATGTGGAAAAAACCCAAAAAGATGTGCTCTATGGCGTGCTGTTTTATATTGCGCTGTTTGTCCCCTTTGCCTTCTGCCTCGAGCGGCTGCTGTTTTCCTACGCCAATATCTACAAGCGTATCATTGCGTTCAGCGGCATTTTGTTGTTGCTGATTCTGATCATTTATAATGTCCATCCCGCCTTCCGGTTGGCCTACAGCCCCATGGTGGTCATCCTGGCGTTTTTTATCATGGGCCTTTCATTGATTGTCACCTTGATCATTTTCTTTCGGTTTGAAGAGGAGATGGCCCTGCTGCAGACAAGGGCGCAACTGGTGCAGTCAGGTGAAATAGGCCGCTGGAAAGCATTTGTGGCCGCCTTTCTCTTAGGCGTCAGCAATCTCAGACGTCGCCGTTTGCGTACCGCCTTGACCTGTGCCACGCTGGTCATTTTAACGTTTACCATCATGAGTTTTACGTCCGCCAAGTCCATGCGGCGGCATGCCCGGGTGTTATATGACTCTCAGGCCCCCTACCAGGGCTTCCTATTAAAAAATGTCAACTGGCGCAGTCTGCCGCCGGAAGCTTTGGGCCGTATCGCCAATTCTTTTGGCGGCAAAGCCATTGTCGTACCGCGGGTATGGCTGGAAGATGAGGATCGCACCCGCGCCACCCAGGTGCCGGTCAATTTTAATGGCCACGTCTTTGCAGCCCAGGGTATGGTGGGGCTTTCGGCCGATGAACCGCGGGTATCGGGACTGGATCAAATCCTGATCGCGGGGCGCTGGCTGCTGCCCGACGAACGCCAGGCCGTGCTGCTGCCCGAGCGAATGGCCGACCAGTTGAATATAGATCCAAACCAACCGCTAAACCATACCGTCACGTTGTGGGGAATGCCGTTTAAGGTGGTCGGTATTTTCTCCGGCAAGAAATTACAGGAGCGAATCGATATCGACGGAGAACCCCTGACGCCGGTAACATTTCCGCGGGAAATGTCCTCGGAGTTGACGGAAGTCGAAGAAGAAGCACTGGAATCCGGTGATGATGTGCGGGAGTTTCAAAGCCGATATCAACACATTGCCGGAGATCTGACGGTGATCGTGCCCTACCAGTTCCTATTGGCGGCCGGGGGGCATTTAAAAGCGGTTTCAATTCGGCCCCTCTTCCAGGAATCGATTCAGGAAACGGCCCGGGATCTGATCGACCGCTTTGGGCTGTCTTTGTTCAGTGGGGAACCGGAGGGGACGTTCCTTTACCATGCCAGTGATACCATGAGCTACAGCGGGGTTCCCAATATCATAATTCCCCTGGTGATTTCGATTTTCATCGTCTTAAACACCATGATCGGCAGTGTTTACGAACGAAAGCGTGAAATCGGCATCTATACCTCAGTGGGGCTGGCCCCGTCCCACGTGTCCTTTCTTTTCATTGCCGAAGCCCTGGCCTTTGCCGTATTGAGCGTGGTTTTCGGGTATCTGATGGCTCAGACCACCGCCAAATTATTTGCCGAGACATCACTGTGGTCCGGCATCACGGTAAATTATTCATCCATGTCCGGGGTTGCCGCCATGATCCTGGTCATAGTGGTGGTGCTGATATCCGTCATATATCCTTCCAAAGTGGCCGGCGAAATCGCCATGCCCGATGTGAACCGATCCTGGACGCTGCCCCAGGCCCGGGGCAATCTGCTGGAATTGACCCTGCCGTTTTTAATGACCTACCAGGAGCACCGCAGTATCGGGGGATTTTTATATGAATATTTTGAGGGGCATCAGGACATTTCCCATGGCATGTTTTCCACTGCCGATATTAAATTCAGTTCCGTCTGCCTGACGGATTCCGGCGCGAGTCGAGATTCTGACAGTGCAACACCGGAAGGGGCTGAAAATGACCGCTGTCTTCAGATTGAAACCCGGGTGTGGCTGGCGCCGTTCGACTTCGGCATTATGCAGCAGGTGGCGCTGCAATTCAGGCCGGCCGAAACGGAGGCCGGATTCCTGGAAATACACGTTCAACTCAATCGTGAATCCGGCGAAGCCAATGCCTGGCATCGCATCAACAAGGCATTCTTGCATGATATTCGCAAACAGCTATTGATGTGGCGCTCCTTTGATGACAAGACGAAACAGCATTATGAGCAGCTGCTGCTCGGTGCGCAAGAGGAATTGGGGGTTGTTAGTTATTAGTTATTGGTTATTCGTTATTCGTCAATCGAATCCAACGCCGGATGCGATTCAGACTGCTTTGGCAGGGTTAAACCCTGATGACCCTCCGCGGGCGGGCCGGGCGGTGAATATCGGAATGTTCTGCCTAACTCCGCAGTCATGAGCCCGGAGCCAATTTCTTTGATGATTTACAACCTCGGTTGAGCGCAGGCCACTTGTCTTTCTGATAACCATTAACCAATAACCAATAACGAACCGCTTTGCGGCCGTTTTTTCGGCCGGCGGCGGGGCTGAAGCCTGACACCTGACACCTGACACCTGAAACCTTTTTACTAAAGAGTGGACGCATAAACGTAAAAATTCTCATTATATCAGCATGATAAGATAAAATACTACTTGACTTTTTTGATATAAGTACTACTAAAATCACTCCTTTTATAGGCCTAGTTCCCTAAAACTGGGGCTTTAGTGAGGAATAGAAAACCTATTAGTAGTAAAATTTACAAAAATAGTCGAGTAAAAATAGG
>Ga0209338_1000252_pt1 | contig 19273 bp, 10 predicted proteins | sample OlaalgELextract1_FD_187374 | JGI IMG/M metagenome (GOLD analysis project Ga0209338, IMG submission 187374) | Olavius algarvensis symbiont microbial communities from Tuscany, Italy - Type A ELBA extract 1 (SPAdes) (version 2) | ecosystem: Host-associated > Annelida > Digestive system >... | reverse complement strand
CGGTAAATATTTTGCAGGCCAAGACGTAAAGGGAAACCGCATCTTGCCAAACTTGCAGTTTTTTAAATCCTCTGTTGATGTTTTTTCGATCCATGGTTTGTTTATCCCATGAACCGTATTATTTTTCAACCAGATGGAACACCAATGGTCCCAATATTCCATCATTCCATTGTTCCATTATTCCAATTGTGAGCGAAGCGAACTAAGTTCAAATTCCGTTTGTCTTCGCCAAACATCTCCTTCTGATAACCACGGCTTTCTTTGATGAAGTGACTTATGGTATTCAATTCCTCCCTGTACCCATCGCGGATATTCATCAAATTCTTTATTGAATACCGTGTAAAGACTAATCGTATAGGCCGGTGTATTTTTATTTTCCCTGTATTTACCGGAATTTCCATGGAAATAAGACCAATCATGAGATCCAAGTGGATCTATGGAATTAATCGGATTATTTAAGACATACCCATACAGATCCCTATCCCCACCGGCAAAACCCATCGGATCTTTCGCCGTCCATCTCCCAACATCCGGGTCATAATCGCGGTGGCCAAATCTCACCAACCCGGTATCGCGATCATGCAAACCGCCGGCAAATCCAAACGGCACCGCAAAGGCCGGGTTGCTGTCATTCAGAACGTTGCCGAACGAATCATATTCAAGCGATTTCATCACATTTCCGGCCGAATCGGAAATCAATCTTAAGGAACCAACCTGGTCATAGGCAAGATAGAAGGTGACCCCCTCGGCATTCATGGCCACCGGCATGCGCTCGTCGGCGTACTCAAACCGCATCAGCAAGTTGTCGGCCCCGTCATAAATCGCCAGCAGTCTCGTCAACCCCTGCCAGAGGTACTCTTCTACCACAACGCCATCAGCTGTCTTGGCTATTCGCCTTCCCAAAGGATCGTGTTCATATTCGATGACTCGGCCGTCAGGCAGGCTGACGCTTAACAATTCTCCACGGGAAGAATAAGTGTAGTTGGTGGCCTCAATGCCGTCGGTCTTGGTGGTCAAAAAGCCGTCCGGATCATAGTCGTAACTCACCGATCCGGCCGTCAGCAGGTGATCTTCATCGGAATAGCTGAAAGATCTTCCGGCAATTCCCCGCAAGGCGTTCATCTCATAGTTTCGGGTGCCGTCGAATCCATACCGATATTTTTCCACCAGGGTACCGTCTTTGACTACGGTCAACAACCGCCCCATGGAATCATAAGTATATTCAAAACCTGCAGTCACACTGTTCAGGGTTTCAGTTTTGGATGCAATCCGGCTGTTGTTGTCCCGGGTCAAAGACCAGGAGGCAATCTCATGGGCGCTGACAAAAAGGGATTGAGCATCCACCTCGCCGTAACCGTTGAAGGTGCGGGCGAGATCCAGCGCATTCCCTGTGACGGATTCTGCCAGCCCGTTGTCCGCATTACGCCAGATGGTGAAGCTTCCGGCGCCGGTTACCAGGCCGTCGTTGTCATAGCTGTAGCTGACAGTTTCGCCTGCATACGTGGTTCCGGCCGGATTGAAGTCATTATTGTAGGTATAGGCTATGGATTGCTTCAAGGTGCCGTCGAGCGTTTCGGATGTAACCAGCTCGCCGTCATAGCTGTAGGCAATTGATTCCGATCCCTTGCTGATCGATTCGATCTGGCTTCCGCACAGATAATTAAAATCAATATTTTCTTCCGAAGTCATTATTTGCCAAAGCCTGGATTTATCCGACGGATTTGCCGGATCGGCGTAGTCATTGACAATGGCATTGCCGGATGGGAAATTGGTCTGAATCAACCGCCGGTCTTTGTCGTATTCATTGCTGTAGCTGCCGCTCAACGGCGTCTGATATGAACTGTTGCGGTTGACACTATTGAACCCGAAGCCATGGGCAATACCCATGGGATTGGTTAATACAGTCATATTGCCGTTGGCGTCATAGTCGAAATCGATATAGCTGCCGTCGGGCCGGCTGATTTCGGTGACCCGGCCCAGCGCATCGTAGCGGTAGCCGGTGGTTCGATTCTCAGCATCGGTGACCGATGCAAGCCATCCCTCAGGGTAGTAGGCAAAATCAGTCTGCCGGGTATGCGAACTGACCCGGGTCAACCGGCCGCCGGCATCATATTCAAATTCAGTATCATAAAGACCGGGGATGATGACGCTTTCGGTCAAAAGCGTGTCGGGGTCATAAAACGATGTCACGGTGCGGCCCTCGGGTGACGTTGCGACTTTTTCTGCCGCCGGAATGTGATGTTCAAGGGTTGTGGATTTACCGTTTAAGGCGATTGTTGTGGTGACAATGTCCGGGACATCATCCGCATTCGTATCCTGATAGGTCTTGTCCCTTAGAACTTCTCTTGACAGGCCTGAAGGGGTGCCGGCCGTCATTTGCTTAATAAATTTATACTTGTATTCGGAATCCGCATCATATTCGAACTCCAGATTCAAACCGCTGTCAGACGACATTTTTTCATATAACCCGTCGGCGGACCGGCTATATAATGTCTGTGAACCGGCCGGACCGGTGATGGTGGTGGTACAGGCACCGGTGGCGTCGGTACGGTCGACAAAGCTCGTAACATTGCCTTCGCCGGTTGTTTGCTGGGTCAAAATATCGCCGTTGACAGATGTCGTTCTTTGATAATTCCAATGGCCGCCGTGTTCCTCATAAGCATCGGTTAATCTGCCGGTATGGCTAAAATCGTATTCGAACCGGTTGCCCGCCGGTTCGATTTCGGTAGTCATCAGCCCATTGGGGGTATATTCGAAGCGGTAGTAGCTGTCGTCCGGGTAGGTGACCCGGGTCAGATGGTTGTCGGCATCGATGGTTAGTTCGGTGCGGATGCCATCCGGTGAAATGATGGCCGAGGGCACTCCGCCGGCATCGCGTTCGATGCTGATGGTGTTGCCGAACTGATCGGTGATGGACTGCAGACGGTCGTCCTCATCGTAGTCAAATAAGCGCAGGATGACGCCGGAATCCAAATCGAAGGTCTTTTGGTGCAGGCCCGTGCTGGAGAAAATATAACCCAAACCACTATTCTCCGCAAAAGGTATTTCGCCAGGCGCCAATTCAGCCGTGAAGGCAGAAGGCGGTGCCACCTTGCGGATACGCTGATTGAAATGATCAGCGATATAGAGATTGCCGGCGGCATCCACGGCGACGTCATATGGGTGCTTCAGCCGAGCGGCGATCGCAAGGTCGCCATCACCGCTGTAGCCGGACTCTCCGATGCCGGCGACCGTGGTAATGAAGCCGCCGGTATTCACTTTCCGAATCCGGTAGTTGGAGGAATCCGCGATATAGATAGCGCCGGTGGCATCCACGGCAACGCCCAACGGATTGGCTAACCACGCCGTTGTGGCGAAAGCGCCGTCGCCGCTGTCGCCTTCGGTCCCGCTGCCGGCCACTGTGGTAATGAAGCCGCGGGTATTCACCTTGTAAATCCGATTATTGCCCCAATCGCTGATGTAGATGTTGCCTTCGGCATCCACGGCGAGGCCGAGTGGATTTGCCAGGTTGGCCGCGACAGCGGGCCCGCCCTCGCCGCTGGTCTCCTTGCCCCCGAGGCCGCTGCCGGCCACTGTGGTAATGATTCCGTTGTTATCAACTTTACGGATTCGGCGATTCGATCGATCAACGATATAGAGATTGCCGTCATTATCCACATCGACTCTTGATGGATAATGCAACTGAGCCGCGATTGCCGGTCCCCCATCACCGCTGTAGCCGGATTCTCCGCTGCCGGCGACCGTGGTAATAATGCCGTCGGTATCCACCATGCGGATACGATGGTTGCCGCCATCGGCGATATAAATATTCCCGGCGCGATCTGTGACGACGCCATAGGGAAAATTCAGGCGCGCTGCGGTAGCCGGTCCCCCATCGCCGCTGTAGCCGGTAAATCCGTTGCCCGCGACTGTGGTGATGACGCCGCTGGTATTCACCATGCGGACGCAATGATTGTTCCATTCAGCGATATAAAGATTGCCGCCGGCATCCACGTCAACTCCTACCGGATAAGACAGCTTGGCTGCGGTGGCCGGACCTCCATCACCGCTGTAGCCAATCGTTCCGCTGCCGGCAATTGTGGTGATATGAGGTAAATTTCTTCTGCTCGTCGTACCATCACCCTTAAATAACAACCAGGGTTGGGATGGTGCGATTTGATGGTGATTGGTAATCGTCCAACCTTCTGCCAGGGCATTTTTTCCCCCTGTTTTGGGGGCAACATTCATCTGGCTGCGCTTCCAGAAAATGGTCTCCCGTCGTGCGACGATGTTGGTTATTTCAGTGCCGGCCTGGCCAAACGATTGAGCAAATTCTCCTGGTCTGAGGTAAACTGCATTGTAGGCAAATCCCACGCTGACCACTGCGGTTATGGGTGAACGCACTGATCGGCCCAGATGATCCCTGCCATCCCAGATAAATTCTACCACCTGGTCGGGCAAAGGATTTAAAATTTGTTCAAACCTCCGACCCGCGACTTCAACCCGCGTGATAATGTGCTTGAGGCTCACCGGAACCGTGTCCCCACTGGCTGGAACTAAAATCACCTGCCGGTATCCTTTCACTCGATCGCTGGCATAATTCAGGGCTATATCGGTGCCCGGTATTGAAATATCTTCGCGAAAAATGCGGCTTCCGGCTTCAATGCAAGAGGCCATCCTGTCCGGGCCGTCATACTCGCACTGGGCATCCAGGACGGGTGCTCCTTCCGCATTGGCAGCAATTGCATCCCACGGCGAACCATAAGGCCAGCTGAAGTTCCAAGGGGAAATTTGGGTTACGGCAACTCGCCAGAAAGTCGATCCGGGTTTGTAGCTTTGAGCGTTCTCAAGACCCAGGACCTCATCCCTAAAAGATCCGTTGTTGTTCAAATCATCGGGCTGATCGTCGGCGTCGGCGTCTAGTGCATCGGTGATGCCGTCAAGATCGGTATCCAGGAGTCTGACCACCTTTCCGTTGTCGGCCGGCAACCAAAGGCCTTTGTCACGACCGTAATAGCTGAAGGGCACGGCCATTCCCACATCAAAGCGGAGAAAATTATTGATCCAGACCATGATTGGCTTGTCGAATCTCACCCGCTGCGCGCCGTCGACACTCAGCTCCATACAATACGTGTAGGCGGAGTTCGGGGGCAGTTCGGCCGGCATGGACTCGGGGGTGGTAAACTCGGTCGCCCGGGTGGTGATGGTGCTCAGCTCCCGGACATCATGGCCGTTTTTATCCATCAAAAAGGCGCGATTGTCCCCGGTAAAGACCAGGGTGGCCGACCGGCTGCCGAATTCGTCAGTGATCGGGGAACTCCGGTGGGTGACCACCGTGGCGGGATCGCCGTCAAAGGTATGGGTGGTGGATATTGGATCTTGCGTTATCAATTGAACGGTTGCAGCAATTGCTATGTTATTCCAGGGGACATAAATCCGGCGGTGGGCCGTAAACAGTCCTTCCTTCTGAAAGACGACCGTGACCGTTGCCCCCCCTTCAACCGGAATGGAATAGCGGCCTTCAGGATCGGTGACCACCGTTCCGTATTCCAAATGGCCGTGAACGGTGACGAGAACATCGGCCAGCGGCGTACCATTCAAGTCGTGCACCACACCGGTAACCAATGAAAATCGTAGGGGATCATATTGGTCAACCTTGCCATCCGGCGGCACCAGATCTTCATATTGGGCGCCGAAATGGCCGGGCGGCTGGGGGGCCGTGTAGTCGAGAACTTTCCCCGCAATCCGGGTGCTAATCGAACCGCTAGCGCTTGCGGCGCTAACGTTATACGCGGTGGTCTGATCGGGGGCCACGGAAATCGATCCATCTGGATTTACGACGTCAATGCCCGGGTCGATCGGGGCATTAGGCACGTAGACGGAATCCCAGGACAACAAGACCGGTTCTCCCGATTCGATTGCAGCCGGAAAAGCGCTGGTATTTACTGTCGAAGTTATATCTTCCGGCTCCCGGGTGACCACGCGGTCCCCTGTCGAATTTTCCTCGACGAGGGCACCGACCGCAGGTGTCCAACGATTGACATCTTCGGCCGGGACCGTGTCGTTAAGGGGCAGTGTGAACGAGCCGATCGTTAATTTGTTTCCGGCGAGGGCGTCATCGGCATCGGCCGCCGGATCCGGTTCGTGAAACTGAAAATAAACCCATGGGTCCCAATAACTTTTCTTGGCATCGATCTTCCGCTCCAGGCGGCTGCCTTTTTTAAATTCATCTTTGGCCGAAGGGGCAGTGATGGGGTCCTGCGAAAAAGTATAATTATCCGGCGGGACAACCACGCACACCAACAACAGCAAAGATAACGTCACCGATACCTTTTTAATCATGAATGCGCCTCCGGTTTTAAATATTTACTGGAACTGTGACCCGCAGGAAGGGAATTGTTACCAACTTCAGAGAGTCTTTCAGCCGATAATAAAAACCGAATAACATTGAGCAATAACTATGCCCAAGGTACTAATGCGATGTGATATTTAATGATTTCAGAATTTTAACTAATTTTAGAAGAAATGGTGCGAGCAGTTTTTATTAACCCTGTGTCAATTTTTGTCAGCAATTGTGACAATTTTGGTGGTCTGTAAAACAGTTGGCAGGGCTTGAGCGATGCCGGTCGGCTATTTGGATGGACCGATATCAGGCAGGATCCAAGCTATTTCCGAGTCCGTGCTCGCAATCGTGGTCCCGACTGGGCGGCAATGGCGCCCTTTGTTGATTTTAGGATTTTCTCCGCAGGCGGATCAGGTTTCGGGTGTCAGGGAAGTGAGGTGTTAAATCCTGACTCCTGCTCACTCTTATGAAACTACGTCCATATTAACCCCAAAACAGGGAATTTAAATCGTGCTCGTCCTCGTACTCGTGCTCGTCCTCGGGTTTGAAAGCGGCTCAATAGCTTCGAGGACGAGCACGAGCACGAGGACGAGTACGAAAATAAGTGACGCAGGGCGGGCCACCGTGCCAGCTAAAACCGGTCGGCACGGTGGCCGACCCTACGTGATCATATGAACAAAGTTTCTATCATCGATCAGACTGGCCGTTTTTTGGCCAGAGGCCGCACTCGTGTGAAACTACATGAAAATTTAAAAACGAACCGCAGAATATCGAACAAGAAATATCGAATGATGAAGTGATGGAATCGCTTCGCTCAGCCGTTTTAAATAGACAGAATAAATTATTCGATGTTCGATGTTGGGCGTTCGATGCTTACAGTCCGCCTTTGGAGGATTCGACGTTAATTAGCAATTGTAGGTTGGGTTGAGCCAACTCCTGGCATTGTTGGGTTTCGTTACACTCAACCCAACCTACATTTTTGCGGTGCTATCACGAAGTGCGAAACCCAACAACAGACGAATTCGGAACCAATTCCCAAAAGTTTCTTTTCTGATCAGACCGGCTGTCCTTTAGCCGGAGGCCGCGCTCGTGTGAAACTACAATTATATTAACCCTAAAACAGCGTATTTAAATCGTGCCCGTCCTCGAACTTGTCCTCGATACTGAAAACGGCTCACAAGCTCCAAGACGAGCACGAGTACGAGGACGAGGACGAGAAAGAAACCAATATTGTGATTTGACGAAACGCCGGTTTGGCGCAGTATCTTTTTCAATCAAACTGGCCATTTTTTTGACCAGAGGCGGCGCTCTTATGAACTACTTCGGTTTTTATGCAATAGTAGGGTCTCGATGCAAGCGAGATGTCCGCCAAAAACCTGTCGGCACGGTGGCCGACCCTACTAATAGATCTAGAAACAACAATGAAAATGGGTTGGCTATAGTTGCCAACATCTCCTATATATTCCCAACGAAATGAAAGTGCCTAAAACTGCTGGTTTAACAAACCAAGATAGCGTTTGTTCAGTTGGTTTAGCGAATGTCCCTTATTCAAGGAGATAAAGATCCATCCCGGTCTATTTATGATCCATACCGGAGCAGGGGTTATTTGATGTAATAACCGGAGACTCTCCATTCATTATCGTCGTCCAACATGGGCGTGATGGTCTCAACGGCCGAATTTTTATTTTCGAATGACGTTTTAAACTGGATGATGACATACTCGCCATCCGGAGCACCCGGTAAAGATTTCTTATAAGTTTTAGATTTTAGATCTCTGGAAATCAGCTGTCCCAATGGCCCTCTGACAGCAGTCAACATTTGCTCCCATTTTTCTTTTGACAGTGCGTTCTTGAAATACACCGCTGCCTCTTCCCAACTTTCGCCATATTCTCCTTCATCAATAAGTGCTAACCAGTTTTGTGCTGCTGTCACAGCTTCCGCGGTTTCAGCGTCACTTGCGTTTGGGCTGCATGACAAGTAGAGACAAAAAACAGCCATTCCAACGGTTGCATACATTTTTGCACGAATCATATGAGTCTCCCCATTCAAGTTATAGATCAATAAAGCAGGATGCTAGTGTCGGTGGTTTTTTCTCATTCTCTTAATCGGTGAAATATTCTAAACGAATAGAATTCTCCCAGTTGTTGCATAATTAATGATGGAAATGTACATCAATCCATATAAATACAGGGATATACCAAAATTGAGTTTGTATTGCTGGATCTCACCCCTGGTTGATTCTTGTGTTTTTGATGTAGGGTGGGCTGTGCCCACCTTCGACAGTTAGATTCAGCGCTATTTGGTGGGCACAGCCCACCCTACAATTAGAAATTCTTGCAACGTTAGGGTTCTCTGATATATGAATTTTCCCATATGACGTCTAATTTTGCAAAAAATTTATTTAAGTTACCGAGGGATTTGGTATTGGATATTGGGTACCAGGGGCTGGATGTTGGATGCTTGACGCTGGAAAGGAAGGGTATAAGGCAATAGGGTGTAGGGTATAAGGTTTAAGGTAAAAGGCACAAAGAAAAGCGAATATCGAATATCGAATAATGAATGTCGAATCTTCCTTCGGCGGACAAGTTCTGAAGGAATGTATTCTATCTATTTTATAAAAAGACCGAGCGAAGCGATTCCACCCTTCGACATTCTGCGGTTCGATATTCGATATTTTGCGGTTCGCTTTAAACGTAGTTTCATAAGAGCGCTGCCTCTGGCCAAAAGAACGGCCAGTCTGATCAATAAAAGAAACTTCGAAAAAGCGAATATCGAATATCGAACAAGGAATCATGAATTTCGAAGTAAGGTATTCTATCGATTTAATTCTAACTAAAATAGTCAGAGCGAAGCGAATCCATCATTCGTCATTCGACATTCGTCATTCGTCATTCCAATGTAGTTTCATAAGAGATATTAGGAAGAATACGGCGGCCTTTTTTCTGATCTTTGCACTAAATTTGCCTGAAATTTTGATGGTAGGATCGAATAAGTTTCAGATAGGCGTTGCGGCCGTCCGCCAGCTTTGCCCGATGGTGCCAGGCGACATCGCCCACCACCTTGGCCGGGGAGCCTGCCGCGATTTTGCCGGCGGGAATGCTGGTTTTTTTTCTGACCAAAGACTGCTCCGCAAGGATGGCCTGCCGGCCGATGGTCGCATATTCGCAGATCATGGATTTCATGCCGATGAGCGCCTCATCCCGGATAACGGCATCATGGATCATCGCCATGTGTCCGATAATGACTTTCCGGCCGATATCGGTCAGTTCGGCCGTGTGAATGACGACACATTCCTCGACCAGAGACTCATTGCCGATTTTTATTTTGCCGAAATCCCCCCGGATGATGGCTCCAAAACCGATGTAACAGTTTTCACCGATCTCGACATCGCCGATGATTTCAGCACTTGGCGCCACCCAGGTACCTCGGCCGATTTGAGGGCATTGGCCTTCGATTTCATAAATTGGCAATTGAGTTCCTTTTTACCTGAATCTTGCAATATCCAGGCATAAAGTAGTGCCTGAACGAAAAGTCCGGTTTTTAGTAACCCGGCCACTTATTACGTCATTCCGGCCGCAGCGGAGCGGAGAGCCGGAATCCAGCAAACGCCTTAAGTGTAATGGATTCCCGCCTTCGCGGGAATGACGGAGGATTACTAAAAGATACTCTATTTAACCGCCGGTTTAATAGTAGGTTGGGTTGAGCTCCATCTGAAATGTTGGGTTTCGTGCCTCAACCCAACCTACTAAAATCAAGCCTTTATCACGACCTGATTTGAAAGGGCGAAACCCAACAAATCGGTTAGACAAGTTTTCGTGCAACCACTGCTTAGAAGATTGCGAAGCCGTTTATGGAAACTCACCGCAGGGTTGGTATGGCTCAGGTAACTTTACTCCTTCTGTTGATCATTCTTTCTGCTTCAGGTATCGGCGGCGGAACCGTCGCGCCGGTAATTTTATTTACCGCGCCAAAGCGTGGGGGGCAGGCTTCGAAGCAGGTGCCGCATTTGATGCAAATATCCTGGTCGATGACATGGATTTTATTTTTTCCGCCGGCAATTGCCTCCACCGGGCATCTCCTGTAGCAGATCATGCAGGCCTGGCACTTGGCCGGATCGATGTGATAAGAAAAGACCTCACTGAATAATTCGTCTATCTCCTGCTTAGTGAAAAAACCGTCGTGTTCTTCCGGGTTTTGAAGGCGTGAGGCCAGCTTCTGTCTTTTCTCGATCTTGATGTAGGGTACCAGCTTGCGGGCTTCTGCGAGTTGGGCGGCCAATTCATTTTCGTCTAATTCTTCGCTTTGGCCAAGCGGGCCCAAATCCCTGATGCTCCGGGTGAAGTCATCGACGACTTCGGTAAACAGGTTGCCTTCACCGGAATTCATGAATTCGACCCTCAATCTGGCCGGGTTCAACCCGATGTGCTCCATGATTTTGCGACATAGAAGCACCATGTTCAGGGCATCGTAATTTCCATGGGTGATGTAGTTGCATTCATTGAGGCGGCAGCCGCCGATAAACACGCCATCCATTCCATTGGCGAAGGCCCGCAGCACGAATTCCAGGTCGACCCGACCGGAACACATGACCCGCACAAGCCTGATGTCAGTTGCATATTGCAGTCTGGAAACTCCAGCCATGTCTGCCGCACCGTACGCTCACCAGTGGCAGACGAAGCCCAGTATTTTGGGTTTGAATTTTTGACCTGCGTTCATTGGTTCCCCACTCATTGGCTTTTAACTCCCTTTACGATATTCCCGCCTGGCAGGCCCGGTTGGGAGTAATCTGTTATTCGTTATTCGTTATTTGTTATTGGTTAAAGGAATGGTATCTTTTTTATCCCCCGCCCCAACTCAAGTTCATTTAGAAGGTTGAGAGAATGGAATCCCATTTTCATGGATGTTGTAGATAACCGGATTTAGTTACTTAGCCGAGTACTAGTCATTAAATAAGATACACGCTAAAATCGAAAATCAACATTCACCCCCGCCTTGGCGGGATGACACTTCTATTTCAAATAATTATGGTGTGCCTCGTACGCCGAAAGCCGAAAGCCGAATGCCGTTTCTCAACCGGCTCAACCGACCGCCGCGTCGATCTGGCTCAAGAGATCGTCATCGGTAAAGTGCTTCAGATATATCGCGCCGGTCGGGCACTTGGCGTTGCAAAGGCCGTCGCCTTTGCAGAGGACCGGATTCACCACCGCCTTGGGGCCCTGGCGGGTTTTCTGAAACTCGATGGCATTGTAGGTGCAGGCGTCGATACAGGCCCCGCACCCCATGCATTTTTTCTCCGCCACCTCGCAAATCGACCCTGAGACGGTGACGACATCGTGGGCCAGCAGGGTGATCGCCCGGCTGGCTGCGCCGTATGCCTGGTTGATCGCTTCGGGTATGTGCTTGGGATAGTGCGCCATGCCGCACAGATAGACGCCTTCGGTGCCGAACTCAACCGGCCTTAACTTGACATGGGCTTCCTTGAAAAACGCATCCGGTCCTAAAGACACTTTGAACCATTGCGATATGTCCCGGTTGTCGGCGGGGGGCACGACGGCCGCCGCCAAAGCCAGGTAATCGGCATCGATGGCAAGCTGTTGACCCAATATGGGATCGGTCACGGCCACCCGGACTACCGGACGGCCTTCCCGGGCGGCAGCCTCCACCCGGGGCTGATCTTCAGGCTCGTAGCGGATGAACTTGACATCGTCGTCCGCTGCTTCCCGATAGTAGTCCTCCGAAAAGCCGTAGGTTCTGATATCCCTGAACAGGATGTAGATATCCATGGCGGGATTTAATTTTTTCAGCTTCAGGGCGTTTTTGATGGACTGGTTGCAGCATATCCGGGCGCAGTAGTTGCGGTCGTCGTTGCGGCAGCCGACACATTGGATCATCACCAGACATTGGGAATCAATCAGCTTCTCGTCGCCTTTAACGATCCGGTCCTCCAACTCGAGGCCAGTCAACACCCGGTCATTTTCCCCGTACAGGTATTCGGCAGGTTGATAGGCCTCGGCCCCCACCGCGATGACAGCCGCGCCATGCTTGATCTCGGCCGGCCCCCTTTCCGATTGCACCCGGGTGACGAAATTGCCGACATATCCGGTGGCCTCGGTGATGACGGCCTCGGTATGGACATGAATCAGCGGGTGCCGATAAACCTTGCGCACAATCTCTGCCAGATAGGCCTGAACATCCAGCCCATCCAGCGTGTAGTGGATGTTGCGGGCCATGCCCCCCAGGTCGGCATCCTTTTCCAGCAGGTAAACGTCATGTCCCTGCTCGGCGATGGACAGCGCACAGGTCATGCCGGCGATACCGCCGCCCACCACCAGCGCCGTCTTGTTGACCGGCAGGTCAATTTCTTTCAGCGGCTGCAGCTGGCCGGCGCGGGCCACCGACATACGGGTGATGTCCTTGGCCTTGGCAGTGGCATCCTCCTTTTCCCGGAAGTGGACCCAGGAGCAGTGCTCCCTGATGTTCGCCATCTCAAAGTAGTATTGATTGATGCCTGCCTCCCGCAGAGTGTCGCGGAACAGCGGCTCCAGGGTCCTGGGGGAACAGGCGGCGACCACCACGCGGTTGAGTCCTTCTTCCCGGATCTTCTCGGCAATGGACTGGGCCGAATCGGTGGCGCATGAAAATAGCTGCTCCTGGGCGTAGACCACGTTGTCCAGGGTGCGGGAATACTCCACCACGGCCGGGACATCGACGACCCGGCCGATGTTGGCGCCGCAATGACAAACAAAAACACCGACCCGGGCCCCTTCCTCCGAGACATCCTTTTCAGGCGGGTAGATCCTTTCTTTGGAAAGTCTGCCGCGCCGGTAGTCCAGGAATTCACCGCACTGGGAACCGGCGCCGCTGGCGGAGAAAACCGACTCGGGGATGTCCATCGGCCCCTGGAAAGCCCCGCTGGCATAAATTCCGGGCCGGGTGGTCGCCATCGGATTGGCGGCCCCGGCCCGGCAGAAGCCATGGGAATTGAGTTCGATGCCGAACTGTTGCGCCAGGGTTTCGTAAGCAGCCGGCGGATTCAACCCGATGGACAGCACCACCATGTCGAACTCTTCTTCTTTGACACCATCCTCATCCGCCGAGGCATATTTGACAATGACATTGTTGTTGGCCGGATTTTCGCCCACCACCGCCGGATAACCCCTGATAAACCGAACGCCGGGAAGCTGTTCGGTTCGGTGGTAAAATGTTTCGAAGTCTTTGCTGTAGGAGCGAATATCGTTGTGGAATATCGTACAATCGGCCCCGGCGTCATGGTCTTTGGCTAAGATGACCTGCTTCTGGGTATAGGTGCAGCACACGGACGAACAATAGCTGTTGGCTCCCGGGGTTACCCGCCGGGAACCGACACATTGGATCCAGGCGATTTTACGGGGATGCTTCTTATCGGAAGCCCGCAGTATCTCGCCCTCGTAGGGGCCGGTGGCACACAGCAGGCGTTCGAATTCAAGACTGGTCACCACGTTCGGAAATTTGCCGTAGCCATAGTCGTTGTTTACCTTGGGATCATATGGTTCGAGGCCGGGCGAAAGAATTACCGCCCCCACATTGATCTCCATCTTCTCCGGTTTTTGGCGGAAGTCGATGGCGTCGGTTTTACAGACGTTTTCGCAGATGCGGCATTTCTTCTCTTTCAGGTAAATGCAGCTGTCATCGATATACGCCACCAGCGGTATCGCCTGGGAGAAATAGATGTGAACGGCTTTATTCTCCGATATTTCCTGATTGTATTTGTCCGGGTATTCGACCGGACAGTATTCCATACAGGTTGCACAACCTGTGCACTTGTCCTCGATGACGTACCTGGGCTTTTTGATCAGGGTTACGTTAAAGTCGCCGGCCTCGCCTTCGACACTGTCGACTTCGGTATAGGTTAGAATCTCAATATTTGGATGCCGGCCGACCTCGACCAGTTTGGGTGAAAGAATTCACATGGAGCAGTCGTTGGTGGGAAAAGTCTTGTCAAGCTGGGCCATGTGGCCGCCAATGGCCGGATCTTTTTCGACCAGGTACACCTTGAATCCGGCGGCGGCCAGATCCAACGAAGCCTGAATACCGCTGATCCCGCCGCCCACGACCATGACATCGCCCATATTTTTGTCCGCCAGAGCCTGGCTTAGTTGTTGAATTCCTTCTTGCTGCAATCGTTCATTTTCCACTTTTTACTTCCTCATCAGGTATCGGGTCAGGGCGTCGTCACCCTGACCGGAATATTGGAATGCTGGAATAATGGAAATATGGGTATTGGGGCACTGCTTTTGGGATCAGTGGTCGACGATCGGCCTTGCTATGAAAATAAAAAGGAAAACGCCCTTTTATTCGCTTGCTGTCGACCAACATTCCATTTTTCCAATATTCCATCATTCCTAAAATTTCTGATGTCCGTACTACCGCATAATTTCGTTGAGCTGAAGATATTACGAGACGCTATAGTGCTTCAGCGACAATTTCCGTGATGTCTTTAATCTCCAAGCCTTCATCATCCCCCAGGGACAGCCGGCTCTCTTCAAAATGGGTTATGCAATAGGGACAAGCCGTCGCCAGCACATCGGCCCCTGCCGCCACCGCCTGTTCGAGCCTGAGGTCCGAGAATCTTTCCCCTTTCACGGTCTCCATCCAGATCCGGCCGCCGCCGCCGCCGCAGCAAAGACTGTCCTCGAACGCATCCGCCATTTCGGCCAATTCCAATCCCGCTATTTTCTGCAGCACTTTGCGGGGTTCGTCGTAGATGTCGTTGTGGCGACCCAGGTAGCAGGGATCATGATAGGTCACTTTTTTGTCGTACTTCCCGCTGAGCTCGAGCCGGCCCGCTTTGATCAACTCGGCCATATATTGGGCGATATGAACCACCTCGAAATTTACCTTGAACTCCGGATACTCGTTGGCGAAAGTGTGGTAGCAATGGGGGGAGGAAACCAGTATTTTCTGCACCCCGTTGTCGATAAATGATTTGATGTTTTCCCGGGCCAGGCGTTTGAATAATTCCTCGTCGCCCGTCTTGCGGATGCTTTCGCCGCAGCAATTTTCCTTTGAACCCAGAATCCCGAAGTTCACTCCGGCCCGGTTCAGGATAGCGGCGGTGGCGCGTGCCACCTTTTTCAGGCGCGGGTCGTAGCACAGGTAGCAGCCCGGGAAATATAATATTTCCATCCCTTCAGTGTATGTGTTGACCGAAAGGCCTTCGGCCCATTCGGCCCTTTTCTCCCGATCCTCGCTCAGGGGATTGCCTTTGCCAAGCAGACTGGCGCTGATGCCGCGCACCGGACTGACCGGGGTGGGGAATACGCCGTATTCCGTGGCAATCCGGCGCAAAGATACGCTGGCCTCGATAATCGCAACACCCCGGGGACACTGCCGTGGACAGTTGCCGCAGGTCGTACAGCGCCACATCTCTTCACTTTCGATATCGGTCATACCGAATGTCGCCTGCCGGATTATCTTGCGTATGCTGAAAGACCGGACCCGGTTCCAGGGGCAGACCGTATCGCATAATCCGCATTGGTAACATAATTTGAAGGCGTCGCCACCGGCGGCCTTGATCTCATCGACGATCTCTTTATAGTCGGCTATGTTCTCCACTTTTCAGTCCTTCTTCGACATGCGGGCCAGGGCATCCACTATTTTATCCATGCCGTATTTGTCCGCCAGGGATTCCAGTCCGATTTCCAGTTCCTCTTGCTCTTCCTCTTCTTCGACTTCTTCCTCCCTTTCCTCCAACACCAGGGCCTCCGCCAGGCACCACTTGACACACAGGGGCTCTTCTTCGCCTTCGCACATATCGCATTTGAGGGGCAGACCGGAATCAGGTTCCTTGAACTCGGGCCTGGACGGGCAGGAAGCCCGGCAAAATGCACATTCTTCGTATTCTTTTCCGTCAATCGTGTATTTATCCCGACCGGCACACTCGGCCGGCGCATAGTCACCGGCATATACCGGGACATAGACATCTTTGATCGGGTCCCGAATCAGCCGGATGCGCGACCGCGCCGGGTTGTTGCTGCTGTATTTCGGCGCCGCGTGAAAGGCGGAGCAGATGACCTCACATGAGCGGCAGCCATTGCATTTATCGACATCGATTTTGATGGTTTTTACGATTTTCTTTTTCTTTTCAGCCATTACGACCGTACTCCCTTTTATAAGGTTCAAAGGTTCAAGGTTCAGCGTTCAGGGTTGCCTTGGTAACTAGTGCCTTTCAAGAAAATCAATCTACATTTTTTAGGTCATGGACTCAACAATCGCTTAGCCCTGAGTATTTATTCGGTTCTCCTCGGTATCGATGAATTTCAGGGTTTAAACAGACCTGATCCGATTAACCTTGAACATCTGAACGATCAAACCTCCTTTTTATTCCTGTGCAGTTTCCGCCGGTTCTTCTTCAGCCGGCGCATCTTCGCCATCGGTTAAAATACCCCTTTGGATCAAATCATCGCTCACGTATGCCAAATCCATTTCCTGCAAGGATTCTTGCGTCGGAATCCCTTCGCTGTTCCAACCCTTGAATTTGTAATAGGTATCCAGAAGCTCCTTCTCGAGATCGGGAAATCTTCTCTTCCAATGGTCCTCCGGCACCGTCTCATCTTTGCGGCGCATGCCTCTTCTAATATTGAAGGCCCTGACCAAAGTTCGGTACCTTTTCGCGGCCTTTGACAGCGTGTCTTCATCCATTTCAATTCCGGCGCCGGCTGTGAAAAACTTAGGGATATTGTGAATATGATAGGGCGGCTTGAGGTGAAAGGATGACAATCCGGTACACATGCCGAGGGCGTCGTCGATGTAATGCATCCGCTCCTGCCAATCGACAATATCACAGGTCATGTCCACGGTCGGGTAGTAAGGCATCGAGTTTTCGCCGCGTAGTTCCCAGTCCAGAAAATATTGTTTGAACCGGTCATCCGGAACCTGAAACCAATCCTTGACAAATTTTTGCCGGTGCTCGCGCTTGGGAAAAGGCGCCTGGGGAAATTGGCCTTCGATCTGGGTGATGTTCATCTTCTCACCGGTAGCGTACATGAGAAAATAGATGGGATTGAGCATGCCCAGCTTGAGCGGCAGCTGCTCGGTCTTTTTGACGTTGTTGTGCGCGTAGGCCTCGGCCCCGCTGCCGATTGCTTTAGCGGCCCAATAGGTGCCGTCGGCGAGAACATCGCCGATGCCTTCCCGCCGGACAATTCGGTCCAGCAGCCAGTAAAATCGTTCATTATTTTCGGACGGCATTCCCGCCAGATCCTCGTCCGTTAGAATACCGTCTTCGTAAAGCTCCAGGGCAAAGGCCATCACCTGGGGGGTCGAGTAGCCGTCCACACCGTACTCGGTGGCCTTCTGGGCAATTCGCAAACCAAAATCCAGATCGGACATGGCCGCCATGGTGTAGGTCAGCTTCGAGAAGCATTTCATCATGTAGGTCGGCTGTCCGGGAGGGGTAATGGTGGCGCCGCATTTCATGGGACAGTTATAGCAGCTGATCAAGCGCGTGCGCATGGTTTCCATGGTCTGGGTCCATTGTTCGGCAATTTCGTCGGTCCAAAAATCGCGGCGGCGGTGCCGTGCATTGCCCCAGGAAAAATTCTCCGTGTGCCACTTCTCGTCATGAATGGCCATTTCCTGGGGCGAGCCCAGCACGGCCAATATCGGAATCACTCCCGGAATCGGATTGTCTTCGCGCCACTTGATATATTCCATGACTTCGTGGCAAAGCTCCATGAACTCCACCGGTCGGGCAACGTTGATGTCCTTGGTGCCCCGCACAACGATGGCTTTCAAACCCTTATCACCCATAACCGCGCCGATGCCGCCCCGGCTGGCACTGGACCGGCCCTGTTCGATGGAAGCAAAATACACCCGGTTCTCGCCGGCCAGGCCGATCGCCGACACCTGGGCCTTGGGCTCCTTTAACTCCTGGCGCAGCAGTTCGGCCGTTTCATTCGCGCCCTTGCCTTTTAAGTGAGCGGCATCCCGTATTTCGACTTTGTCATTGTTGATCCACAAGTAAACCAAATCCGGAGATTGACCGCGGATGATCACTTTGTCGTACCCGGCATACTTCAATTCCGGTGCCCAGAATCCGCCCATCATGGAAAATGCCCCTAACCGGGTCTGGGGAGAAATGGTGGAAACAATGGTACGATTGCAGCCGATGGCAGGGGTGCCGCATAAAAGACCGGTGCCGAATATCAACAAATTTTCCGGTGAAAACGGTTCAACTTCAGGCCCAACGCGGTCCCACAATATTTTGGTATTGGTACCCAACCCGCCGAGATAAAGCTCGGTGTCTTTCGGATCGGATTCTACCCGGTCGATGCTTCCGCGGGATAGGTCAATTTCTAGATTTATTCCTGTCTCTGCGTACCTCATTTTTTTCCCCTTATCAGTCGATGCGAATAATTTTTACCACCTTGCCCACCCAACCCGAAGGCAGGTAGATGCGGCCGGTATTACCGCGTGCCTTGACTTCTTTTTCAATCATTTCCACCCCGTAGACGCCGCACCTGGGCTTGGGGTACTTGCCGGAATTGTCCGTCTTCGAGCTGATTTTTTTCGATTCTGTTTCCTTTTTCGAGATAACCATATTTTAAATATCCGGCGGTAGCATTCATCAAAAAAAGCTATAAAGTAACTACAATTTAGCTATAAAGTGGTTATATGAGGTTCCCCGGATGATGTCAAGGAAAAAAAATAGCCGGAAATTTATCGCAATTCTATGGATATTAGGGGGATAGGACCCATGCTTTTCCGAGACCGCGCTGGTAAAAGTGGCCACCGCGGGGCAGCAATGGCGCAGTTTGCAGGTTTAGGTTTCAGGTGTCAGGTTTCGGGTGTCAGGGAGCCGAGGCGCTAAATCCTCGTGTGAAACTACGTTTAAAAGCGAACCGCAGAATATCGAATAACGAACCGCAGAATGTCGAAGGGTGGAATCGCTTTGCTCAATCTTTTTAATAA
>Ga0209338_1000242_pt1 | contig 19707 bp, 19 predicted proteins | sample OlaalgELextract1_FD_187374 | JGI IMG/M metagenome (GOLD analysis project Ga0209338, IMG submission 187374) | Olavius algarvensis symbiont microbial communities from Tuscany, Italy - Type A ELBA extract 1 (SPAdes) (version 2) | ecosystem: Host-associated > Annelida > Digestive system >... | reverse complement strand
AGTTTTAGGGAACTAGGCCTATAAAAGGAGTGATTTTAGTAGTACTTATATCAAAAAAAGTCAAGTAGTATTTTATCTTATCATGCTGATATAATGAGAATTTTTACGTTTATGCGTCCACTCTATAGGTCAAATCTTGATACCATGAATATACCTGCCATTAAATCAGCTGTCGCTTCAAGTTTGGTATTTTTATTTCTCCTGTCAGGCTGTGTCAGCCAGAATGAGGTTGCCACCATCGACAATCGCTTATCCGAATTGGAAGTGCGTAATGCCGAAACCCGCAAAAAAGATGCGGCCTTAAAAAACAATATGCAAAGCCGTGAAGGCGAAGAACAGGCCCTGCGGCGTCAGGTCGCCGCCCTGCGCCAGCAGGTCGTTGCGCTCAACGAAGAAATTCGTGTAATCACCGGCAGGATCGAAGCGATTGAATTTTCCATGGGGCGCCAAAAACAAAAAGACGCTGAGAACGACGGCAATAGACAGGCGCGGTTGGGCCAGTTGGAAGCTTCCGCCAGAACGAACGACGAGCGAATCGGCCGTATAGAACAATATTTGAACTTTGAAACATCCAAACCGGCAGCGCCAACCGAGAAAACCGCGGCCAAAATCGTACCCGTCAGCAAAGCCCCCCAGGATTTTGCCGAAGATGAGATTTACCGACAGGCGAAACAGGCTTTTGATCAGGGTAATTCCGATTCAGCCCGCAAAAAATTCAATGAACTCATCGAGCGGTATCCCAAATCGGAGCGGGCTGACAATGCCCAGTTCTGGATCGGTGAAATATATTACCGCGAAAAATGGTATGAAAAAGCCATTCTCGAATATCAGAAAGTGATCGAGAACTATCCCAAAGGCAACAAGGTGCCGGCTTCTCTTTTAAAGCAGGGGTTTGCGTTTTTAAACTTGGGAGATAAAGCCAATTCTCGACTCATCCTGCAGGAGCTGATTAAAAAGTATCCAAAAACAAACGAAGCCAAAATTGCGAAAGATAAACTAAAGAACTTAAAGTAATCGATACAAGGGATGATAACAATCATCGGTATAGATCCTGGCCTTGCGGCAACCGGTGTCGGAATCGTTCAGGGTAGTGGCCACAACATCACAGGCTATTCCTTCGGCAGCATTAACACCCTCAAAAGCAATTCTTTGCCAAATCGTCTCGATCATGTCTATTCAAAACTATTTCAAATCTTAGATGATAAAAAGCCCGATCTCATGGTTGTGGAAGACGTGTTTTCCCTGGCCAAGTATCCCAAATCCGGCATAACCCTGGGACAGGTGACCGGGGTCGTGATGCTGGCCGGTTGGCAGGCCGGAGTGTCTACAGTGGAAATTCCCGTGCGGGAGGCGAAACAGGTATTGACCGGCAACGGTAATGCCAGCAAAATGCAGCTGGAAGAGTCCGTGCGGCACCGGCTGAAGCACCAGTCTCCCATAAAACCCTATCACGCCTCAGACGCCCTGGGGCTTGCCCTTATCGGTTTTTACCGCTATTATGAAAACTATGATTGAATTGGGAAGACGGAATTGTCCAATTGCGGATTGCGGATTGGGGATTGGGGATTGATAGGCATGGGGCATGGGGCGAATATCAACTTAATCAACTTAATCAACACAATCAACTATCATTATGATTGGATATCTGGAAGGGAAGTTGTTGAAGAAAGAGGAAGAGCGTGTCCTGCTGCTGGCGAATCAGATCGGCTATGAAGTGCTGCTCCCGGCGGTTGTCATGAAATCCCTGCAATCAAAAAATGTCGGCGATCAAATTTCGCTGTATATATTTTTTCAGCAAACCGAGCGGCAGCCCAAACCCGTTTTGATCGGTTTTAATCTCGAAGTTGAAAAAGAATTTTTCCAGTATTTTATTTCTGTGGAAGATATCGGGCCGCTTAAGGCGGTCAAGGCCTTAAACGAACCCATCCGAGAAATTGCGAGTGCCATTGAAGCCAGTGATATCGCCAAGCTCACCCAGCTGAAAGGCATCGGCCGCCGCACCGCCCAAAAGATCATTGCTACTTTGGAAGGCAAAATGGGCAAGTTTGCCCTGATCCAACCGTCGGAACAGCCGGATACGCCCCCGCTCGATGATTTTACCAAGCAGGTTCTGGATGTGATGATAAAACAACTCGGCCATAAACCGGCTGATGCCAGGAAGATGATCACCAAAGCCATGAAGCGCAATGACGCGATTGCTTCGGCAGAAGAACTGTTCGATGAAGTGTACAAAGGGGAAAGGGATGAGAATTGAATATTGAAAATTGAATAATGAATAATTGTGGATGTCGCTTCGCTCCGTCAATTATAAGCCGGTCACCTGGAAAGTAAAGCGCTATAGCGGCTGTCATTTCTGCGAAGACTGGAATCCAGTAGAATAGAAATCGATCGTCGGAGTGTAATTTTTATCCATATTAGGTAAAGTATCACCCGGCTTTCAAAAATTAAATCGATTCGCCGAAGGCGAACCATAAATCTTCAATCTTCAATCTTCAATATTCAACCATCATATGCCTGCCACATCAGCATTAAAATAGCGGGCAGACTATATTTACCCTTTAATTTTGAGAGTGCTCTACCATGTCCGATGATGTCTTTTCGTATTCTTCCGACAAACAGGAAATCCTTTCCGGCGGGTCGATTCAGGAAGATCAGGAACCGGAAATATTATCACTGCGCCCGGAATATTTGTCCGATTACGTGGGACAGGCCGAGGTGGTTGAAACCCTCAAGATTGCCATCGAGGCCTCCATGCAGCGCCGCGAACCCATTGATCACGTCCTGCTGCATGGCCCGCCGGGTCTTGGTAAAACAACCCTGGCCCATATCATTGCCAATGAGATGGGGGGCAACTTAACCGTCACCTCCGGACCCGCACTGGAGAAAGGCGGTGATCTGATTGGACTGCTGACCCACCTGGAGAGCGGCGATATCCTTTTTATCGACGAAATTCACCGCATCCCGAAAGCCGTGGAAGAATTCCTCTATCCGGCCATGGAAGACTTTGCCATAGACTTTGTTTTCGATAAAGGGGTGCATGCCCGCAGTCACCGCTTTCAATTAAAACGCTTTGCTCTGGTCGGTGCGACAACCCGGGTGGGGTTGCTCACCGCACCGTTGCGCGACCGCTTCGGTATTTTTCGCAATCTGGATTTTTATGCCGAATCCGATTTGGTGAAAATTACCAAGCGCTCAGCGGCGCTGCTCGGTATTGCAATCGGGGACAAGGCGGCCGTCGAGCTTGCCAAACGGTCGCGGGGAACCCCGCGGATTGTCAATCGACTTTTAAAGCGGGTCAGGGACTACAGCCAGGTCAGGGCCGACGGCAACATCACCATTGAAACGGTCGGCGCGGCACTGAGACTGGAAGGGGTCGATGAAAAAGGCCTGACCGATCTGGATCGCCGCTACCTCAATACCATCATCAAGTTTTACCACGGCGGACCGGTGGGAATTGAAGCCATCGCGGCGACTTTGCAGGAGGAATCCGATACTCTGGTGGACATTATCGAGCCCTATCTGCTGAAGATTGGTTTTCTAACCCGTACGTCTTCCGGCAGAAAAGCATCCGAGGAATCCTTCCGGCATCTGGGGTTTAAAGTCCAGACGAAGATGTTTAGTTAGGGAGGTTCAGGGTTCAGAGGTTCAAGGTTCAGGGGTTCAAGGTTCAGGGGTTCAGGGTTCAGGGGTTCAAGGTTCAGAGGTTCAGAGTTCAGAGGTTCAGGGTTCAGAGGTTCAAGGTTCAGAGGTTCAGGGTTCAGAGTTCAGAGGTTCAGAGGTTCAGAGGTTCAGAGGTTCAAGGTTCAGATGTTCAGAGGTTCAGGGTTCAGGGGTTCAGGGTTCAGAGGTTCAAGGTTCAAGGTTCAGGGGTTCAGGGGTTCAAGGTTCAGGGGTTCAAAGGTTCATGGTTCAAAAGTTCAATGGTTCAGAGATCCGGGATTCGACCCTAATTGAGCGAACAATACAGAGCCTCTGAACCTTTTAACCATTGAACCCGGAACGGTCATAGACATGCCCATCATCACACTGCTTACTGATTTCGGCTACCGGGACGAATACGTCGGGTTGATGAAAGGGGTCATTTTATCCATCAACCCCACGGTGACCCTTGTCGACATCACCCACGCGATCGATAGTCAGGATATCTTGCAGGCCGCCTATGCGATTCATTCCGCCTATCGCTATTTTCCCGCAGGCAGCGTCCATTTAATTGTCGTGGATCCCGGAGTCGGCACCGGACGTTCCCTGCTGGCCCTTGAGATGAAAAAACAATTTTTTGTGGCACCGGACAACGGGGTACTGACCCTTTTATTCGGTGAACACGATGAAACCCGCCTGGTTCGGCTCTCGAACGCGGACTACTTTTGGGAGACCGTCAGTCGAACCTTCCACGGCCGTGATATAATTGCACCGGTAGGAGCCCACCTATCTCAGGGGACCGATCTTTATCAATTGGGTGATGCAATCTCGCCGGCCGAGGCCGTCCGGTTAAAGGATATTGAACCTCAAAGAGCGGATACCGGTGAGATTACCGGAACCATCGTGTCGGTCGATCATTTTGGCAATTTGATTTCGAATATTCATCATCAGATGCTAACGCAGATCGAGCAATTTACCGCTGATAACCGGGTGATTATCCGGATCGGATCGCATGTCATCCCAGGAATTTGCCGGACCTATGCCGACGTCCCGCCCAATAAGGCACTGGGACTAATCGGAAGCCGCGGTTATCTTGAAATTGCCGTAAATAAGGGCAATGCTGCCCGGAGATTGAATGTCGGCAAGGGCGATACGGTGCAGGTGAAAATTTGACAAGTCACGGGCAACGTGTTTGAATATAAGTTTAAAAAATGGATAATTTCAGCCTAAAAAATAAATACGGGGCGCGTTCAGTAAAAATCGGTAAACGATCCAAACCGGATAAACGCTGGACCATTCTGTTTATCGGGAAGCACGGTAAAACCATAGCAGTTGATCGGTTTAAAGGCATGGTGTTATTCACCTGTCTGGTTTTGTTCATATCACTGGCGACTGCGGCCGGTCTGCTGTATTTTAGCCTCAACATTCGGCAGGAAAACCAACAGCTCAGATCGAATTTTCAGGAATTAAAAGCACAAATCAAAGCTATACGCTATGAAAAAGACCTCCTCATGACCCAATTGGTTTTGGCTGAATCCCAATCCAGGACAGGGCCGGCTGCAATAACGCCGAAACCGGTCGAATCGGCATCATCGCAAAAAGATGTCATTGGATTTAAGGAAAGCAAACAACCCGACCGACCAGAGAAGATCCCGGAAAACTTAGCGCTTGAGAAAAAAGACGAGCCGGCGGCGGCGGTAGCCCGGGCCGAATCGGGATCCAGTGTTGCCGTCGAGGATTTCAAGATATTCCCCAAAGTGGACGAGAAATTGTTAAGAGTCCAGTTTAAAATTAAAAACACCAGTCCCAACTCCCAGCGTGTTGCCGGACATGCAATCGTGGTGCTGAAAGGGGAACAACGCCAGCAGAATAAATGGCTGGCAATGCCGAGAATTACTTTGTCAGATGGAAAGCCGACCGGCAAGCAGCGTGGATACACCTTCGGTATTAACTATTTTAAAACCATGCGGTTTAAGTCCAGGCTTCCGAAGTCACCGGAAATATATCAGAAGGCGACCGTTTTTATATTCAGCGGGGCGGGTGATTTATTACTCGAGCAGGAATTTCCGGTGAACCTCTCCGCACCTTCTGCATCTTCTCAGACATCGTCATCCTCTTCCTCAGCACCTGCTTTGGATGACTGATGACAGAGGTTTTCGATTGCGGATTGCGGATTGCGGAATGCGGAATGCGGATTTAGAAGTCAAAAGACAGAGAACAGCAAACGGAGGCCGGATGACAGAGGTTTTCGATTGCGGATTGCGGAATGCGGAATGCGGATTTAGAAATCAGAAGACAGAGAACAATTAACAGAGGACAGAGGACAGATGACAGAAGTCGGAGGACAGAGAACAGATGACAGAGGTCAGATGTCGGATGACAGAGGACAGATGACAGAAGTCGGAGGACAGAGAACAGATGACAGAAGTCAGATGTCGGATGACAGAGGTCAGAGGACAGATGACAGAAGTCGGAGGACAGAGTACAGATGACAGGGGACATATATCAGACGACAGAGTATAGTGTCAGAGAACAGATAGCGTAGGGTCGGCCACCGTACCGAATCCGCTGATAGCGGAACCCTGCTGTCCCTAACATGAGTTTCACACGGGAAGTTGTTCATTTATAACAAAGTCGATCCTGACACCAGGCGGATGGCGCATCGCATAAATCTGAACCAGCACGTCAAATGCTGAAGCAGGGTAATGGGATTTCCTAACCCTATGCACTATGCCCGTTGCTCCATGCTATTAGATTCCGACTCTGTCTCTCCTGAGCTCGGCGAAGGCCGCATTCCGACTTCAAAGGGCCTTCCACTTTCCGTATTCCGACTTGGGGTCAATCCCCGGCAACCATCAATTCCAAAAAATCGGTCAGATCCACCTCGACATTTTTAAAATTATCAAAGGTGACATCTGAAAAATTCAGTTTCAGTTTTTCTCGGAGGATTTCGAAAATTTGGAGGTAGTTGAGCAATATTCTCTGATCCCATTGTAAGCCGAGTCGGGCGGCAAAATCCATGATATCAGTCTGCTGTCCCTCTATTTCGAGAAATTCACCGTAGGGCATGCTGTCCAGGCAGAATTGGGTATGGTTCTGCACCAGGGTTTCGCGCTGTTTTTCATATACCTGTTCACGATGAAAGCCGACTGCTTCCAAAATTAAATGCATGGTGTCGAAGTCGTTGACCTCGACTTCCAACTCCTTCATAATTTTAAACTGGCTATTTCCTTGCGCTGGAGTGGATTTATATGTCAACTTGACCTTTCGGTCTCGGCGCAGACGCAAAAGCGATTTGTTGCTTTTTAAGGTCCGGCCGGAATCTTCAAACCGGACATTGCTTTCAAATATGCACCCCCGGGATTCAGCCCCCAGTTCCAGAATGCTGCGACGGATGGCAGCCGGGTCTGCAAGATAAAATTTGATTTCAGTTTCCAGCTGGTTCATAATCCTGTCTGTATTTGCTTGCAAATGAGGCAAGCCTGCTTATATTACAGCCTTGATTTTGCACTAAAATTGAGGATCTGTAAATAGCGCAGCTGCATTTTTTTAGGTACTCCGACTGTATTTTTTTCTTGACACCGGTTGAATAATTGTTTAAGTTCGCTGATTCATTAAAACTAGGAGTGATTGGACGTGAAAAAATATACATACAGTGCGAAAAATTCGGATAATGAAGGCCGGTGGTGCGTTGTAGATGCCAGTGGCGCAGTGCTCGGCCGACTGGCCACCACGATCGCATCGCGCCTGCAGGGCAAGCACAACCCGCTTTACACCCCGCATGTTGATATCGGCGATTGGATTGTCGTGATCAATGCCGACAAGGTGACGCTGACCGGCCGGAAAATGGATCAGAAAAACTACTACCGTCACAGTGGCTATATCGGCGGGCTCAAGTCGACGACGGCCAGAGAGCTAAAAGAGAAACGTCCCGAAGACCTGGTGCGAATCGCGGTCAAGGGCATGCTGCCGAAAAACAGGCTGGGGCGCAAACAGTTTAAAAAGTTAAAAGTGTATGCCGGCAATGAGCATCCTCATCAGGCACAAAATCCCGAGGTTTTGGAAATCAATTAATTTTTATATATTAGGGGCAATAGATGCAGCAAGAAAACGTTTTTTATGCAACCGGCAGACGCAAAACGGCCATTTCCCGGACCTGGATAACACCGGGCAGCGGTCAGGTTACCATCAACAATCTTCCGGCGGAAAAATATTTTCCCGTTGAAACCACCCGCAAGGATATGACCGAACCCTTCAAAATCACCAATACCATGGGCGATTATGATGTCAAGGCAACGGTAGTCGGCGGCGGAGTCGCCGGGCAGGCCGGCGCCGTTCGGCACGGCATAACGCGGGCCCTCGTTTTGGTCAATCCCGATTTCAGGCTGGCGCTTAAAAGAGCCGGTTTCATTAAACGGGATCCCAGAGTCAAGGAAAGAAAAAAGTACGGCCAAAAAGGCGCCAGAGCCCGGTTTCAGTTTTCCAAGCGATAGAATATTTTTATTTGGTTGTCTAAAAGGGAATAGGTCCAGACCTATTCCCTTTTTTTATGGAATCCATCCGACCTTATTTCGCCTCGATCCCAATCTGGCTATACCGGAAATATCAGCCGCAAAGGCACTATGCTTTTTCCTATACTTCGTTTGGAAAAAGTAGCCCTGGCGGGGCGGCAGAGACGAAGGTCTTAGGTTTCAGGTGTCAATGTTCAGGTGTCAGGAGACCGAGGTGCTATATCCTGACACCTGAACACTGACACCTGAAACCTTTGAATGTCAATGCAAGTGGTAACATCGACAACAAAATGTCGATATGACTTCACCAAACGCTTAAGCCCTGATGACAATCCCTTGTAATGCGCCTTGATTTGTGGCATACCCAAGTAAAGATTCGGGCCCGGAGAACCCGGTTTTGGCTCAGACCATAGTGGTGATGAAGGCAGCAACTTTTATTTGCAGTGTATAGGTTTCAGGTGTCAGCAACTGAAGTCGACCTACTGGATGGGCGTCGCTCATGAATTGGATTTTTTTCACCGCTGGTGGCTTTCAACCTCAACCCAAGCAGGGTTCAGAACTCAGCTCGCCCTGGGCTCCGGCTCGCAGCGCCTATGCCTCGGAGAGTGCGATTTGACTGTTTTTTGAAGGTCTCTGCCAAAGTTCCCGATAATGTCTCATTTTCCAGATTCATGAATGGTTCGGTCTGGGCCGGGGGTTTCGTTTTCTACTGACACCTGAAACCTGACACCCGAAACCATTAATACTTTAGACAGCTGGCATAGCCAATTTTCTCTGACCTGGTGCAACGGACTAGGTCGTCGTTTTTAAATCGAACACAAGTATTTCAAGTTGGAAATTTTGTATATGGAGGTAATATAATGCCGGTTAGCAAAATCGACCTTAATTCCGATGTCGGGGAAAGTTTTGGGAATTATAAACTCGGGCTGGACGAGGAGGTCATCCCGTTGATCAGTTCCGCCAATGTTGCCTGCGGTTTTCACGCCGGTGATCCGGCGGTCATGAAACGGACGATTGCCACTGCCAGAAAAAATGGCGTTGCCGTCGGCGCCCATCCGGGATTTCCGGATCTGATCGGTTTCGGCCGGCGTGCCATGGACGCCTCCCTGGAGGAGATCCATGATTATGTGCTCTACCAGGTCGGTGCACTGCAGGGAATGGCCAAAGCCCAAAACCTTAAGCTGCAGCATGTAAAACCCCATGGCGCGCTATACAACATGGCGGTTCAAAATAACGACATCTGGGATGCCGTCGCCCGGGCGATTGCGGCGTTGGATCCAAGTTTGATACTATTTGTCCTGGCCGGATCGAACCGTAAAGACCTGGAAGCCATCGGCGCCAGGCACGGCGTTCGCGTGGCCTTCGAATTTTTCGGTGACCGGGCCTACAATACCGATGGATCTCTGGTATCCCGCAAAGAGCCCGGGGCCGTAATCCACGACCACGAAGCCGTGGCCGAAAAAGTATTGAAAATGGTTAAAGAGGGCCGGGTGGTTTGCAAGGACGGCTCTGAAATCGATATGGCGGCCGACACCATTTGTGTTCATGGTGATAATCCGTCCGCCCTGGCGTTGGTTAACAACATTCGTCAGAGTCTGGAATCGGCAGGTGTAGAGGTTGCGGCACCGCAAACGTTCCTTTGATTCAAATTTTAATATCGGCAATTGGGAGTTATTCTTTAATGGTTAATAGTTTGAAAGGAATGAAATCGATTTTTATATCTCACTGATGGTAAAAATAAAAAATCAGGTTGGCTGCCAACTCTAATAACGATTAACAAATAACAAATAACGCCTAAATTAGCGCTTATTGCTCAGATCGGCTTATACCTTAAACCCTATACCTTAAACCTTGTACCCTAAACCTTGTACCCTGCACCGATTCGTGAATCATGCGCTACAATCAACCAAAATTCCGTTCCATGGGTGATCGCTCTCTCCTGGTCGAACTAGGAGATGAAATCAGCCCCGACATCAACCAGGCCGTCCAGGAGCTGTTTGTCGGATTAGACTTGGAGCAGCCCCGAGGCATCCTGGAACTGGTGCCCAGCTATCGTTCCCTGCTGGTGATTTGTGACCCGTTGATCGTAACCCCGGCGGAGTTGGAGCAGATCATTGTCGAAATCCACGACAACCTGGACCGGTCGCAACTGCCGGAGCCGCGGACGGTTAAAATCCCGGTTGTATACGGTGACGATTGCGGGCCGGACCTGGTGGACGTGGCCCGATACCACAATCTGACTCCCGAAGAGGTGATCGGTTTCCACAGCCAACCGACATACCGGGTTTACATGATCGGTTTCACGCCGGGCTACCCCTACCTGGGCGAACTGCCGGATGCGATTGTCACGCCGCGGCGCAACACCCCCCGGACCCGTGTCCCGCGGGGATCGGTCGGAATCGCCCAAAAGCAATCCGGTATTTACTCGGTTGACAGCCCCGGCGGTTGGCAGATCATCGGCTGGACCCCTGCACATCTTTTCGATCCGGAGAGGAATCCGCCCAGCTTACTGGTCATGGGGGATCGGGTGCAATTTTATGAGATAAGCGCAGAGGAGGCCGATCAATGGCAGCCGGACCTATCCTAGAAATACTGACACCGGGTGCCCTGACTTCCGTGCAGGACCTGGGGCGTTACGGGCACGGCCGTTACGGTGTCGCACCCAGTGGGGCACTGGATACCTTCGCCTTGCGAATTGCCAACCTTCTTGTCGGCAACCGGGATGACCAGGCCGGCCTCGAGACCATGCTGCTGGGGCCCGGAATCAGGATCCTAGCAGATACCCTGCTTGCCATTACCGGGGGCAACCTGTCACCGCATCGTAACAAGCAGCCCATCGCAATGTGGCAGGCACACAGGTTCAATAAAGATGATATTTTAACCTTCAAATCTCCCATCAACGGTTTTCGGGCCTATATCGCCGTCGGGGGCGGGATCGGCGGGCCGTCGGTGATGGGCAGCCGGTCAACCAACCTGCCTTCCGGCTTCGGCGGGTATCAGGGGCGGCCGGTCAAAAAAGGTGATTTTCTGGTGCCCGAGGGACCGTGTGATAACATGAGCGCCGCCGGTCGCAGCTTCAATGTAGGAAAGATACCCCATTATTCGAAAGAATGAACCATACGGGTGATCTGGGGGCCCCAGGATGACCAATTTCCTGCCGCGAGCCGCGACCTCTTTTTAAATACTTCCTACAAAATGTCGCCCGATTCCGATCGGACCGGCATTCGGCTGCAAGGACCGGCAATCGAGCGCCGAACCGATATTGAAGAGTCCATTATTTCGGAAGGCGTGATCGCGGGGTCAATTCAGATTCCGGGTGACGGCAAACCGATCATCATCCTGGGCGAAACGGTAACCGGCGGATATCGCAAAATAGCGACCGTGATCGCAGCGGATTTGCCGTTGCTGGGGCAAATCAAACCCGGCGATGAACTTCACTTTGTCGCTGTGTCCGGCAAAAGCGCTTATCGCGCCCTGCACGAAATGGAAGAGCGCATCTTACGTTTTGAAGAAGGGCTGTCCGCCTAGCCGGCCTTGCGGAGATTGATTATAGAACCGCGGCAGTCGGACTTGAAGTCGCTTTGTTCCGTCCTTATCATAATCTTATGTATGCCGGTCAGCAACGGCGTTGAATCCTGATCCGCCTGCGGCGCAAGACCTTAAATCCTCGACAACGCATGGTCATAGAAAACACCCTAAGCGACTGATCCGGATCATTTACTTCACCCCTAAAACATCTGTAGCAACAAGAAAAGGAGGCAATCATGGATATCGATGGCTATAAATTATTTATCGATGGACAGTGGATTGACAAAGATCAAACCTTTTCCGATTACAATCCGGCAACCGGCGACATCTGGGCTCAAATCCCCAACGGGACCCGCGCGGATGCCGGCCGGGCAATCGCGGCCGCCGCCGCAGCGCAGGCTGAATGGGCGGCATTGCCCCATCCTAAACGGGCCGGGTATCTTCTCAAGGCGGCCGATATCCTGGAAAAGCGCCAGCAGGATTTTGCCGATGCCCTGGTCGATGAGGGGGGATCGTGGATCGGCAAAGGCATGTTCGAAAGCGGGTATGTGCCCGGCCTTTTGCGCACCGCGGCTGCGGCGGTCTACCAGGTGACCGGGGAAATCCTGCCTTCCGATCACGGCAAGGTCAGCATGGTGGTCCGACAGCCCCTGGGGGTCGTGTCGGTCATATCCCCCTGGAATTTTCCCTTGCTGCTATCGGCGCGCGGGCTGGCTTTTGCTATGGCGGTCGGCAACACGGTTGTGCTGAAGCCTTCGGAGGAAACTCCCGTAGCGGGCGGTTTGTTGATTGCCGAGCTGTTTGCCGAGGCGGATCTGCCGCCGGGCGTATTCAACGTGGTGAGCTGTTCCCGCGACAACGTCGCCGAAGTCGGCGACGAATTGATTACCAACCCCCTGGTCGGAGGCATCAGTTTTACCGGGTCGACCGCCGTCGGTCGCCAGGTGGCCTCCAAGGCCGGCATGATGCTCAAAAAAGCCTGTGTCGAACTGGGCGGCAAGGATTCGCTGATAATTCTAGAAGACGCCGACATGGAACTGGCGCTGAATGCTGCGTCTTTCGGTACTTTCATGCACCAGGGGCAAATTTGTATGTCGGTTGAAAAAATCATTGTCGATGAATCCATTTCCGCCGAGTTTACCGAGCGTTTCGTGGCCAAGGTCAAAACCCTCAATGTCGGTGATCCGCGTGAAATGCCCAATGTCATCGGCCCCATCATCAACCAGCGCCAGCTGGATAAGATTCACGGCCAGGTTACCGCTGCCGTCGATCAGGGCGCTGAATTGCTGACGGGCGGCACTTACGAAGGCTTGTTCTACCAGCCGACGGTGCTGACCGGAGTCACCTCTGAAATGAGCATCTATCAGGAGGAAACCTTCGGCCCGGTGGCGCCGATTATAACCGTCAAAGGGGTGGATGAAGCCGTGGCTGTGGCCAATGATTCCGAGTACGGCCTGTCAGCCGGGATTATCACGCGGGACGAAGAAAAAGGACTTGCGGTCGCCAACCGCTTGCACACGGGCATGGCCCACGTCAATGACAGCTCCGTGAATGACGAGCCCCACGTGCCGTTTGGCGGCATGAAAAACAGCGGCATCGGCCGTCACGGCGGAAAAGCCTCGGTCGAAACCTTTACCGAATTGCGCTGGCTGACCCTCGAGCGGGGAGGGCGGCATTATCCGCCGCCGTTTTTGGTTTAGATTCCCAAAAAGGCTTCTCTGAACATATCGCTTTCAAGCAGTTGGCGGCCGGAGCCCTCACCGACGATTCGACCGGTTTGCAGAACATACGCGCGATCAGCCAGATCGAGGGCTTCGCGCACATTTTGTTCCACCAGTAAAATGGTGATGCCTTCTTCCTTGAGTTTGCGGACCGTATCCAGCACCTCGTCCACCAGCAGGGGCGCCAAACCCAGTGAAGGCTCATCGAGCATCAGGATCCGGGGGCGGGACATCAGGCCGCGTCCGATGGCGACCATTTGCTGCTCGCCGCCGGACAGGGTTGAGGCCGGCTGTTTGCGGCGTTCCTTCAGCTTTGGGAAAAGGTTGTAGGTGAACTCCAGGTTTTGCTGAACCTGCTGGTTGTCATCCAGAACATAGGCGCCCAAAACGAGGTTTTCTTCAACGGACAGGGGACCAAAAAGCATTTTCTCTTCGGGAACACAGACGATACCCAAGCTTACAATGGCTTCGGTTTGGAGTTTCTGGATTTCCTTTCCTTCGAATAAAATCCGGCCTTCAAAGGCGTGCTGGGTGCCCATCACAGCCCGCAGCAGGGTAGACTTGCCGGCCCCGTTAGCCCCAAGCACACTCACCGTCTCCCCCGGATTTACCTGCAGCGAAATGCCCTGCAACACGGGTAGGCCGGAATAACGAACCTTTATATTGTCGATTTCCAGAATCGGATTACTCATCAATATTGTCTCCACTGCGGTGTTTTCAAGCGACACTGGATCACTGAATAAAAAATTTTGCTGTATAATAAATGATGTTAGTGCACCGACGTATAAAATCACAAATTACAAACACCAAATTACAAATAAATCACAAAATCCAATAACCAATGACCGAAACGACGAATTTGGGATTTTGAATTTTGGTTATTGTTATTTGTTTGTTATTTGATATTTGTGATTTGTTATTTATACTACTCCAATACTATAGGCCCGATTAAAACGCATGGAAATTCACTGCAATCAGCTAAGCTCTCCCCCATGTTCTTCCACATAGCGTTCACCCAGATAGGCCTTGATCACTGCGGGATTCTTGGCGATCTCGCCGGGGCTGCCTTCAGCAATTTTTTGGCCCGAATCCAGTACAATCACCCGATCGCTGATGTTCATCACCAGTTCCATAACATGTTCGATCAGCATGACGGTGATGCCCAGATCATCGTGGATGTGCCGAATGCTGGCCAGGATTTCCTCGATTTCGCTGGGATTCAAACCGGCGGCAACTTCATCCAGCAGCAGCATTTTGGGGTCGGTCCCCAATGCGGTGGCCATGGTCACCCGCTTTTGGGCCGCCACCGGCAGCTCGCTGACCAGGTAATCCGCAGCTTCCTTCAGTTTCAGAAAATCCAGTATTTCTTCAGCGCGAGTTTTGGCCTGCGCCCGGGAGCGGGTGCGCATGAAACAGCCGACCATCACATTGTCGGCCACGTTCAGGTCACCGGAAGCCGTATAAACCTGAAACGTGCGGGCCAATCCACGCCGGGCGACCTCGTGTGCTTTTAATCCAGTGATATCCTCGCCGGCAAACATTATGTGGCCGGCACTTACCGGGTGCAGGCCGGAGATGCAGTTAAACAGCGTGGTTTTACCGGCCCCATTGGGCCCGATCAATCCCACCAGCTCCCCTTTATCCATAGCGAAGGAAACATCGCTGTTGGCCCTTAATCCGCCGAAATCTTTGGTGACGTTGTGAACTTCCAGTAGTGCCATTAGTTGCGTTTCCTCCGGCGAATCTTTTCGACGATGCCCCAGATTCCCCGGGGCTCAAAGGCCGAAACCAGCATGATAATAATCGCATAGAGAATGATGTCGATGCCGACCAGGCCGGCCGTGGCCCCCAGCCATTCTTTGAGATAGCTTTTGAGGGGAATCAAGATGCCGGCGCCGATGATCGGCCCCCACAGCGAGCCGGCCCCGCCCAGCATGGCCATCAGGGCAATCAGAATCGAAATGGGCAGGCTCATGGTATCTTCCGGTTCGATGTTTTTGATATAGCAGGCGTGAAATGACCCCATGACACTGACAAACGCCGTGGCAATGGCATAGGTCTTGACCTTGGCCAGGTGTACATTGACGCCCAGGGAGCGGGCGACATCCTCATTGTCCTTGATGCAGCGAAGTTGATAGCCCAGGCGCGACTTGCGGAACCAGTTGATGTAAAGAATGCCGATCAGGAAAAAACCCAGCAGTACATAGTAATAGTAAATGTCTTCTTTGAATATCAGCCGCAAAAAATCCGGCGGCTGGTATTTAATCGGCGATATTTCGAGACCGCGGGCCGCACCGACAAAATCCCAAACTTCAAAAAGATCCTTGAGCACCAGGGAGGTGGCAATGGTGGCTATGGCAAAGTAATGCCCCTTCAGCCTGAATAGCGGGTACCCGATGATAAATGACCACGCCACCGACAGGCACACACCGATAGGCATGGATACCCAGAAGGGGACGTCCCAGTATATCAGCATAACCGCCGTCGTATAAGCCCCGATACCCACATATTGTGCTTTGCCCAGATCGACCTGACCGCCGTAGCCGCCGATGGTGTTCCAGCCCATACCATAGAGGGAAAACATGAGAAACTGGATCATGGTGGCCATGGCGAAAGATGAGAATTGAAACACCGGGAAAGCCAATAGGAAAAACATGACCAGGGATGCCACGATCAAGTCCAGGCGGGGGAAATCTGAAAAATCCAGTGCGTTTTTTATTGCTTCCATCCGAACAACCCCCTGGGCCTGAGGACCACAATCAAAAAGTAAGCTACATAGACCCACATGTACTTAAACGACGTCATGGGAACATTCATCATCCAATCCGAATCGAAGGTGTAGGTGAAAAAATCCCAGAAGCCGGGAATTTCGGTAATCATGCCGACCACCAGTCCGGCGAAAAACGCTCCCGGTACACTGCCGAATCCGCCCAGGGCCACGATCGCAAAGGCGAGCATCGTAAACAACAATCCGATGAATGGGTTTACCGACCAGAAGTTGACGATCAGCGCCCCGGAGATGGTCACCGTGGCGCCGCCGATGCCCCAGGCCAGGGCGTTCATTTTTTCGGTGGGAATCCCCATGTAACGGGCGCCCTGGGCGTTTAAAGACGTGGCGGTCAAGGCTTTGCCCATTTTCGTTCGATTCATCAGCAGCCAGATTCCCCAAAATGCCAGCACCGACAATCCGGCGGCTGCCAGTTTGGTGGCCGGGATGATAATGCCCATACCGATGTCAAAACTTCTATCGACCAGCAGCCCGTGATGCAGGGCCCGGTCCTCGGCGCCGAAAATCAACAGGGCCATATTCCTTAAAAACAGCATCAGGCCGAAGGTTCCCAGAAGCTGGGCAATCATGGGGCCGCGCAGCAGGAATTTGACAAATCCGCTATAACAGGCAACGCCCAGTAAAAAACCCACCACGGCGGCGGCCGGCAGGGTCAGCAATGGATCCAGACCGGTGGCCTGGGCCGTCAACAGACCGGTGTACATGCCGATCATGAGAAACTCACCATGGGCGAAATTGACGATATCCATCACGCCGAAAATGATCGTCAGCCCCAGGGCCACCATGGCCAGCACCATGCCGAACAGCAGCCCGGCGACGATTGAACTTAGCAGGATGTCCATATAGAAATGCCTAAAATTTGAAAATGACTAAAATGACTAAAATTTTAAATGACTGAAAATCTAAATTATACCGGGGAGTGTTAAAGTATGAAAGTGATGGCGTAATGGTTTTTCCCAGCACTCCAATACTCCAATACTCCAACACTCCAATAATTGGGTTATCCGATCCCACCCCTCTTAACATCAGAGGGATGGGAAATGGAACTGGGACTCAGTTATTTGTTAATACTGCGGGAAGGGGTAGATCATGTCGGCTGAGGCGACGTCAAAGGGATAGACGATTTCCAGACTGATTTTACCGTCGGCCCCTTTCTGGTACTGGCCGATAAGACCCGAACCCAGCACGTTCTGGCCGATTTCATCGCCTGAAGAGGAAAACTCGATGCCGGCCCAGGGCACGACCAACTCCTCACCTGGGATAAATAGCTTGTTGGCCGCCTGCTGAATGTCAGCCGGTTTGGTGGAGCCGGCGCTTTCGAGTACGTGGACCCAGGTCTGCAACCCGGTGAACGCACGGGCCGAAGCACCGCCCAGGTCGTTGCCGGTCTTCGCTTTGTACAGCTTGTTGACTTGACCGGAGACCTTCTTGAGCTCCGCGACCTTCGGCAGGAACACGGTGCGGGTCATGATGCCGATGATCGAATCTCCCAGGGTATCACGGAATTCGGGTTTTTCGAAGCCGGCATCCTGGCCCCAGATGATCTTGGGTTTGACTTTTTGGGCGCGCAGGGTCTTGACCATCAAAATCGCATCGGATGTGTAGGATGCAAACAACATGGCTCCCGGCCGGGCTGCTTTCAATGAGCGAACTTCGCTGGACAGGTCCGGCGACTCCTTGGCATACAGCAGTGCTTTGCGCACTTTGAATCCGTATTGCTTGGCCCAATCCTGGATCATCAGCGAAACATTGGAGCCCCATTCGGTTTTCTCACAGGCCGAGGCAATGGTATTGAGTTCTGCGGCCGGCACCGCTTTTACGCCTCTGACCTTGCCTTCCTTCAGGCCCTGGAGCAAATCAAAGAGGTCCTTGGTGAACCATTTGTCATGGGGCGTTGTGCGCCAAAACCACTTAAAGCCCCGGGTGGTCAGCGGCGGCGAGGTGGAGGTGCCGTTAATCATCGGAATGCCTTGTTGCTCGGCGACGGCACTGACGGTTTTGGTCACCGAGCTGAAGTAACAGCCCAGGATACCGTCGACTTTATCATCCAGGATCAGTTTTTTAGCCAGGTCCGCGCCCAGGGTGGGATTGCCTTCGTGGTCCTTGAAGATCAGCTCGATTTTGGCGCCCCCCAGGGCCAGGATACCGGCGTTTTTGGCCATGGTCATATCAATGTCGGGCATGGCGTTGTTGGCGATCTGGGCCGCCAGTTCCGCACCGGCCCGCAGTTCACGGCCGGCCGCAGCCGCACCGCCCGTCAGGGGGTAGATGACACCGATTTTAATCGTCTTTTGAGCCAGGACCCCCGCCGGGAACATCATCCCGACAACCAGCATCATAGTCAACGCGCATAACCCGTATCTCAACATTCTTTTCATTGTGAATCCTCCTTTCAAATTTTATTGGCACCCAATCCGGGCAAGCCGGTCGCCGCGTAGCGGTGATCCCGCTATACCGGGAAATTGAATATCGAAGATTGAAGATTGACAGTCTCGTAAAAAGTCGAAAAACGACCTGTTTACGAGAGTGTTTAGTATTTGGTGTTTAGTGTTTAGTGGTACAACATCTTGATATGACGTGCGAAGTTTTTTACCAAATACCAAACACGAAACACAAAACACATGATGAATTCGACTTTTTACGAATCCATCAATATTGAATATTTGTTGAATCGCTTCAGGCTTCGCCTTCGGCTACGACCCGACAGGTCGCTCTATCTTTTTATCATTAAATCGATAGCAGTTCTAAAATATTCAATCTGGTTATAGCCTAAATCATGTGCAAACATGATTTGATTTTAATAGTTAGACACTGAATTGATCCGTGGATGTGAATTTATGATTCGGATTCAGAAACCTTAAAGGATTCAGCACGCCCTGTCAAGTTGTTGGATTAAAATAATTGGGTATTGGGGATTGGGTATTGGGTATTGGGTACTGGGTATTGGGTACTGGGTATTGGGTATTGGGTATTGGGGATTGGGCATTGGGGATTGGGTACTGGGTATCGGGTATTGGGTACTGGGTATTGAGTGTTGGGTATTCGGCACTAGGCCAATAGGGCCTTTTTACTGACAACATGTTGTCAGTTACTGAAGGTTTCAGGTGTCAGTGTTCAGGTGTCAGGATTTAGCAACTCGGTTCCCTGACACCCGAAACCTGACACCTGACACCTGACACCTAAATTCTTTGAATAGCGCTCTAGCTGCACCACAGGTGCCCCTTTTCCCGAGCGTAAGCTTGGAAAAAGCTTAGACAGTTATCAATTCAGTTTTGCGTAAAAAATGAAAGATTTTATCAGTTTCTTTGTAAACCATTGATATACAATCGTTTACGGAGATAAATTTTGGTATCAACTTTTGAAATAGGCTAAAAGTTAAATGATCGACTTTAATATAGAGCCTGCGCATAAACTTAAAATTGATCAGAATAAATTACAAAATTGTAGGTCCAACATTTTAAATTTGGTCAATGTTCTTTGAAAAATTGGTTAAAGCAGCAATCTGCTGTGCTTCAGGTTA
>Ga0209338_1000237_pt1 | contig 19895 bp, 22 predicted proteins | sample OlaalgELextract1_FD_187374 | JGI IMG/M metagenome (GOLD analysis project Ga0209338, IMG submission 187374) | Olavius algarvensis symbiont microbial communities from Tuscany, Italy - Type A ELBA extract 1 (SPAdes) (version 2) | ecosystem: Host-associated > Annelida > Digestive system >... | reverse complement strand
GAGAAACTGATCTATCTGGCGGAGAAGATGCTCGTCTGGAATGTGCTTTTCCAGGCAAAACTCGTAAAACAATGCGTTCTGCTGCGCCGGTAGTTGTCCCATCATGGGAGACTTCCTAATGAAGTGAATACCGAACTCGATTATCTCATGGCCGAGTCATAATCGAGAGTTTTTCAACAGAATCAGCACAGACATGGTTTTGGCCTATAATCCTTGCCGACACTCAAATAATGTATAGGGGAAAACAAATGGAAAAAATAATCGGGCTGGGATTTGGGCTTCTGTTCTTCATCTCCAGCGCCAATGCTGTCGATTTTGGAATCGGGGCAAAAGCGGGTGTTACAGGTGTCGGTCTGGACCTCACCGTCGGCCTGACCGAGAGGATCAACCTGCGACTCGCCGCGGCAAGAATCGATATCGACGACGAGGAAGAAACCATTAGCGTCGGAGACAATGATGAAGCCGATATCGACGCCGAGCTTGAATTTGATTTTGGCTCCAATGCAATTTTGCTCGACTGGCACGTATTTAATGGGGGTTTTCGCGTGACGGCCGGTATGTTCAAACACACCGGCAGCGTCGATTTTAGCGGTCAACTTCAAGGCAATATCTTAGTCGACGGGCAACCCCTTGCGACGGACGATCTAGGTGCTATTGACGGCGAAGTCGAGCTCAGCGATTCGTATCAACCCTATCTTGGTATTGGCTGGGGCCGCGGCGCGGGCGGCACGGGCGGATTATCGTTTTCGGTCGATCTCGGCGTGGCTATGCTCGACCCCGATGTCGATCTGAAAGCGACCGTAAATACCGGTGGCACTAACAGTTTAAACCAGGCCGAACTTGACAGCAGACTGGGCGAACTGGAAAGCGACGCCGAAGATGATCTTGATGATTTGGAACGTTGGCCGGTATTGGCGTTCGGCGTCAATTATGCATTTTGATCGGGACTAACTCTGCTATCATTGCAAACCGCCGGCTAGCGGCTGTTTTTTTTGGGTAGTAATCGATGACGCGAATGGTAAGTTGCCTGGTCCTGGGTGAAGAGGCTCCCGGGCTCGAAAAAGTTCCCTATCCCGGCGAGCTCGGGCAACGGATATACGACAATGTTTCCGCCGAGGGCTGGCGCCAGTGGATTGAGCGCCAGACCATGATTATCAATGAAAACGGGTTGTCGACGATCGACCCGGCCAGCCTGGCGATTCTCGAACAGCATATGCTCGGATTTATTTTCAAGGAAGGCGAGCTCGGGCAGCAGCCGGAGGGATTCAGAGCGCCCGGCGCAAAAAAGTAAATCAACCGGCCATATTTTCCAGCGTCCATTTCGGTTGCGTAATAAAACGGAGTTTGCCGTAGGCGCTTTGCAACGCGCCATATGTCTGTTCGAAATCCGGTCCCTGGGCGAAGATGAATCCTAGATAGCTCGCACCTTCAGGTAACGGGATTAACTCGTAACCCGGGTTGATGTGAATCTCGATATCCCTGACGAATTCGGTTTGCATGGCCGCGGTCAAACCTTCGACGCGTTTTAGAATGCCCGCGGCGGTAATCGGAATCATTAAAACACCAGCCGCTTCAGCCTGGTCATCGATTTCCGGCGTTATCCCGCACATGCCCCGGATTACGAGTTCCTCCAGCTTTTGCCGCAGCGAGAATTCGATCAACTGACCGCACTGCCCACCAATGGTGCGCGCCGCGAGTTCGAGTAAAACCGGTCCCGTTACCGACAGACGCGCTTCGGCATGCACGGGCCCCTGTTCGAGGCCATAGGCGTGGCAGCACTTCGTTATTTCTTCGACCAGCTGCCGCCGCTGCCCGGTATTCAACCGGGTAGGTGTGAGATAGTAAGTTTCTTCGAAAAAGGGCCCGCATAACGGTTCGGGTTTGTCGAAAATCGTTAATAACCTGAAATCACCACCGACCATGAATCCCTCGACAGCGTATTCGGGGCCGTCAATATAAGACTCAACCAGCAGATGCTGGCGCGCAAAACCAGTGATTCCGACTGTTTCCAGGATGGCGTCGATACGTCGGCAGGCTGTATGGAACTCGATTTTGTTATCGGCGCGGATGACGCCGCGGCTGGCGGACAGGCCCAGCGGTTTGACGACGACCGGGTAAGGTAGTTGCAACTGCATAGCATCGATGTCTTGCAGCGCTACGAGTTGGAATAGCGGGATATTGCAGCCGGCCCTGGCAAGCGCTTCGCGTGCCAGATCCTTGCGCTGCGTGAGCAGGGCGGCAGCGGTTGTGTTGTGTGGCAGATCGAGCTTTCGCGCAAGGCGGCTACAGAGTTCGACGCAAGTGTCGTCGGTAGCCAGTACACATGCCACCGGTTTGCCTTCGATTGCGGCCAGAATGGTTTCGAGCGCGGCCTCGGGTTGCCCGAAATCGACCGTAATGCCGTTTGCAATATCCGGCACCAGCGAATGTTCGCTGTTGGAAATCACCATAATGGGCATACCCAGCGTTCGCGCCGCCGAGCAATAGGCGGCGATGCGATAACTGCCGGATGGCGCCGCTAAAACAACAAAGCCGGCGGTGTGCCGGGCTTTGCGGGATTGTTACGGTGGGTCTTAATTAGCGATCAAGTAGCGCTCAGCCGGAAAATCAGGCGCAACCGCCACCGGCGGAACCACAGCCGCCGCAGACGCCGGAGCCGCCGGTTTCGGCAAACACGTTATTGAAAACGAAACGCTCGCGCCCGACTTCCTGGATATAATCGATCTGTGCGCCCTTGAGATAATTCAACGCCACCACGTCGACCAGAATCTTAAACCCGTCGAATTGCAAAATAGTGTCGAAATCGCCCTGCTCGTCGGTGAAGGTCATGCCGTATGACAGGCCGCCGCAGCCGCCGCCGCTGATGTAAATACGAATCGCGGACACATCTTCGTCGGTCTGGGTGATAATCTCATGCAGCTTGTCCTGCGCCGGCTGGGTGACTTCCAGTTCGTTCACGGTCAGGCTGGGCTGAAATACTTCGGAACCGCTGCCAGAAACGCTAGGGCTGGCTTGCGGTGGGGTGTAAATACCTACGTTATCCATTAATCGATACCTGTGTTGATGATGAGCTGATTATACACTCGATTCGACGAAAGCCACATTAAATTGGCCTCTTATGCCATTGTTACCCGATACCCTGTACAGTTGGGGAATATTCCGACAATTGCAAGCTTTCGTGCCGTAATAAAGGAGCTAATTGTCGTGTTTTATAGTGATACTTATGGGAGATTTTCGTATCATCCCCTTCTTTTTCCCCGAGGGTAACCCGATGTTCACCAAATCAATGAATATTGCCGACTTCGATGCGGATCTGTGGCAGGCGATGGAAGACGAAGCAAAGCGCCAGGAAGATCATATCGAACTGATCGCGTCCGAAAATTACACCAGTCCACGGGTGATGCAGGCGCAGGGTTCAGTGCTCACCAATAAATACGCCGAGGGTTATCCCGCCAAGCGTTACTACGGTGGCTGCGAGTATGTCGACGTCGCGGAAGTACTCGCGCTCGAACGGGTTAAAAAAATCTTTAATGCGGATTACGCCAACGTGCAGCCGCACTCGGGGTCGCAGGCCAACGCGGCGGTATTTTTCGCGCTATTGAATGCCGGCGATACCGTGCTCGGCATGAGCCTGTCGGACGGCGGCCACCTGACGCACGGCGCCAAGGTCAACTTTTCGGGCAAGCTGTTCAATGCGGTCCAGTACGGCTTGAACAACGATACCGGAGAAATCGACTACGAGCAGGTCGAAGCACTGGCCAAAGAACACCAGCCGAAGATGATCATCGCCGGTTTCTCGGCTTATTCGCGCATCATGGATTGGCAGCGTTTTCGCGATATTGCGGATTCGGTCGGCGCCTATTTGTTCGTGGATATGGCTCACGTCGCCGGTCTGGTGGCAGCGGGCCTCTATCCCAGTCCAGTCGGCATCGCCGATGTATGCACCAGCACCACCCATAAAACCCTGCGTGGACCGCGCGGTGGAATCATTTTGGCAAAGGCCAACGCGGAGATCGAAAAGAAACTCAATTCGATGGTTTTTCCGGGTACCCAGGGCGGCCCGCTGATGCACGCCGTCGCTGCCAAGGCGGTCGCTTTCAAGGAAGCCATGGGCGATGATTTTGTCGATTATCAGAAGCAGGTGCTGGTAAACGCCAACGCGATGGCCGAAGAGTTCATCAAGCGCGGTTTCGATGTAGTTTCTGGCGGAACCGATAACCACCTGTTCCTGTTGTCGCTGATCAGTAAGGGGATTACCGGTAAGGATGCCGATGCTGCTATGAGCAAGGCGCATATTACGGTTAACAAGAATTCGGTGCCGAACGATCCGCAGTCGCCGTTCGTGACCTCGGGCCTGCGCATCGGTTCGCCCGCGATCACTACGCGCGGTTTCAACGAGCAGGATTCCCGCGACCTGGCCAATTGGATGAGCGATATACTCGACGATATGGGAAATGAAGATTTGATCGCAACCGTCAGATCAAAGGTCAGCGATATCTGCGCCCGTCTGCCGGTTTACCGGAATTAAAGCCGACGCATTATGAAATGTCCTTTCTGCGGTACGCCCGATACGCGCGTGGTCGATTCGCGCCTCGCGTCGGAATCGGCCCAGGTGCGCCGCAGAAGGGAATGCGTGTCCTGCGAAACACGTTTCACTACTTACGAAGCGCCATTGCTGAACATGCCGATGGTGATCAAAAACGACGGCAGCCGTGACGCTTTCGATGAGATGCGGTTACGCAGCGGCATGATGCGCGCGCTGGAAAAGCGCCCGGTGTCGGCGGAGCAGATCGAAGACGCCATCAATCACATCAAACGCCAGCTGGTCGGCATCGATACCCGGGAAATATCGTCGCGCGAAATCGGCGCCATGGTGATGCACGAGTTACAGCGGGTCGACCAGGTCGCTTATATTCGATTCGCCTCCGTCTATCTGAGCTTCGAGGACATCCAGGCTTTCGAGGAAGCCATCCAAACCCTGGCCGCCGAACCAACCCCCGAAGAGCACCGTCGGCAAGTCCCCTTGATCGATGAGGAGAGCTGATGTCGCGGCAACAGCATCATCGTTGGATGGCGCAAGCGCTGCAACGGGCGCGTAAGGGATTTTACAGCACCCATCCCAATCCGCGCGTCGGCTGTGTGATTGTCAAGAACGGTAGGATGCTTGGCGCCGGCTGGCATGAATTCAGCGGCGGCCCGCATGCGGAAGTTAACGCAATTGCAGCGGCCGAGATTCCGGCCGGCGCCGATTTTTATGTTACCCTGGAACCCTGTTCTCACCACGGCCGCACGCCGCCCTGCGTCGACGCGCTTATCGCCGCCGGCGCGGCGCGGGTGATCGTCGCGATGCAGGATCCGAACCCCGAGGTCAGCGGGCGCGGGCTCGAGCAGTTGCGCGCCGGCGGCATCGAGGTAATCACCGGCGTACTCGAGTCGCAGGCGCGGGAGCTCAACCGCGGATTTATAAAACGTATGGAGCGACAGCTGCCTTTTGTCAGCGTAAAAATGGCATTGTCCCTCGACGGCCGCAGCGCACTGGCAAACGGCGCCAGTAAATGGATTAGCGGCGAACCAGCGCGGCGTGACGTACAATTCCTGCGCGCTCGGGCCTCGGCCATTCTGAGTTCTTCGCAGACGGTGCTGGACGACGATCCATCTCTAAATCTGCGGCTGTCGAATCAGGAGTTAGGTCAGACACGGGAAGCGCGGCAGCCCATCCGGGTGCTGGTGGATTCCAAACTGCGCTTGAGCGGTCGGGAAAAAGTGTTTTCCAGCGCGGGCGAGATCTGGATTTATACTTGCAGCGACGATGCCGAGCGCAAGCATCGATTGCTCGAGCGCGGCGCGCAGGTGATCGAGATGACAGCGTCTGAGACGGGCGGGTTAAAGCTGAGTGCGATGCTGCAAGATATGGCCGCGCGCGGTATCAACGAAGTGCATACCGAATGCGGCAGCCGCCTCGCGGGCGCGCTGATCGAGCAGCGACTGGCCGATGAAATGATACTTTACCTGGCGCCGCATCTACTGGGTAGCCGGGCGCGCGGCGGATTCGACCTGGGCGAGCTGACCGCCATGGATCAGCGCAGGTCCTGTCGCATTTGCGATACCCGCCGGATTGGTGAGGATTTACGCTTGACCTTGAACTTCGAACAGGATTAACCGTGTCGACTATTGTTGCCGTAATAAAAAATAGACAGGCCTGCATAGCCGCAGACAGCCTGACCAGCTTCGGCGATACTCGCCAGGCGGCTGAATTTGTCAGCGACTACGAAAAGATTATCGCTTTTGCCGATCATAACCACATCGGTATAGTCGGTAGTGCGGCGCATCACCTGGTGATGCAAAATTTGCTGCAAAAGCATGCCGACAAGATTGATTTCTCTGATCGTTTCCATATTTTCGAGACCATGCGCCAGCTCCATCCGATACTAAAGGAGGAATACTTTCTCAACAGCAAAGATGAGGATGACGATTCCTACGAGTCTTCCCGGGTCGATGCGCTCATCATGAATCGCACCGGCATTTTCGGGCTTTACTCGCTGCGAGAGGTCGATCAGTACACGCGCTTTTGGGCGGTTGGCTCGGGCGCCGAATTTGCGTTGGGCGCGATGCAGGTAGCCTGGGATCAATTCGATGAGGCCAGCGCAGTTGCGCGCGCCGGAATCGAGGCGGGTGCCTGCTTCGACACCGGTAGCGCTTTGCCCATGACCAGTTACAGTTTGGAGTTGGATTGATGTTTACAGGAATCATCAAGGCGCTTGGCAGCGTCGCCGGCAGCGAACCACGCAACGGAGATATCCGGCTCACGATCGACTGCGGCGGCCTGGACCTGTCGCGCGCGCAACTTGGCGACAGCATTGCGGTTAACGGGGTATGTCTGACCGCGATCCAGCTCGGCGAGCAGTCTTTCAGCGCGGACGTTTCGTTGGAAACCATGGACAAGACCAGCCTCGGTGAACTCGCCCTTGGCAGCCCGGTCAATCTGGAACCCGCGCTGACGCTGAACGATGCCCTCGGGGGACATCTGGTCAGCGGACACGTGGACGGGGTCGGCAGGATGCTGGAGATGCAGCCGGACGCGCGCTCGATCCGGTACCGTTTTGAAATCGAACCCGCGCTGCAGCATTATGTCGCCACCAAGGGTTCGGTTACCATCGATGGCACCAGCCTGACGGTAAACCGCGTCGACGGCAATCGATTCGATGTTAATATTGTGCCGCATACCCAGCAGAAAACAGTATTCCAGTACTATCAGCCGGGTGCCCGGGTTAATATCGAAGTCGATATAATCGCGCGCTATCTCGAGCGCTTGCTGCAGGGCCGAGCCGATTCCAACTCAGACAAAGACCAACAGATGCTCGAAACCCTGGTAAAATCGGGATTTATCAATCATGAATAAACCAGTTAAGCTAGCCTGCATATTGCATGAAGGCGGCACAAACTCCGGAGAAGTCACATAGATATCAAAGTATTAAGTCAATTATTCCGGAAAATGGCTGGTTACAGTTTGTGCCTGAACGAAATCAGGACCAATCCGCAGGATGCGGATTGGCGATGCGCAGCAACCCCGAAGGGGTGTGCGCCATGGATGGCGCACATCAATAATCTGGCTGCCAATCTCGAACGATCCCCCTTGAGCCATAGCTATGGCTATGACTCGGCGGGCGATCGTCCGACCTTGTTTGCCAGATTTCCCCTGAGTTTCGTTCCCTTCATGCAATATCCAGGCTAGATATGAAGTTGAACTCGACCCAGGAAATCATTGACGATATCAAAGCCGGAAAAATGGTGGTGATCATGGACGATGAAGACCGGGAGAACGAAGGCGATATTTTAATGGCCGCGGCGGCGGTTACCGCCGATAACATCAATTTCATGGCCAAGTACGGACGCGGACTGATTTGCTTGACGCTGTCGGAACAACGCTGCAAACAATTGCGCCTGCCACTGATGGTGGGAGATAACCGCGCCGCTATGGAAACCAATTTCACGGTTTCGATCGAGGCCGCCGTCGGGGTTACCACCGGGATTTCGGCGGCCGATCGCGCCGCTACTATTCAAGCCGCGATCGATGCCGATGCGACCCCGGAAAGCGTCGTGCAACCGGGGCATATATTTCCGGTGATGGCGCGTAAGGGCGGCGTTTTGTTTCGCGCCGGCCATACCGAGGCGGGTTGCGATCTGGCCCGGCTGGCCGGTTTCGAGCCGGCAGCCGTCATTGTCGAAATACTGAATGACGACGGCTCGATGGCGCGACGCAAGGATTTGGAAAAGTTCGCGATGAAGCACGATTTGAAAATCGGCACCATCGAGGATTTGATCCGATATCGAATCGAGAACGAACATACGGTTGAACGCATTGTCGAATCGCGTTTTGCCACCGATTTTGGCGAGTTCAAACTCTATGCCTTCGAGGATAGCATCGCCCAGGAGCTGCACCTGGCGCTGGTTAAGGGTACGATAAATCCCGATAAACCGATTCCGGTGCGCGTGCACGTGCAAAATACGCTAACCGATTCTTTGGCGGGCACCCAGGGGCGTGGCTGGCCGCTGCGCGATGTCATGCAAACCATCGATAGCGCCGGCGAAGGCGTCATCGTATTTCTGCGCCAGGCGGAAACGCCCAAGGACATGGTGCACATGATCGAATCGATGATCCAGGCGCATGGCGACGAAGATCATGGAGACGATCAGCGTACCTATGGGATCGGCGCGCAGATCTTGGCCGATCTCGGGGTGCGCAAAATGCGGCTGTTGAGCGCACCCAAGGTGTTCCACGGTCTGGCCGGCTTCGGACTCGAAGTAGTAGATTATTATTCTGATCAGGAGTAACACAATGACGGATGCCAACAAAATCGACGGTGACTTGACGGTCAAGCAGGCGAAAATCGCCATTGTCGTCGGACGCTTCAACGGTTTTATCGTCGAAAGCCTGCTGAGTGCGGCGCTGGATACGCTGCAGCGGGCAGGAATCGACGCCGGCGATATCACGGTCAGCCATGTTCCCGGTGCGCTCGAAATTCCACTGGTGGCGCAAACTTACGCCGCCGCCGGTAAACATGACGCGGTGATTGCGCTGGGCGCGGTAATTCGCGGCTCCACTCCGCATTTCGATATCGTCGCCGGAGAGAGCGCCAAGTCGCTGTCTGCGCTGGCGCTGGCGCATTCTTTGCCGGTAGTGAACGCGATTCTGACTACCGACACCATCGAGCAGGCGATTGAACGCGCCGGCACCAAGGCGGGCAACAAGGGAGCCGATGCCGCCATGAGCGCGATGGAAATGATCAGCCTGCTGCGCAAGATCAAGTAGGCATTGGTTCCCACGTGAATGACAAGGCGCGATTTATCAAGCAGCGCAAGCATGCCCGTGACAAGGCCTTGCAGGCGCTGTACCAATGGCAGCTGTCGGGTGAAGATCTCGACTGGATAAGAGACCATTATCTAGAGGAGCAGGGGGTGTCTTCGGGCGACGAAGAATATTTTCTCGAATTACTATACCGGATTCCTCCTAGCGCCGTCGCCCTCGACGCGAAGTTTCGCAAGTATGTCACCAATTTTGAAGATCATCTGGACCCTATAGAAACCAATATTTTACGTATTGCAACCCACGAGTTGGAGCATCATCCTGAGATTCCCTACAAGGTAGTGATCAACGAAGCGATCAAACTCGCTAAAACCTATGGCGCCGAAGATAGCCATAAGTTTGTCAACGGGGTGCTCGATCCACTGTGTCGGGAGTTGCGCGAAATCGAAGCGGCCAGGTAAACGGCGCGCCGGAGACAACGATGGCGAACGAGTTTGCGATCATCGAACAGTATTTTAAGGCTATCGGCGATCCTGCTAGCGGCACCGTCCTCGGAATTGGCGATGATGCCGCGGTAGTCGAAGTGCCCACCGGTCAGCAACTGGTGATCAGTATGGATACCTTGATCGCTGGAATTCATTTCCCGCAGTCCACCGCTCCGGCCGACATCGCTTACAAGGCGCTGGCGGTTAATCTCAGCGATCTGGCGGCGATGGGCGCCAACCCCGCCTGGTTTTTAATGTCGTTGAGCCTGGAGCACGACGACTCGCAATGGTTGACGCAATTTGCGGCTGGCTTGAAATGGGTTGCGGATAACTACGGTCTGCAGTTGATCGGTGGGGATACCTGCCGCGGTAAGCTTGCCATCAGCATCCAGATCGCGGGTTACGTGCCCAGTGGCCGGTATGTTACGCGCCAGGGTGCAGCCGTAGGGGACATCATTCTGGTTTCGGGGGAACTCGGTAACGCGGCGTTGGGATTGGCGCAGATCGAGGGAAAACTGGAGCTTGAACCGACGCTACTGGCGAAAAGTGAGGCCGCATTGAATCGACCGCAGCCGCGGCTCGAGCTGGTCTTTTTCCTACGCGAATTTGCCAGTTCGGCAATCGATATATCCGACGGACTGGTGGCCGACCTCAGGCATATACTCGACGCCAGCGGCTGTGGCGCCGTAATCGAAAAGGCCGCGTTACCGGTAGACGTCTGGATTGAACGGCAGGGGCTCTATGAGTACGCGCTCGAAGCCGGCGACGATTATGAAATCTGCTGCACCCTGGCGCCCGGTTTCCAGGCCGAGGTCGAGCGCTGGAATAGTTTGCATCCGCAAACCCGGTTGACGCCCATCGGTAAAATAACGGAGTCCGGATACCAGCTACTCGACGGTGAACATTCGATCGATCTGAGTCGACGCCAAGGGTATCGGCACTTTGACTAGGATACCGCCCAGACTGCTACTCAACCCGCTGCATCTATTGTCGTTGGGTTTCGGTTCCGGCCTCGCCCCGGTTGCGCCCGGGACCTTCGGCACTCTGGTCGCGGTGCCTTTTTACCTGTTGTTAGCCCAGTTGAGTCTGCCCTGGTATCTACTGGCGGTGAACCTTGGGTTCGCTATCGGGGTCTATATATGCCAGTACACCAGCGATGCGCTCGGGGTTCACGATCACGGCGGTATCGTCTGGGATGAGTTCGTCGGCTACTGGATTACGATGATCGCGGTACCGTTTGCCTGGCAATGGATACTGCTTGGTTTTGTGCTATTTAGAGGATTCGATATTGTTAAACCCTGGCCGGTTAAAATTGCGGATAAAAAAATTAAAGGCGGTTTCGGAATCATGCTCGACGATGTACTGGCGGGGTTGTACGCTCTGGCCTGCATGCATCTGGTGCTGTGGTCGGTGAGCTAGATGCTGCCGCGTCTGAAACTGTTGCTAATGTTATTGAGTCTGTGGTCGGGGGTAACGCTGGCGGCCGACACTGGCGTTAGGGTGATAGCGCTGTTCGCCAACAAGGCGCTACTGCAGATCGGCAACAAGCAGAAAATAGTTAGAACGGGCGAAACCTTCGAAGGCGTGCTGCTGCAAGCGGCTTCGGGACGCGGTGCAGTGGTCGTTATCGACGGCAAGCCGGTGAAACTGGGATTGAATCAATCGATTGCCGGAAATTTCAAGAAACCGGAACGCAGCAGCCTGAAGATCTACCCCGATTCAATCGGGATGTATTTTGTCAATGGCACGATCAACGGCCAGCGCACACGATTTCTGGTTGACACCGGCGCCACCTTCGTGACTCTTAGCGGTAACAAGGCCAAGCAGCTTAACATCGATTTTCGCAAAGGTGTCCCCAATACCGTGCAAACTGCGTCTGCGCTGGTGCAGGCCTGGACCGTCAAGCTCGATGCCGTCCGTGTCGGCGGCATTCGCGTAAGCAATGTCAACGCCACCGTAATCGCCGGTGCGCAGCCCGCTGAAGTTCTGCTCGGCAACTCTTTTCTGGAACACACCCATATGCAGAAAGCAGGCTCGGTGCTGGAACTGAAGAAACGGTTTTGAAAGCCAAAATAGTCGGACCTGACGGCCAATATTCCGTTAAAATACCGCGCTTCTCAATGCTAGCCCGACCTTAATGATTAAAACCCGATTTGCTCCGAGCCCAACCGGCGTTTTGCACCTAGGCGGTGCCAGAACGGCGCTGTTTTGTTGGCTTTACACCAAAAAAATGAATGGCAGCTTCGTGCTGCGAATCGAAGATACCGACCTCGAGCGATCGACTCCCGAGTCGGTAGATGCGATTCTGGATGGCATGTCCTGGCTGGGCCTCGATTACGATGAAGGGCCTTATTACCAAACCAAACGTTTCGATCGCTATCATGAAATCATCGATCAATTGATCGAACAGGGCGATGCCTATTACTGTGAGTGTTCGAAACAGCGCCTGGAGACGTTGCGTGAAAGCCAGATGGCGGCGAAACAGAAGCCTCGCTATGACGGTTGTTGCCGCGATCTGGGCTTGCAACCCGATCCTGCGAAAACCGGGGTGGTACGCTTCAGAAATCCCGCGCAGGGTGTCGTCAGTTTTAACGATCACGTAAAAGGACGGATCGACGTCAATAATTCCGAACTCGACGACTTGATCATTAAACGCAGCGACGGCAGTCCTACCTATAATCTCTCGGTCGTGGTTGATGACATGGATATGAACATTAGCCATGTGTTGCGCGGCGACGACCATGTCAACAATACGCCGCGGCAGATCAACATTCTGCGTGCGCTAAAGGCACCGGTTCCCGAATATGCGCATGTGCCGATGATTCTCGGCGACGACGGCAAGCGTCTTTCGAAACGCCACGGCGCCGTCGGCGTGATGGAGTATTTTGAAGCCGGTTATTTACCGCAGGCCTTGCTGAACTATCTAGTAAGGCTGGGTTGGTCCCATGGCGACCAGGAAATTTTCAGCCTGCAGGAAATGATCGATTTGTTTTCGCTGGATGCGCTCAACCGGGCGCCTTCGTCTTTTAACACCGAGAAACTGAACTGGATTAACCAGCAGTATCTGATGAGCCTGCCGCTGGCTGAGATAGTGGCGCTGGTCAGGCAGCGGCTGGAGCGCTTGGAACTCGATCATGACCCTGATTTCGATCTGGCGACGATCGTGGATTTGTATCGGCAACGGGTAGTGACGATCAATGAGCTGGTGGACAGTATCGGTTATTGTTTCCAGGAATTTGAGCACTATGACGACAAAGCCGCCAACAAAGTGTTGAAAGCACCGGCCCTGGAACCGTTGCAGCGCGCGCTCCGGCTATTTTCAGGGCTGGAAAGCTGGGATGCGGCATCGATACATGCCGTAATCGAAACGATTACCGAGGAACTCGAAGTGGGCATGGGCAAGGTCGGACAACCCTTGAGGGTCGCGGTTACCGGCGGTTCGTTTTCGCCGCCGATCGATCAAACCATCGAGCTGCTCGGTAAGCCGCGCAGCATCGCTCGGATTCAGCGTGCGATCGACTATATTTCTGCCAGTAGCCCATCCTGATTCTTTATATTACTCGTCAACATGCTATATACATTAAAGCAAGAGCTGTATCGGCATGATAGATTCGGCCCCCGACCAAACGAGGCTTAAACAGGGACCGAAATGAATACGGCTTCCATTAGGGAACAGCTCAGACAGCAAGCATGAAGAAAAGTAATTCAGTGTCCCGAGAAACGATCAATTGCGTGGTAATGTTTGCCGATGTGGCCGGCAGCACGGCCATGTACGAGAACATGGGCGACGATCTGGCGAGGGAACGTATCTCCAAGGCGTTGAACGCGCTGATTTCAATATCACGACGTCACAGCGGCAAGTTGGTAAAGACCATCGGTGACGAAATTCTGGTTTATTTTACCGATATCGATATGGCGGTGTTCGCCGCACAGGCGATTCAGGAAACCATGGAAGACGATCGTTCTCCCGAAACCATCGGCGTATCGATCAGAATCGGTATGCAATTTGGCAGTGCCATCCTCGAGAACGACGATATATTCGGCGATACGGTAAATGTCGCGGCGCGTGTCGCGAGCATGGCCAAGGCGCGGCAGATTCTCTGCACCCAGGAAATCGCGTTTTTGGTGAAGAATGCGGATCTGTCCAATAGCATGCGCCCCTACGACCGTCTGCGCGTCAAGGGACGTAACGAGCAACTCGATGTTTACCTGTTTGCCTGGGAGCAGGAAGGCGACATTACCAACATGGCGACCGCCAGCAGTTTTACCAACCCGGCCCGTCACCAGCAAGTCAAGAGCCTGACTCTCAATTACGAGGGCGAACCCCACGAAATTTCGAATGAAACGACTTCTTACGTCCTCGGCCGGGACCGGGACTGCGAGCTGTTAATCAAAGGTGACCTGATTTCTCGCTACCACTCCAAGATCGAGCATCGGCGGGGTAAGTTCATCATTACCGACCAGAGCACAAACGGCACCTTCGTGCGCACCTCCGAAGGACAGACGTTTACCTGCGTCGCGAAGAGTACACACTATTTGGCTCGGGATATATCAGCCTGGGTAAAAAAGTAGATTTGAACGATGCAAATGTAATTCAATTTCTATGTGAATAACGCGATATAATCCCGGCGACCATTCGTCGGAGATGCATCATGTCGCCTGGAAGTAATAGTTTTAACACCCTCGTAACCCTCGAGGTAGACGGCCGGGAATTTCATTATTTCAGCCTCGAGAAACTCGCCGCACAAATTCCCGAAATCGAACGACTGCCTTATTCGTTGAAGGTATTGCTGGAAAATATTCTGCGCTTCGAACGGGGCGATCAGGATACGGCGGCGGATATCAAGGCCTTTGGCGACTGGGTGCGGGATCGCAGCTCGCAGCGAGAAATTGCGTTTCGGCCGGCGCGCGTGCTGATGCAGGATTTGACCGGGGTCCCCGCCGTGGTTGACCTGGCGGCGATGCGCGATGCCGCCGCTGAAGACCCGCAGCGTATCAATCCACAGATACCGATAGATCTGGTAATCGACCATTCCGTCATGGTCGATGAGTTTGCCTCGCCGAATGCCTTTGCCGCCAACGTCGCGCTGGAGGTCAAGCGCAACGACGAACGCTATCGTTTCCTGAAGTGGGGTGCCGAAACCTTCGATAATTTTCGCGTAGTGCCGCCCGGGACCGGTATCTGTCATCAAGTTAACCTCGAATACCTCGCTAAAACGGTTTGGCAACAACAGTTTGACGGTAAGACTTACGCTTTTCCGGATAGCCTGGTGGGGACCGATTCACACACCACCATGATCAACGGTCTCGGCGTGCTGGGTTGGGGTGTCGGCGGCATCGAGGCGGAAGCGGGGATGCTCGGACAACCGATTTCGCTGCTGATACCAGAGGTCGTCGGCTTTCAGTTCACCGGTCAGTTAGCTGAGGGTATTACCGCTACCGACCTGGTGCTGACCGTAACGCAGATGCTGCGTGAGCATGGCGTGGTCGGCAAGTTTGTCGAATTTTTCGGCGAAGGTTTGGTACAACTGCCTTTAGCCGATCGCGCCACGCTGGCCAACATGGCACCCGAATACGGCGCTACCTGTGGATTCTTCCCGGTGGACGTGGAGACAATTCGCTACCTGGGTTTGACGGGGCGTGATGCCCAAACCCTGGAACTGGTCGAAGCCTATTGCCGGGCGCAAGGCATGTGGTATCAGGCCGATACGCCGGATCCGGTTTTCAGCAGCAGCCTCACGCTGGACCTGGCTTCGGTCGAAGCTTCGCTGGCCGGGCCCAAACGTCCGCAGGATCGCGTGGCCCTGGGGGCTATCAAAGCGGCAACCCAGTCGATTATCGGCAATAAAGATACGCTTGAACGCGGTGCGGATGATGAACTGCAGCATGGCGATGTCGTCATTGCGGCGGTGACTTCCTGTACCAATACGTCGAATCCCAAGGTTATGATGGCGGCGGGGTTGCTGGCGCGAAACGCGCGCGCGGCAGGGATTTCTACCAAGCCCTGGGTCAAGACTTCGCTGGCGCCGGGTTCGAAAGTGGTCACCGAATATCTGACGGCTGCCGGTTTGCAACAGGAACTCGATGCGATTGGATTCAATCTGGTCGGCTACGGTTGCACCACCTGTATCGGCAATTCAGGGCCCTTACCCGAGGCCATCGAAAAACAGATTCGAGAGCGCGATCTCACCGTTGCCAGCGTACTCTCCGGAAACCGTAATTTCGAAGGCCGCATCCATCAGCACGTCCGGGCAAACTGGCTGGCCTCTCCGCCGCTGGTGGTCGCCTATGCGCTCGCAGGCAGTACCCGTATCGATTTGACTTCCGAGCCGATAGGCGAATCCAGCGATGGCAAAGCCGTGTATCTGCGGGATATCTGGCCGAGTAACCAGGCGATCGCCGACGAAGTTTTGAAAGTCAATCAGGCGATGTTCAAGCAACAGTACGCGGATGTGTTCTCCGGCGACGACAATTGGCGCGCAATTGACGTTGAGCGAAGTATGACCTACCGCTGGGATGACGATTCGACCTATATTCGCAACCCGCCTTACTTCAGTCTCGATAATAGCAATCAACTACAACCGGTGGTGGGGGCGAGAATCCTGGCGCTTTTCGGCGACTCGATTACCACCGACCACATATCGCCGGCCGGCGCCATTGCCGTAGACAGTCCCGCTGGCAAATATCTGCTGGAAAAAGGCGTCGATCGAAGCAGCTTCAACTCCTATGGCTCACGCCGCGGCAATCACGAATTGATGATGCGCGGCACCTTCGCCAATATTCGGATTCGTAACGAAATGACTCCGGATGTCGAAGGTGGCGTCACCTGTTTCATGCCCGGCGGGGAAGTCATGAGTATTTATGACGCGGCGATGAAATATCGACAAACGGACACCCCGCTGGTAGTGATCGCCGGCAAGGAGTACGGCACGGGGTCAAGCCGGGACTGGGCCGCCAAAGGGACGCGATTACTGGGTGTCAGGGCGGTGGTTGCCGAGAGCTTCGAGCGTATTCATCGTTCCAATCTGATCGGTATGGGGGTATTGCCGCTGCAATTCATCGACGGCTTCGATCGCAAGCGGTTGCGCTTAAGCGGTGCCGAAAAGATTACCATTTCAGGTATGCAGCAAGGTTTGCAGCCGGGACAAAAACTGGAACTTTCGATTACCGACGAGAGCGGCAGCGTACTGGCGGTGGACGTAATGTGTCGCATAGATACGCGGGACGAGGTGGCATACTACGAAGCCGGCGGCATATTGCAGTATGTGCTCGATAAGGAATAGCCGAGACTAACCGTGCTGATAACTTTTAAGAGCAAGGCTTATGCAAACATCACCATGTTTGGCGATGTCGCGAAATCGATGCTGGAAATGATGGCGCTCGGCACCTCGGTGCCGGGCGCAATCGACGCCGAGGATGTGACCACGGCGCTGGAAAATCTCAATCTGGCGCTGGACAAGATACCGCGGCAGGTCGAACCGGCCGGCGAGGCCGATGCCGATCAACCGGCAGTCAGTCTGCATACCCGCGCGCTACCCTTGATCGAGTTATTGCAAGCCGCGATCGCCGAGGAAACCTTTGTACGCTGGGAGTAGCGTCACGGTTTGGTTCGCGATATAGCAGCCTTGGAGAAATAAAAGGCCGACACCGGTTTCGAGGTCAACCCGGGGCAGTCTTTCTGGGTAATGACGACGGAGGCATTTTGGCCGAAAATGAAATTTGGTCACGGCTGTTACCGGTACCGGTAACAGCGCTGACCTTGCAAGCACCAGAGACGTTAGTTCGGCGCTGTCATCTGGTATCCGGGTCGTTGACCATCGAATCGACCACGGCGGTCCAGCCTTGGGCAATATTGTCGTGATTGTAACCGCCGCCGCCCATCGCCAGCATTCGTCCCGCGCAATAGTCATCCGCGATTTTGCGTAAACTTGCCGCTGCGTGCGCATGTGAAGCCGGGCTGAATTCCATGTTGGTAATCGGATCGCCCTTGATGCTGTCGGCGCCGCATTGCAGCAATATGAATTCCGGTTCGTGCTTACGCAGGTAGCTTTCGATGATTGGCCACACTTCCTCGAATACTGAATCATCGGAAAAGGGCGGCACCGGGACATTGAGCTTGGTGCCTTCGGCTTCGCCGACGCCGGTTTCGTTGACGAAGCCGGTGCCCGGATAAAGGGTGCGGCCGTCCTGATGAATGTCGGCGAAAATGAGATCGGGGTCGTCTTCGAAACTGTAAAACACGCCATCGCCGTGATGCGCGTCGATGTCGATATAGGCTACCCGTTTGATGCCGTATTGCTCACGCAGGTATTCGATTGCGATGCCGCAATCGTTGAACACGCAAAACCCGGCGGCGACGTGTCGGCGGGCATGGTGCAGCCCGGCTATGGGAGAAAACGCGCGCTTGAATTCGCCCTTCATGATGCGATCGATCGCGTCGGTTACCGATCCGGCAACATGACTTGCGGCTTCGAACATGCCAACGAACGATGGCGTGTCGCCGCCATCGAGATAGCCGTGTCCGCTGATCGAGAAGTCCCGCACCTTGTCGATATAGTCGCCGGTATGAAACAATTCGATGAGGTCACTGGTGGCCGCTACCGGGGTTTGAATAGCCAGTTGTTTATCCAGGCCCCGGCGTATCAACTCGGCCTGGAAGGAATCGTGGCGTTGCGGGCCGAACGGATGTCCGTCCTTGAAACCATAGTCGGCGAGGGCCTGTCCGAGGTAGATGCAGGTGTCTTTTGAAGACATGGAAGAGTACCGGTTAGCTAAACAGACCCATTAAAGACCATCTCCGGTGGGTGGGTCAAATCCGTGTTCTTAAATCAGCCAAGCGGCTAATCCTCGTCCTGTCCGATTACCCATTGATGATCGCATTTCTGACAGCGCGCATAAATTGGCCAGGCATCTCCCCGCACCTCGAACAGCCCGTATTTACCGCAATGGCTGCAGGTGGCGGAACTGGCGCATTGCTGCGCGAATGAAAACTGCATCCAGAAACGGCGAAACAACTCGATCGCAGCCAGGCCGATGCCATACAAAACCACCAGCGAAATTAGGGTGAAGATACCGGAAAGATTTTTGCCGACAAACTCGACAATCGCAGCAAACAGGAAACCGCACATTAGGCAACTGAGCAGCCAGGCAAAGCTCAAATAAAGCTGTTTTTCATGCCAGCGGTTGAATTTTTGATGTTGCATGAGCCGGTTATGCATGCTTCCGTCCTGGGCCGTTGATTATATTCCTGTTGTCGGCAATTTTCCGGCAATATTTAAATTTGCCGATTTGCCCATATATATCATTGAATTGCTTCATTTTTTTCGTTTCCGTCATTGCTTTAACTGAGAAATGAACTAGAAACAACGCTAGGTGAAGCGCCCACAACAATAAGGAGATGCGCCATGCTAATGGTATTTTTATCAGCCGCGGCATTGATAGTTGCAGCAGTAGTTTCGCGTCGCAGTCTTTCCGGCCGACCGGCTATCGACCGCGCTATCAAGAGCTCGTTGGTGATCTTTGCCATTATCGGCTTTCTGTCGCGGTCGTTCGTGATCGTCGATGGCGATGAAATTGGAGCACTCAAGCGCATCTACCTGGGTGACGAATTGCCGTCGGGACGTATTATCGCACTCGACGGTCAAAAGGGTCCGCAGGCTGAAATACTCGGACCGGGGTTTCATTTGATTCCATTCGTGCGGGTACTGTTCGAGGTCGAGTTTTTCCCGGTGCAGGAAGTCCCCGAAGGCCAGTACGGCTTGCTGGTGAGCAACGACGGCCGCTCGATCGACGAAGGGGCCTACCTCGCCAGTCCGTGGTTCGAAGGTAAAGAGGAAGACATGTTGAATGCGACCTATTTCCTCGAAAACGGCGGCCAGAAAGGGCCGCAGTTTAACGTGCTGAAGCCGGGTAAATACCGTCTCAACCCGTATTTGTTCAAGATAAACAAGCTGCTGGCGACCGACGTTCCCACCGGGCAGATTCTGTTGAAAAACTCTCGATTATGACTCGGCCATGAGATAATCGAGTTCGGTATCCACTTCATTAGGAAGTCTCCCATGATGGGACAACTACCGGCGCAGCAGAACGCATTGTTTTACGAGTTT
>Ga0209338_1000235_pt1 | contig 19984 bp, 20 predicted proteins | sample OlaalgELextract1_FD_187374 | JGI IMG/M metagenome (GOLD analysis project Ga0209338, IMG submission 187374) | Olavius algarvensis symbiont microbial communities from Tuscany, Italy - Type A ELBA extract 1 (SPAdes) (version 2) | ecosystem: Host-associated > Annelida > Digestive system >... | reverse complement strand
TTAACCTGAAGCACAGCAGATTGCTGCTTTAACCAATTTTTCAAAGAACATTGACCAAATTTAAAATGTTGGACCTACAATTTTGTAATTTATTCTGATCAATTTTAAGTTTATGCGCAGGCTCTAAAGATAATCAATAACCAATTGCAAGCACCCAATCACAAATATATCCCACACTCAAAATTTCGATGATCTAAACATATAATTGACAGAGCGCAGCGATTCCACCAATCCGCAATCCGCAATCCGCAATCTATAATCCACTACTCGTTTGCGAAAAGATCTGTACTGATGTATCGCTCCCCGGTGCTGGGTATAACGGCGACAATGGTTTTGCCTTCGGATTCCGGTCGTTTGGCAACTTCCCTGGCAGCCCAGATGGCAGCCCCGGATGAAATACCGCAAAGGAGACCTTCCAGTTTTGCTGCGTTGCGCGCCGTCTCGAAAGCGTCTTCATTGGAGACCGTCACGACATCGTCGATAAGGGATTGATCCAGCACATCGGGGATGAATCCGGCGCCAATGCCCTGAATCTTATGCGGCCCTTTTTCGCCGCCGGATAAAACCGGCGAATCAGCCGGCTCCACGGCAATAACTTTAAATGATGGTTTTCTGGCTTTGATTACTTCGGCCACTCCGGTAAGCGTCCCGCCGGTGCCCACGCCGGACACCAGGATGTCGGCCTGCCCCTCGGTATCGCGCCAGATTTCCTCAGCCGTTGTTTCACGATGAATCCTCGGATTGGCCGGGTTGGCAAACTGGTTCGGCATCCAGGATTTATTCTCGGATTCGAGAATTTCGCGCGCTTTTCCGATAGCCCCGCCCATGCCCTCAGCGCCGGGCGTCAGTACCAGTTCAGCGCCGTGATGTATGAGCAATTTTCGCCTCTCCTGGCTCATGGTATCGGGCATGGTCAGGCAGAGGCGGTAATTTTTCGCCGCGCAGATAAAGGCCAGCGCAATTCCCGTATTTCCGCTGGTAGGCTCCACGATCAGTGTTTCGGAATCAATTAGGCCTTCAACCTCGGCGGTTTCAATCATGGATGCCGCGATGCGGTCCTTGACGCTGCCCAGGGGATTAAAAAACTCGAGCTTGCATAATATTCTGGCATTAATGTCTTCAGCCATTCGGTTTAGCCGGACCAGCGGGGTAGACCCGATCGTGCTGCTGATGATGGATTGATATTTCATAGCTGATCTCCTTTCAGAGAAACGGCAAGTTTACTTGTTATGGGTTGATACCCCTGGAACGTTTTTCAATTAGGGTAATAGTAGGCCGGCTTAAATTTTATGCCAGAACCAAATCGACCAACCGCATCGACGCCATTTCGTTCAAACCACAACTACGAACAACGCCTTCTCGGAAGCTATATCGCCGCGTCAAACATAGCCAGCGCCGATTTTTTATTTTTCGATTTGTAAGCCAAGCGTGGAGATTCCAGGATGACCGTTGTGTCGGTCGGAATCGATTGGGTCAACCATACGTTACCCCCGATTACCGAGCGGGCGCCGATGATTGTATCTCCTCCGAGAATCGTGGCCCCGGAATAGATGATGACATCGTCCTCAATGGTTGGATGACGTTTTTTGCCGCGAAATTGATCGGCCGAATCTTTCGGTATGGATAGCGCCCCCAGCGTTACGCCCTGATAGAGGCGAACGTTTTTTCCGATATTCGTGGTTTCTCCGATAACCACGCCGGTTCCATGATCGATAACAAAGCATACATCAATTTCGGCCCCGGGATGAATATCGATCCCGGTGACACTGTGGGCATATTCGGTCATGATCCGCGGAAGCAGGGGCACGTTGTATTCGAAAAGCTTGTGGGCCACCCGATAAACCATAATGGCAAAAATACCCGGATAGCTGAATATAATTTCGTCATAGCTTCTGGCGGCGGGGTCCCCTTCATAGGCGGCCTGCACATCGGTGGCCAGCACCTTTCGAATCGACGGTATGGCTTGCAGCAAATTGAGCGCTATCTGATGTCCCTGCTCATCACATACACTGCAGAGTTGACCATAGCGGAAACAGTCGTGGCGAATGCTGCGCCCGATCTGATCGGATAGCATATCAAAGAGCTTGGCGGTGGACTCGCCTAAACTGTAACGCAAGTTGACCGGATCGAGTTTACCCCGGGTGAAATATCCGGGAAACAGGATTTCTTTTAATCGGTCAATAATTTCAATGACGCCTTCGCGGGACGGAATCGGCTCGTAGTCAACATGCGTATAGCATTCCCTGTCATTGCAGCTTTCGATAATTTTTTCAGCAATCTCGGGCAGTTGGCTCCGGATCTGTGACAGCGAGTTCATATCGATTTTGCAGGATTCTTCGTCTTTGAGCATTTCTACCATCGGAAATTGATCTCCTTACCTGCCCTGGGCGGAATCCGGGCGCAACGGTTTTGGTCGTTTGTGTCGCTAAATACAGACAGGCTAATGTTAAGTCACAAACTGAATCTTGTCAAAAAACAGGGACAGAAGAAATGGGCTTTAGCGGAATTAATAAAACAGAGCCGATTACGGCTCTGTTTTAGTTATTAAGATTTCGATCCGAATCACCTGCTAACTTTATAATAAATTCAGATGTTGTTACCATGCTGCAAATAGATTAGAATTGCAAAACCGCCGACATTGCATCCTCGTATTGCTTTTTCATACCTGCAGCCGTTTCATCGATCTGCTTTTTCTCGGACCCGAATTCAAGCGGGCATTCGTTTTGAAGCTGACCAATAAGGTGCTCCATATCCGCAATGTTCTTGTGAAGTTCTTCAACCCGGGACTGGATTTTCTCTTTATCCGAATTTCTTAACTTGTCCACTTTGCGAATCATGTCATACATCTTGGCTTTCCATCCATAAAGCTCGACCTCAATCGATCGGCAGTAATTTTTCGCGTCCATAAACCGACTCCTTTCACCGATCGTCAAACTGCCATTGACCGGTTATATAACCACGGGGTGTGCGTGTGATTAGATAAAATAGAATTGGATCTTATCCCTACCCGATAATCTCAAAATAAAAAAAAAGGGGCCATGTCAACTAAACGACAATCAAGGACTGATATTGTGTTAAGATGAATCGTTTATAATTCAAAAAAATGAATTTTTTTCTTGACAGTCATTTTAATTAAGTATATTTCCTACCTAAACGATATAGAATATTTAGGTCTGAAACAACAAAGCGGGGGTCAATGAAGCTATCAACTCGAAGCCGCTACGGCACAAGAATCCTGGTGGATTTAGCCCGCCACAATAATCAGGGACCGGTCCAGATCGGCGAAATTTCCAAACGGCAGGACATTTCGGTAAAATACCTGGAGCAACTGATCCGGCCGCTGAAACAGGCCGATCTGGTTACCAGTGTCAGAGGTCCCAAAGGCGGCCATTTGTTGGCAAAAAACCCGGATGAGATCACCCTGGGCCAAATTGTCCGGCTGTTTGAGGGACAAAGTGACCTCGTTGAATGTGTCAGTAATCCCGAGAAATGCTCCATGTCCGACGACTGCCAGGTGAGATTGGCCTGGCAGGATGCTACCAGAGTTCTATACGAAAAGCTTGACACCACAACTATCGCGGACTTGGTCCAAACCAACAATTGCGATGAAATATAGATCGACAGGATTTAAAAAAACCAACCGTTCATTGTAGACAACACTCAGTGTCTATCCAATCACAAAATTGCCTTTGAGAAAGGAAAGTGGTCAGCAGTGAGTGAACACGAGCCGATTTTCCATGGGATAATAATTTAAACTACAAACGAGGAGGAGGTTGTCATGAAAAAATTCTCATTCTAGGTTCCGGTGCCGGCGGTACGATGGTGGCCAACAATTTACGCAGAAAATTAAGCCCCAAGCAATGGGAGGTGACCATTATCGACAACGATGAAATTCATCACTATCAGCCCGGTTGGCTGTTCATCCCATTCGATGTTTATACACCGGAGGATTGCCAGAAGCCAAAGCGTGATTTTATTCCCGAAGGCGTTAACTTCATTTACGACGAGGTGGTCGGCCTGGATAAGGAAGGTCGCACGGTCGAAGGGAAAAAAGGCAAATACGATTATGACTGGTTAATCATTGCCAGCGGCTGTGGGATTGAGCCGGAAGAAGTCGAAGGCATGAAGGAAGACTACTACAATAACATTCATGATTTCTACACGCTTGAAGGAGCCATCGCCTTACGCGAAAAAATGAAATATTTTGAAAAGGGGCGGGTGGTACTCAATATAGCCGAGCTACCCTATAAATGCCCGGTGGCGCCGATCGAGTATATTTTTATGGCCGATTGGTTTTTCGAGGAAAAGGGTGTTCGCAAGGATGTGGAAATCGAGCTGGTCACGCCCATGGCCGGCGCTTTCTCCAAGCCCATTGCATCCAGCATTCTGGGTGAAATCGCCATCGAAAAAAATATTCGGGTCACCCCTAACTTCGATATTGCCCAGGTCAACGTGGAGGAGAAAACCATCGAGTCCCACAAGGGAGAAAAAGTGGACTATGATTTACTCGTGGCCATACCCCCCAATTTCGGTGCCGCCTTTCTTGAAGGTTCCGGCCTTGAGGATCCCCTGCGGTTTGTCGAAACGGACCATTTCACGCTCAGAGCTAAAAACGCGGACAATATCTATGTTGTCGGAGATGCCACCAACGTGCCGGCTTCCAAGGCCGGAGCGGTTGCCCACTACCAGTCGGAAACCGTTGTCGAAAACATCGTTCGTGAAATTGACGGTCAGGAACCCAAAGGCGCCTTTGACGGTCACGCCACCTGTTTTATCTGTTCCGGCTACGAAAAGGCGTTTTTGATTGACTTCAACTACGAATATGAACCCCTGCCGGGCAAATTTCCCTTCCCGGGTATCGGTCCCTTCAGTCTGTTGGGGGACAGTTACATAAATTACTGGGGGAAAATGATGTTTAAGTGGGTCTACTGGAACATGATGCTCAAAGGTGTTGAATTGCCCCTGGAGGATCAACTGACATTGGCCGGCAAATTGCGTCACACCCCGGTAACCGCATAAGGAGGCAGCCATGACAAACGAAGAATTAATTCTGGAGCGACTCGATCGCATCGAAGCTCAGCTGGCTCCGATCACTCAGACTGCCAGCGGCATTAAAGAACTTCGCGAAGACCTGATTCCTTTGAGCGGACAGGCCTTTCGCCTATTAATTCGGGAATTGGAGGATGTGGAGTCCAGCTTCCAGCTTGAAGACCTGATGGCCCTGCTTAAACGAACGCTGCGCAGTGTCAAACACATTATATTTGCTCTCGAACAGATGGAAAATATTGTGGACTTTGTCACCACAGTTGAACCCTTGCTGAAATCATCCGTTCCCCAGGTCATCAATTACCTGGATGATCTCGAACAACGCGGCGTGCTGCGAATTATCACGTCCATGCTGGATGTCCGTGCAAAAATTGCCGCCGCCTACAGCCCGGAGGACATCGATCAAATTGGTGACGGTGCCGTCGTGGCCCTGGGATTGGCCAAGAAGCTCAGCGATCCCAACGCGTCCGAATTTTTGGAGAAAATCGCCGAGCTGCCTTCAAAAGTCGATCTGTCCAATGCCAAACCGGTGGGTCCCTTCGGCATGTTGGGCGCCTTGTCCAGTAAAGAGGCCCGGGAAGGCTTGGGTGTATTGATGCAATTGACCAAGGCCATGGGTGAACTGAAAAACGGCGGCAACGGGGCATCCCTGGAATCTGAACCAATTGCCTGATATACCCGGCGAGCGGTCCGGGGCCAAACTGGGGATGACAACCGGGCCAAAGCTTGGTATAGTAGGACCCGCGATGCAGACAGTTTTAATTAATCGAGGGGAGATCTCCAATGGAAAAACAGATGGTCCAATGTGAAGACGGTCGACGCAGGCAGGCCCGCATTCATGGGGTTCCCAAGCAGGAAGGGGACTTCAAAATCTGGCCGGCCGGCGTTCGTTTAAAGGGCAAACATGTCTCCGGGGAAGCATGGTACAGTTACAAAACCAAGACATGGTATTTTCTGGCCGACCCATCGGGCAAGCATGCGCACCTGATGGAACGGCTGAATACGCAGCTAAAAGAAGATTCCATCAAGCAATACAAGGACCAGCTAAAAGCTCTGGCTTCGCGGCTTACGGTAGAGCAGAAAAAGATCGCCCAGCATCGCGCCGCCAGAGACGCCATCAATGCTGAAATCGAGGAAATTAAGGCCAAAATAGGCCAGCTGGAATCCGGCGCGCCGCTGGAATCGGACCGGCCGCTGGAATACTCCCGCCACGTTCGGAGACAGTAAGCCGGGCGATATTTAACCAATATTCAATCGCCATAAAACCGGCAGGCGAAGCCGAGATTCGAGCTTCGCCTGCGAAACGGTTTGCCCTGCGGGATGAAGATTATCTTGGCGTCCACGGCAACGTTACGCGATTTTTTATGATAAAATCCACCGGATGGTACGAGAGTTTGGCTTTGCGCAGACCTTTGTCGTCCAGGTCCTGCTCCCGGTTTACCCGTGCATAATTTGGCGCGGAATGCGCCAGAAACATCTGATTGATGGCCTGGTAAATTCCCTTATACTGCGTATCGCCCTTTTCAAAATGGATGACGATACTGTCCCGGGTCAATTTTTCGGCAACGGTGTAGGCCACCATCGCGTCATCTGCAATAATGGCACCACCCTGAATTCCGTCGAAATGCTCCCAGTCACGGAGTATACGGGAAATGGCCTTATTTTCAGCCGAAAGAACTTCTGACGATTCACAATCTCGCCACGTGCACCAGTCCTGTTGCATGTCAAGTGCCTGATTGATGAGCTCAGCCCCGAAAGGCCGATAGACGTATTGGTATTTTTTTACAAATTGGTTTAGCAGGTTTTTCTTTTTGTGATAGCGATTGCCCCTGAGTTCGATCAGGTCGGCAACCGTATACAGGTAATCCCAGTGACCTCTTTCTTCCGCAATCCTGGCCTCATTTCCCACTGCCGCGCTCCAGATGTCAGCTAAATCTTGCGGCACCCGAATAAAATCAGTAAGACGCTCGGCCGAGCCATTGAATCTGCGGCGCCAATCTATCGAATTCCAAGGGCCCACCGGCGCCCAAAAGATTTCCTCAGGCCGAGTTTGTTTAATCCAGACCAAGTTATCTTCCCAGGCCCATTGCAGGCCGTAGTCTTCACCCCAGGCCCAAATATTTAGAAAACTGTAGTCAGAGGCAACCTGGGGGCAGCTGTCCAATAATTCCAAATAGTCTTTTTGCTTTTCCAGACTCAGCGGTTCAAAAATAAGATTCATTTATTCTTAAATCTCCAGCACCAGCCCTATGGGACAATGGTCCGAGCCAAAAATATCATTATTGATGATGGTTTTCTTAATCCAGCCCTTGTCAATAATGTCCTGTGTGACAAAAATGTAGTCAACCCGCCACCCGACATTGCGATCCCTGGCTTTGGAGCGATAAGACCACCATGAGTATTTTTCCGTATTCGGATTAAAATGACGAAAGGTGTCGACATAACCCTGGGTGCTTATGCGGTCTAACCAGTCTCGCTCAATTCTTAAAAACCCGGATCTTTTTTCGTTGGCTTTGGGATGTTTCAGATCGATCTCGTTGTGAGCCGTATTGTAGTCGCCGGCAATGATAAGGCTGCGGCCCTTTTTTTTATATTCATCAGTATAGCTGAAAAATGCGTCGTAAAAATCGAGTTTATACTGCAGGCGTTCTTCGTTCTTCTGCCCGTTTGGAAAATAGATGTTAAAAAGTATGAAATCATCGAATTTCAGTTCCAGTATGCGCCCTTCGCTATCGAAATCAGGTTCTCCGATGCCGTGCATGATGTTTTTGGGTTTCATTCGACTGTAGGTGGCGACACCGCTGTACCCTTTTTTAACCGCTGAATAAGACCAGTTCGATTCGTACCCCGCAATGCTTTTCATTTCGTCTGTGCGCTGAGGCTCTTGCAGTTTGATTTCCTGTAAAGCCACAATATCCGCGTTCAACTTTTTAAATGAATCGAAAAAGTCTTTATTTATTGCAGCCCGCAGACCATTTACATTCCAGGAGATCAACGATATTTTTTTCTTTTTCTTCGCCATTATTACCCCGTTTAATTATGTTGCATGGAAAATGGCACTTTTTCAGCCACGAGGACAGCTAGCCACAAGGTTAAAATAGAAATCAATAATGGTGCCTTTGTGTCTTAGAGGCTGTGCGCTTAAGATAAATCTAGTCATCCAGCAATCCGCTGATCCTGCCTGATAGTTCACGGTTTGCAGTTTCCTTCACCACACCGGAGATCGAGTGCATACAGACCCTTACAATTGACGTCTTGGGTCGCGACGATCCCAGTTGTGCATCAATGGTTTTCAAATCAGCCATCAATTCGGTCAGGGAATTAAAATCCAAGCCTAAACTACCGCTTTTATCTTTAATATCCATCAAAATTTCTTCAAGCGCCTGCCGGCCGGCAGAATTCAGCAGCGGTTGATGCCCCAGTGCGATTGGCGCGCCAACCTCCGGCGTCAGCGGACCGATTAGCTCCTGCACCATTTCAGATCCGGCAGCGCTGATTCCAATGCCGCCGGACAGTGTTCTAATTTCAACCATCTGCAACCCCATTAGTTCTTCGGCCACCCGGGAGGCAGCATCTCGTTCCAGTTCCAACAGGCTGCCGATGTCATACATGGAGACCTGCAATGTCAGATCCCCTCGGGTCTGCTCAAACAGTTGGATCATGAATTGCCGTCCGGTTTCATCCAGTTCGTTGATTCCCATTGTTTCAATATGCCCTTTTTGTGTTCATTATTTCAGTTCGCTGCCTTGTATCTTAAAGTTTCTGCCGCTCGAAGCTGGATACTGGTTGCTCGATTCTCGATCCTGGATATGTGAAGGAACGAGGTGAGGTGCAGGGCAAGGTGCAAGGAATGAGAATGAAATGTTTCCTATTTTGTCCTGAACCACTGCATAGCAACTCATCTACCCTCATTAGTGGTCATGGTCCTGGGCCTTTAAACCTTCTACCCTTCACCTGATACCGCTTGCCTCGTGCCTATCGACTTTATTCCGTATCCAGCATCCAGATTCAAGTATCGAGCATCGAGCATCCAATATCGAGCACCCAGCATCCAGCATCGAGCATCCAGCATCCAGCATCCAGTATCCAGTATCCAGCATCGAGCATCCAGCATCGAGCATCCAGCATCCAGCCTCGTTCATCCCGCCACAACGGCTCGGATTGTGTCATCAATGTTCGGATATTGGAATGAAAAGTTATGGCTTAACAATTTATCGGGGATCAGACGTTGGCTCGCCAAAAAGACTTCGCCGAATTCGCCCATAGCGAGGCGAATCACAAATGCCGGTGCCGGCATGACGGCCGGACGATTTAAAGCCCTGCCTAAAGTCTTGGCCAGATCACGATATCGTGTCGGATTGGGCGCACAAAAATTGACAGGCCCGTTAATCCGTTCATTTTCAATAATAAATTGCACGGCGGCCATCAGGTCATCCAAATGCATCCAGGGGAACCACTGCTGACCGCTTCCCATGGAGCCACCGGCAAAAAATTTGAAGGCCGGAATCATCTTGGCCAGGGCTCCGCCGCCTTGCCCCAGAATAACGCCAAACCGCATCACGGCAACCCGCAGGTGCTCGTCAGCGGCCTGCAATGCCTCTTTTTCCCAGTCCACCGAAACGCCGGCCAGGAAATCATCTCCGGGATGTTCATCCTCTTTGAGCGGATCGTCCCCCCGGCTGCCGTAGTATCCGGCACCGGAAGCGCTGCAAAATACGACGTCTTTGCCCCGCGGTAGGGCCGCTACCACGTTGCGAGTGGTTAAGACGCGGCTTTCATAGATTTGCTTCTTATAGCCTGCGGTCCAGCGTTTGAATATAGTTGCTCCGGCCAGGTTGACAACAGCATCGGCCTCCTGGAATTGATTTTGCCAGTCACCCGGTCGGGTGGTGTCCGCTGAGATATAGGTATAGTTTTTGTTTTGAATACGATGATGATCGGCGGATCGGCCCAAGCCGGTCACCCGGTGTCCGCCGTTAAGAAAATAATCTGCCAGATGAGTACCGACAAAACCGGATCCGCCTGTGATGAATATATTCATGGGTTATCTCCTCCATCGAGGTAGATATTTTGTTATTTTTTGACAGGATCAACCGGATCAAATTCATTTTAGGACTCATCGTATGTAGCATATCAGGGTTTGTCAACATGGGAGGGACATTTGGCGGCGCCAATTCGCTACAATTTGCAAATCAAAATGCCGACCGCCGGATCAGCAGGGTTGGGACTGATTGAGACATGCGGGACAAATACCGATAAACTCAAGCGTATGTCCGAGGATTTTAAAACCGGTGCTCTCTGCCGATTCATGGGTAATGCTGACATCGAATCCCGGAGGAGCATCTACCACCCGGCTACAGTCGAGGCAACGAATATGGTAGTGGTCGTCCGCCACCCCATCAAATCTTTTGAGGCTGGTGCCGAGCTCGATTCTTTGAATTTCTCCGCTGGCGGAAAGAATTTCAAGGTTGCGATAAATGGTACCAAGGCTGATGCGGGGTAGGCGTTTGCGAACCATTTCATAAATCTCATCAGCGCTGGGATGGGTATTTACTTTACGAAGTTCTTCCAGAATGACCTGACGTTGCCGCGTCATCCGCAGATTTGATTGATTTAACAAACCGTCAACCTCCTCACCCGGACAAACCGGAATTGAAAATTGAAGAATGCAAATTGTTTATTTATGGATGTCGCTTCGCTCCAGCAATTTTAAAAGACAGGGAGCACTCTATCTTTTCAGTGAAAAAAAGTCAATCCGCTTTAACCCGGAACCCGTCACTCGCAAACAGATATCAGAAGACGGAAAACCGTTTTCAGAAGACAAACATGGCGGCTTCAAATTGCCCTGCTCCATGCACCACGCGCTACGCATTCTGCTCATTCCCCGCACCTCGCAACACACACTCCGAATCGCGCAACCCGTAACTCGCATCTCGCACCACGCAACCCGTATCATCGATCATCAAGCGGTGTCCATTCACAAACATCAGGGCCGCAATAATCCCCAATGTAATCCGATTCAGGCCGATAAAGCATCGGTTTGGCAGCAGCCCCCGCAAATTGTTCTTCGATGATGTGGGCACACCAGCCGGATATACGGGCAACGGCAAACACCGGTGTAAATAGATCCACCGGGATCCCCATGGAATAATACAGCGAACCGCTGTAAAAATCTACATTGACATAAATATCTTTGCTTTTACGCCTTCGAAATTCTTCTTTGCCGGTTTTTTCCAGCAAGGTAGAAATTTCATACCAGCGGGATTCACCGGTTTTAACGCCCATGGTTTTTATCATATCTACCAGGATGGGCGCACGGGGATCATCGGTGTCGTAAACGGCATGGCCCAGGCCGAAAATTACCCGGCCGGCGTCGAATTCCTGATTGACGTAGCCTAGGACATTGTCGGGCGACCCGATTTTAAACAGCATCTCCATGACCCTCGCATTGGCCCCGCCATGTAAATCGCCCGATAAGGAACCTACGGCCGACGCAACGGAGGCATACATATGCGCCCTGGTGGATGCGACTTCCCGGGCCGCGAAAGTGGAAGCGTTGAAAGAATGCTCTGCATGACAGACCAGGGCGACATCCAGAAAACGGGCCGTTTCCTCATCAGGCGCTTCGCCGGTCAGCATATATAAAAAATTAGCCGCGTGATCCAGTTCCGGCAAGGGCTGTACCGGTTCATGGCCGCTGCGTATGCGGTGCCAGGCGGCGACAACCGCTGAAAATTTAGGTATCAGTTTGATGGCCATGCGCAGAGACGCATCCATGGATTGATCTCTTTTTATGACATCTTCATCATGCTGCGCCAGCATTGGCACTGCAGATTGCAGAACATCCATGGGCGTTGAATCTTTGGGCATGGTTTTCATGGCGGCAATCACCTCGGCCGGCAAGCCCTGCTGTTCACGGAGGCGACGTTTGAATTCCTCTAATTCGGCAGCATCAGGCAGTTTTTCATAAAGCAGCAAGTAGGTAACTTCTTCAAAAGTAGCATTTTTTGCCAGATCCTGCACGAGATAGCCTCGGTAAATCAAACGCCCGTTGGCGCCATCCACTTCACAAATACGCGATTCAGCGATTACTACTCCCCGCAGACCGGTATTTAGTACGGGTTTGCATTCTTCCATTTTCCACCTCTCAACGGTTATTGAAGTCTGAATAAATTTGCCTGGCTAAACTTAATGACTGTTTCTAAATTATTCAACATTAAAAATCTTTTTTTAAAAGTAATTTCAAGCTGCAATTTTAAAATTTCATTTTGTCCGGGGGACGACGCTCCGGAACATATTCATGGGGCTTCTGTCCGTCATTCCAATCTTTTGAAACATACAGATTGCAATAGCAGCTGCCGAATTCTTCGATATCCGGTACGCTGTAAACACAGGGGCAAATGATGTCCCGGTCGGAATCCCTGTCGCCACACAGCAGGCGACACGGGCATCCCATATATCCGTAGCGCTCTTTATTGACCAGCAGTGCTTCCAAAAGCTCAAATGTTGTTTCTTTTTCCTTGTTGAAATAATATCCCTTGGCTTCCTGCACTTTTTTCATTCTTTCATAGAGTTCTTGTGCGTCCATTACATTCCCAATGCCTCCTTGATTTCCTTTTCCTTGAAACCGACGATTACCTTTTCACCGATTATAATGGTGGGAAAAGAACAGCGCGGATTAAATTTTTTGACATCCTCGATGATCGCTTTTCTTTCATCGCCCTTGAGCAGATCCACATCGACAAATTCGTATTTGATGGTACAGCCGTCGATAAATTTCTTGGTGGCTCTGCAGTGGCTGCAGGTACTCAGCGAAAATATTTTGACCTCCGGATTCGTCATAAGATCATCCTTTCGTAAATTAGAATGTTACCCTGGCATGCAAGCTTTTATTTGCCGGATCCCGAAAAGTAAAATAATCAGGGTACCAAGTGTCATGCAAAAATGAAGCACAATGTTCTGTTCGCACCCGTAGCCGTTGATTTCCTTGGGGCGGAGCTCCTATTCGAAAACGATGACAAACAGTTAGAATCATACAATTTTAGATAATCCATCACCATAGCAGAAATTGCTGCTTATTTATACAGAAATCTTATTTCCGGACCGCATTTGGGCGGACAGCCACCGACATCTCCAATCCTTTAAATTTTGTACCAAGTTTATATGAGAATTCATGCTAAAAAAAGCCTCATCATTTTCGAAACTTAATCAATACCTCAATCCATTGTCCCGACGACCTCATCCCTGTGAGACAAATGAGACACTTGGATTTCAATTCTCAATTATAAGCAATATATTGTCAGCATCGGTCGAATATAGATGGTAAAAATTGATAGAACACCATCCGAATCCCGGATTCTACAAGCAATAGTTTAATAACTATTTAAAATTATATTATTTTTGTAATTTCATGAAAATTGCAAAACCTACATTAGAATATCTTTGATTTCCAACCCACATTATATCCGAATGTCTCATAGTTTTTTGATACAAAGATGTATCCTAATACAAAATTCTAATGCTTGGTCACCAAAAAAATCAATTGTCTGACAAAGCAGCCAACGGAATAAGATCTTCCTTAATAATATTTTCAGATAGTTATCCTGACTTTGAATTAAATCCCGCTAAATCCGGCGTCTTATGAAAAATGGCATGAATATTGTTACATTCCTCTATATATTTCAATAAATCTAACAAGGGAGGCAATTAATGGCTGAAAAAAAAGACATCTCTAAAAAAAAGGAGATCGACATCAATGCTGTAACCATCTGTGATGCAACTGCACAAATGCTTGTCAAGGCCCGTAAGGACGGTGTCGAAACCGCCTTTGATCGTGCGGCGAGCATGAAGGCCTGCCCCATCGGGGCCGATTCGGCCTGCTGTAAACACTGCACCATGGGGCCCTGCCGTCTGAATGCCAAAGATCCCTATTCCAAGGTTGGGGTCTGCGGCGCTACCATCGACACCATCATGGCTCGAAATTTTGCGCGCATGGTTGCCGCCGGCACGGCTGCGCATACCGATCATGGCATGGGCATGCTGGATCTTTTTCGCGATGTATTGAATGGTAAAATCAAAGATTATTCCATCAAAAATCCGCTCAAATTGATTGAGGTCGCCAAATCAATCGATATCGAGACCGATGATCGCGAAATCAACGATATCGCCATGGATCTCTACCATGAACTCGAACGCACCTATATTCAGGTTGACGGAGAAATTCCATTCGCCAAACGGGTTCCGGCCAAAACGCTGGAAACCTGGCGTAAAGAGGGTATCGTTCCGCGGGGTGCCATGCGCGAAATTATGGAATTGATGCACCGTTCTGCTATGGGGGTGGATCAGCATTATGAAAATATCACCAAAGGCTGCAGTCGCACGGCGTTGGCAGACGGCTGGGGCGGTTCCATGGTCGCAACCGAGATATCCGACATCCTCTTCGGCACCCCATCACCGGTAGCTGTCGAAGTAAATATGGGTGTTTTAAAGGAAGACCAGGTCAACATTATCATTCACGGTCACGAACCCAATTTGTTCGAATCCATCGTCGAATCCGTCAACGAACCGACCTTGATCCAGGCCGCCAAGGACGCCGGTGCCAAAGGCATCAACCTGATCGGCATGTGCTGCTCGGGTCTGGAGATGTTTGTCCGTCACGGGGTTCCCCATGCAGGTAACTTTATGTCCACCGAGACGGTTTTGGTCACCGGCGCGGTAGATGCAATGGGCGTCGATGTCCAATGCATTAAACAGGGCCTGGTTAAGGTAGCTGATTGTTACGGTACCCCCTTGATCACCACCAACCCGCGGGCCCACATTGAAGGTGCTATGCACATAGAATTTCACGAACACGATCCCAAGGGCTGCACTGATGAGATCGTCATTCAAGCCATCGGCCGGTTTAAAAACCGCAATATGCCGATTGAAATTCCGCAAATTGTCAACACCGGTGTCCATGGATTTTCCCACGAGTACATCAACTACATGCTGGGTGGCACTTTTCGGGCCTCCTATACCCCTCTCAATGACAACATCATTAACGGCCGCATCCGTGGTGTCGCTGGAGTCGTGGGCTGTACGAACCCCAGGATGAAGCAGGATTACGTCCATGTTGAGCTGGTAAAAGAGCTGATTAAAAATGACGTACTGGTGGTCCAGACCGGGTGTTCTCAAATCGCTTTGGCCAAAGCTGGTTTGACGACACCGGAAGCGGCGCACCTGGCTGGACCTGGTTTGAAAGAAGTGTGCGAAACCATCGGCATGCCGCCGGTACTCGGCTGCGGCGCCTGCGTGGATAACAGCCGCATATTGATTGCCTGTTCCGAAATGGTCAAAACCGGGGGGTTGGGAGAAAGCATTGCTGATCTGCCGGTCGCCGGATGTGCACCGGAGTTTATGAGCGAAAAAGCCATCGCCATCGGCCAGTACTTTGTGGCATCCGGGGTCTTTACGGTATTTGGCGTAACCTTCCCGATAGTAGAAGGAACCAAATTCCACAAGCACCTGTTTGAGGAGCTTGAAGGGCGCGGTATGGGCAAATGGGGATTTGCCCAGGATCCTCATGAAATTGCCAGATTGATGATTGGCCACATCGACAAGAAGCGCAAGCAGCTCGGCATCGATAAGGCCAGAGAGCGGGTCCTGATGGATATGGCCGATCGGCGGGATATGGACGCGGCGTAATTCAATCTCTAACGCAATACTGACCCAAATCAAAAAAGGGGCTCCTGGACGGAGCCCCTTTTCTGATTTTAGATTGCGGATTGCGGATTTTGGATTTAAGGAATTCTGCCTTTTAAAAAATAGATAGAGCGGAGCGACACCACCAATCCAAAATCCGAAATCTAAAATCCCAAATATATCTAAACCCCCAGCTCGCTTTTCAGCCAGGCTTTGACATCATCCTCCAACCCGTAAACCCCTTTCAGTTCACAAACATCTTTTTCATATTGGGGCGGCAATTCAAATTGTGCCAGTTCAACCGCTTCCTCTGAATTGCGGCGGATCAAATAAATATAGTAGGGTTTACGCCAGCAGTTTACCACGAAATAGGTAGAGTAATCTTCTTTTGATCGTATGGTGTATTTGCCGCTGCCCCAATCCGTGTTGCCCCATTCCAGATAAAGTTTTACCGCCTCCTCGGGACCGAGATCCCAGCTGACTTCATTGATCAAATCGTCTTCCTTTTTCAGTTCGTCCAGTGACAGCATTTCAGCCTCCTTCCTTCGATCGGGATTAAAAATTAAGAACAAACATAATAATCCTCGATACGGCTGTCAAACCGCTACCGCGATTGGCTGAAGCTTTGATGTCTTCTTTTAATCCCCAATACTCCGGCACTCCAATACTCCAAAATCGTGAATTTGCAGTAACACCAGGCAATCATGCTATTGTCTATTGATTGCCTATAAGTCAGTATAAATTAAGATATGGTGGATGAAAGCTCGGGATGGTCAGAAAGGAAGCGGTAGAGCGTGGCTCGGCCGACGCCGAGCAGTTTGGCGGCCTTGGCTTTATTGCCGCCCGTTTTGATCAACGCTGTGCGGACACCCTCTAAATTCAATTTTTTAGTTGGTCCTCGGCGGACACAGGTATTCTCGACTTCCCGCAGTTCAAGGGGCAGATCTTCCACGTCCAGGGTGTTGCCGCTGCATTTGACAAAGGCAAACTGGACGGCGTTTTGCAATTCACGGACATTGCCCGGCCACTGGTAGTCCAGCAGCAAAGACATTGCCTCGGCCGAGACCTTCAGCGGGTCACGCCCATAGCGTTCGGCGGCTTCCTGCAGAAATCGTTCGATCAGCAGGGGGATATCAATTTTACGTTCGCGTAAGGGCGGCATGTGAATCGGGATGACATTGAGCCGGTAATAGAGATCTTCGCGAAATTGCGACTTTTTGACAGCGTCTTTAAGGTTTTTATTCGTGGCGCTGATGATTCTGACGTCAACCGAGAGGGTGTGTTCCCCACCGACCCGTTCGAATTTATTTTCCTGCAAAAAGCGCAGCAGCTTGGCCTGCATATTGTTGGACAGCTCGGCCACCTCATCGAGAAAAACCGTGCCTTTGTCGGCCAACTCAAATCGGCCTTTTTTGTCCCGAATTGCTCCGGAAAATGCACCTTTGACGTGTCCGAATAGCTCGCTTTCGATCAGACCTTCCGGCAAAGCGCCACAGTTGATGGGGACAAATGAGGCCCCGTTGCGCGCACTTTCATTGTGAATGGCATAGGCGACCAGTTCTTTGCCCGTGCCGGTTTCACCGGAAACATGAACCGGGTAGTCGTAGCCGGATACATCACGGATATGTTTGAAAATTTTATACATCTTATGATCCTGGCCGATAATGTTACCAAAGCTGGTCAGTTTCCCGGCTTGCAGCTGTAAACTGAAAAGGTCGGTGATGTCCCGGAAGGATGTCAGGATCCCAACGGATTGGCCGTCGTCACCCTGCATGCAGGTTATGCTCATTTCCACCCGGCGCGACTCGCCACTGCGGGTCGTAATCGAAAGGGTGTTATCGGCGCTGTCAAACTTATCCGGCGGCTGATCGGTGAATTTGCAGCGTCCACCGCAAAAGGGATGCCCGAAGGCCTCATGGCAATCTTTGCCCAGGACATCCTGGCGGCTGTATCCTGAAATTCGTTCGGCCTCTTGATTGAAAAAAAAGATGCGTCGATTCATATCATGGGCAATAATGCCTTCCTTGAGACTGTCCAGGACATGCTCCAGGTTATCGCGGTGGCACATCAGATTTTCAAGTGATAGGTCAGACATAATTAATCCGCATAATTAATCCGCCAAAATACGAGTACATCCGGAGCTCCATATTTCTCATGGTTAGCTGAAGTAAATTGATCCATCGAAACGCCGGCGGATTAATTATATAATGCTGCGCATATTTTTGTTTTTTTTCAAAAGGGAAACATGACAAAGGGTTCCTACCATTATTCAGCAGTAAATATCAAGCATCCAACATCCAATATTCAGCATCCAGCATCCAGGATCCGGCATCCAGCATCCAGGACACAGGGTATCTTGCGATTCAATCTTATGCCGGATAAATCAATGGCGACATCGTACACCAATATTTCGACTCCCTGATTAACGGCCTGCCGCAAACCTTTGCCATAGTCGGGGTCAATCAGATCGGCCGGTTCGAATACCCTGGCATCCATTCTCTGAATAAAATAGAACATAATGCACCGACAGCCGGAATCGACTACATTCCCGAGTTCATTGAGATGTTTGAGGCCCCTGGTGGTAACCGCATCCGGAAACCGGGCAACGCCGTTTTCAACCAGGGTGCAGTTTTTAATCTCAACATAGCAGCGATCATTAATGCCGTTGCTCAACCGTAGATCGATGCGCGAGTTGCTGCCGATTTTCACTTCACGTTCAACCGTGTCATGAACGGCCAACTCCGCAATTAATCCCGCCGCTGCCGCTTGGAATACCAATCGATTTGGTACTAAGGTGTTCACACCGACCAGCGAGGTCGGCATCTCGATCAGTTCCCAGGTATATTTTAACTTGCGTTTCGGGTTGTCGTGCAAAGATAAATAAACCGGTCGCCCCGCCTCAGCGCAACCCGTCATACTCCCCGTATTGGGACAATGGGCCGTGACAACGCTACCGTCGTCCAAACGGACGTCCGCCAGAAACCGTTTGTAGCGCTTGATGAGGGTCCCCCTGACCAGCCTTGGCCATTCGAGCACACCTGCCGACCCGGTTTGAACTTTTTTAGCTGCCATTCCGGAATTAAATGACTCCCTCGTGTAAAATGACGAATGAAGATTGACGAACGACGAATGATGGTATCACTTCGCTCAGTCTTTTTTAAAATAGACGGAATTCATTACTTCGACATTCGATATTCATTATTCGATATTCGTCATGCGCTTTTTCAAAGTTTCTTTTATTGATCAAACTGGCCGCTTTCCAGATCAGCAGCTGGGCTGAACCCTGAACCTCTGAACCCAGAACCTTCGTGCCGCTATTTCAAAAATTTCCCCTCAATAAAATCAGCCAGATTTTCGACTTCCTCGAGTCCGAATACGGGCAGGTTGATTTCAAGGTCGGCATCTGTGACCACCGCGACCAGATGTTTGTCGTCCCTGAGAAGCGCCTCGCCGTGCCGGGCGGCCCGAACAACCTCGATTTTGGGTTGGCGTGCACCTTTATACCCTTCGGTAACCACCAGGTCCAGATCGCCAAAATAATCCAACAGGCTCTCCAGGGTCCCCCGATGATCATTTTTTACCATGGCAATCTTTCCCGGGGAGGCGATAATAACTGCTTCAGCCCCGGCATCCTTATGGCGCCAGCTGTCCTTGCCGGATTTATCGAAATCAAATATATGATGAGAGTGTTTGATGGTTCCGATTCGGTATCCCTTATTTTTGATTACCGGAATCAATTTTTCAATCAGGGTGGTTTTGCCGGATTGAGACCGTCCGACAATGCAAATAACCTGCGGCATAGTGATCTCTCCTGCCTATTGAAGATTCTCCATTCAGCCTATGATGGATTTTAGTCTTAAACTCGGATCAAATAAATATAAGGACGAAAACTATGTTGCAAACGTCAGATTGTCAAGAATAACCCTGGCGAGACGCCCGAAAGATTCAATTCAGATAATTTGGCCCAAAGAAATAATGCCTGTCGCAGTGGCAGCTTTTAATCGATTCCATTGATAACTTGGTTATAATGCTTAGAATTCTGAAGCAACTTTATATAAAATACCGAAAAATTACCTGTTCCTAGACATGTTATCTGCCGGTCTGCAGGCGGCAAATTGAAATTCGGTAAACAATAGAGCCTGCGCATAAACTTAAAATTGATCAGAATAAATTACAAAATTGTAGGTCCAACATTTTAAATTTGGTCAATGTTCTTTGAAAAATTGGTTAAAGCAGCAATCTGCTGTGCTTCAGGTTA
>Ga0209338_1000229_pt1 | contig 20504 bp, 9 predicted proteins | sample OlaalgELextract1_FD_187374 | JGI IMG/M metagenome (GOLD analysis project Ga0209338, IMG submission 187374) | Olavius algarvensis symbiont microbial communities from Tuscany, Italy - Type A ELBA extract 1 (SPAdes) (version 2) | ecosystem: Host-associated > Annelida > Digestive system >... | reverse complement strand
ATCGGCCGTTGCATATAGAGCTGGCTAGCGCTACCAAAACGAGTGCTCAGTGTTATTTTCCGTCCCTATATTTTCCGTCCCTGAGGGACGGAAAATAGTGCTGGGAAAATATAATTGTCCGTCCCCTGCAGGGACGGACATGCATACTGACGCTATTTTCCGTCCATGAGGGACGGACAGTAGAGATCTTATTACACTATTTTTACAGACAGTAAACATCGTCCTACGCTATTTTCCGTCCCTACGCTATTTAACATTCACCAGAGGGCGCAAACAGTGCGCACATTACAAAACACCCGAAAAAAGATGTGAACTTAAAAAATAACTTTAGCCTAGGGCCAAGGGACTGGGGGTCGGTGTTAAAGTGGCGAGCCCCCTCACAATCCCTCCATATTTTCCGTCCACGAGGGACGGACAGTAGAGATCTTACTACACTATTTTCCGTCCCTGAAAGACGGACAGTAAACATCGATCGTTGTACGTTATTTTCCGTCCCTACGCTATTTAACATTCTCCAGAGGGCGCAAACAGTACACACATTACAAAACAGCTGAAAAAAGATGTGAACTTAAAAAATAGCTTTAGCGTAGGGCCAAGGAACTGGGAGTGGGCGTTAAAATGGCGAGCCCCCTCGCCAGACCCCTCCCCCTGTGGTTTTCGACGCGACTGCCACTAACCTTTATTTCTATTGTCTGTAATTTTAAATAATACATTGTTATAATTTGACTTATTACTTTTATTCTGGGGAGGTGGCTCCGCCCATACCCTTCCTCCCTTGTTTTCGACGCTATAATGCCACTAACCCTTACTCCTCCTGTGGACGGAAAATAGTGCTGGGAGGATCCGTCCCTGGGGACGGACAATTATATTTTCCCAGCGGTTGCCGTAGTTTTGTATTTTAAGGAATTTTTAGAACTGCACAATAAGGACTGAGGTAGTGACTGTTAGACTGTTAGAATATTCATATTTGCAAATCACTATAATATTATTACATATAAACTGTACTAAACAAATTAATAACAAAATATTTGGTAACTGAAACACTACAGTTTCAGTTCGAAAGCTGTTGCTAAGGTAAACGTAACGTAAACGTCGTCGCTTGGCTTGACGGTAGCTCGCTCTCAAAATGGCGTCGAAAGTGGGCGGTGCTTAAGTGTGTCGTCTTGCCGACACACTTTTGAAATACAGTGACGATCGGGAGTCGGTTTACTGTTTACCCTTTGTTATACTGTGACCATACTAAGTAGGCCTAAGACATAGTTGACTGTGAAATGAAAGAAGCCATTTATCAGGACTGAGGACAGTATATTTGTTGTTCTGGTTATCATAGAAAATGATGTTGTTTTTTACTTGATTAGTTATCTTATTGTCATTTTAAAGACAAATTAAATTTAGGAAATTTGCATAGTTTTTACACAATTTTTATATTGTACCAATCCCAATTTACTTGAAATGCTGTGAACTATATCATACTTCATGTACAGCACCAAATGTCAAATAAAAACAGGATACACCACCAGTGTCAAACAAGAATCCCAGCTATCGGCTCACAGGCCGACTGTTAATCTTGGCATGCGTTATATTTAGAGAAAGCGCCCTAATTACAGTATTGTGCAGTTGCAGTGTCAACTCTCAAGCTAAGCCGAAAATAAGCCGGCTAGCTGGATGCAAATTTTCTAAGCTGCAGCTGGTCGAAAAACTCCAGCTTAGCCGGATTTAAGTCCCTATTTTTTATAAGCTGGCCAAAAAATCATTAAGCCACCAGCTTACCAGTCTACTTGGGAGTATAAATATTTTCTTTTAAATGTGCATATTATAACTGCATCACAGCAAAGTGTCATATGCCAGAGAGGACAACTTACATGATTTCGTATTTGCTTGATGTTCAATAGCTTTGCCCATAAATCCGCGCACAAACTCCTTCACAGTCATTATGTCAATGCCAATCTCCGTAAACAAAGGAGCATCTGGATGTGTACGCGACAGCTCTGTGACAAACAGCAGTCCAACTGCAATACATGTCGTATGAACCAGGCGCACACTTTTGTATGTGAAAAATCAAGACACAAGCTGATCAATAAAACTTCTGCATATTAGCAGCTAGCTCAACAGCACAATTCCAAGGCAGGTTAACTGCAACAGTAGGAAAAAAGTGCTATATGCTATACAACAAACAATTTGTTGTCTGCAATGCACAAAAAAAAACAGATAATCATATATTTACCTGTAATTAGTAGGGAATTCATTCCTGGCCACCCGGGATTCCTGGACTTTTTCATTCCGGTATTCCCGGGAATGAAAACGTCCACATTCCCAGGCAAACGGGAATAGCTGTTACCACCAACCATGAAGTAAATAAGCGTCCGGTCAACGATACAGCGATCTGCTGATAGCCGCAACCCACAACAGTGTCAGCCTGCTAATGACAGCAGAGCTGGCTGCAGCAGCAAGCAGTGCGGGCGACTGGGCGGACAGCATGCACGGCATGTCCATACCCCGGGCGTTCACTAACAAATTCGTTTGTGATGGTGACTTTATGAACAGTTATTTTATTTGTGACTTCGTCTTGGTTGTACGACCGTGCACAATAATGATGTAATAGCCTACATGCACTGTTTGCTGACAGCCTATAGTGCAAGTGGTTCGAACTTCATGGTCACTATATCGCAGTAGCAGGCCATAGGCCGACACCTGGTACGATGACAGGGGCAACGATCACACTACGCGTCATTCCCGGGCGCCCGGGAATTGCTGCATCCATTCCTTGATTCCCGGGAATGAGTTCCCTACTAATTAGGAACTAAAACTAAACTATTTTACCAGTTAACCTTCCAACAATGACTATCAAGTGACTGATTTTGATTAGAAAATAAAATACAGCAACCATATGGATTAATACAGTGGGCCACTTTTTGGATTAATCTTTAGCCGAGACTACTGCTGAGTCCTCAATTCGGACAGAGACCAAAGATCAGCCAAAGAGTGAAGTCATTTATTTTGTTTGGACTCCGTAATCACTGAGCGACTGCTGAGAACAAGGTTCAGACTGAGCGACTGCAGAGTCCAAAGTCAACCTGAACTCACCGGTTATTATGCACGCATGTTAGAGATTATGTTTCGCTCAGCGAAAATCACTTCACTTTTTCACTAATCCAGAAGTAAGTAAAGTAATACGGCAATATCAGTGGGTGACCCATGAATAGCTAATGAATTTCTGCTCAGTGAAATTGTTTAATCTCACCTTTGGACGAAGACGAATTTTGGCCCTAAGATTAAGCTTTGGTCTTGACAAAAGACTAATCCAAAAAGTGAAATGGACCAATCAATTTGCGGTTTATATAACTGTGTTACTAATTGTTAATCATTACCTGTAATGTACAGAAAATGTCTGTATTTGTGCAGAAACGTGGACTGTAACACTTTACAGCAATGCGAATACTCCAAAGTAGTTTTTGGCTGGCCATTGTACAGTCCTGTAGACATGAGACTGACTGTGTTTAAGGACCGATAGTTTTCCAGTATCTGTGCCATCTCAGACAGACGAACGTCTTCTTCCACGTCATCACCACATTCATCCCTACTCACATCATCATGCAGCTGCACCCGAACTAAACATCTGAGAACATTAATTATGAAGCTGATATCAGTCACACGTTTGTGCAGCGATGTCGGCAAATATTGGCAACAGCACTGATTGCTTAATTAAACTAATGTTGCATGTTCTCAAAATATATTTTATATTTCATCAATATCTACATGTATTTTTAAAATATTTTTATTGCTAAGGCCCCGCTCACAAATACGGGGGTTTTACACGACAATGATGCCCGTTTGTCTGTCTCTTCATTTGTTAGTTTGTCACATTGTTTTTTCCAAATGCAGTTTTGGTTTCAAGCCGTGCCATGTAACGTTTTTTCCATAATGCAGTTTGGGCTTCAGAGGGGGCTTCTTGCATCACTTGTTTGATTTGCTATTGTCTCTCTCAGTGTATTCTATGTTTTATTTTAAATTACAATGACAAGACTGCACAGTCTCTTATTCACAATCACAATATTAATATTAATAATATCACTAATAATAATAATAATAATAATAATAATAGCAATAAAATGTATTTGTCTAATACCAAATAAACAATTACTGGGCGGACAGCCATATATGCACAAAAAAATTCACAATAACTGCACAAATATACCAGTCACTGACCGGAGTTGTTCTAGCTGAGTGAATGCATTTGCTGGCAAGAGTAACGTCCATTCAGCTGCTTTCTGTGTCAACTGTTTCTGCATGAACTGACAGATGCTATCGATAACCTCTGCACATCACACATCATTGCCAACAAATGCCATTAGCAATCAACTAATTTTCATAAATGTACTATACGAAACTGATTAGATGTAATTTATCACTTGATCGAGTTGTATTTGCGCATATATGAGCAAATCCGCCTGTCGGTTTAGCAGTCGATCATGTCATGACTGCCCGCTGCCACTGATGACGGGCAGTGATGAGGGCCGATTATTAACCCACTCAGTTATGACAAACGACCCTGCAAATTCGCAGCCTTTATGAACTCAGCACCTAGATCAACAATATGAGCAACTAAGTGAAATAAAAACAATAATACAAAGCATCCATTACAGCATCATTTTCACAAATGGAACATTATTGTTGAAAATGTACTAAACAATTACTCGAATTAGGATGTGGCGATTCTCCACATTGATAAATAAAATTCAGCTGCGTGACCGTGTCTTTAAATGTAGGCGACACCATGCGAATCACAATAGTACTGCAAATTCCTGTAACGTAGTCGATAGTGAAAGTGAGCAGGGGTTCCCCTTAAGTATTCTCTCAGCCAGCAGCGAAAACGGGTACACAAATTAAAGAGTGAGAGATTCAAAGTCGTAGAGTATATCATTGAAATTTTTAAAACAGCAGTCCAGTTAATTGTTTTCTTTTTGTTTTCCAGCTTAGACAAGCTTTTAAAATTACACATATCAGTTATTTAGTGGTGGTGATGACGATGGTGACTCCAAGCGAATCACAATACAATAGTGAACCAACACAATTTAAAGGCCATATATCGCCAATTTCTTTATCATAATTCAATTTATTATTATACATTTTGGTTGTGCGACAAATATATTAAAATATGACTGCGCCTATAATGCCAGTGAAAACGGCCCTCGACCTTCACAAACGCTGGTGTATAAAGATCTCAGGCTGTTTACTGCAGGCATTATATAGGGTGTTTCAAAAAAGTAGCCCCCCCCCAAAAAAAAACTTTGGAATATTTTCACTTTGGTTAAATCTTTTTCCATGAAATTTTGCAAATTTGTTGGCACTTCGTATCCACATATATCTGCCAATTTTTGTACATTTATCTTAAAATTTCAATTTTTCCATGAGTACCCATCGTTTTCACCGTGTCAAGTTTTGAGTACTGAATGCAGACGCTTTGTGAGCAAGGACTTTGTGAGAAAGCCATCATTTCCAGTTATACCCTGACAAAGGGTGAAAGTTGAGCACTGTTAAGAAAGTCTGCAGTCGAGTCGCCACACTGGCTCAGCCGTTCTGCGTAAACCAGACAGTAGGACTGGGAGACCTTCCGCAGCGTCTGCATGCACAGTTTGTCGTTTTAAGACAATTTTCCCACTGGCAGGCCCTACCAAGCTTTAAAACAATGTCAGTAAAACGTCAATAGTAAAAAATCAGACAGTTATCGATTGTTTACAATTATCGGACACTGAGACACGTGATGAGGAAAAATGAAGTCATTTCCGAGCAGCTGCAGTTTCATTTTCTGGGTTAATAGGCCTATTCAAAACTTGACAGGGTGAAAACGATGGGTACTTGTGGAAAAATTAACGCCATTTGATGAAATATTAAGATAAATCTACAAAAATTGGTGAATACATGTGGATATAAACTGCCAACAAATTTGCAAAATTCCACACAAAAACACTTAACCGAAGTGAAAATATTCCAAAAAGTTTTAAAAGGGCTACTTTTTTCTGAAACACCCTGTAGGCACAGTCATGTATTAACCTACAAGTATATCTCTATGTCTCTGTAGCATAGCCTGAAGCGTGGGCATTATGCTTTCACCTTGTCTGTCCCACTGTCCAAGTTTCTGTCTGTCCATTTTCCATCCCATGCCAAATATATTTTGCCAGCAGGGCGAGCCACACTGGCCTATTGCCACCCACGATGGCCATAGGCCAGCACACTGTACCTGTGAGCAAGTCCATTCCTGTGCCAACATGGACTTCACTCCCATGCAAACAAGAAGCTCAGCTGTCGCAGACAGACCGTGCAACGCTTCGTGTCACTGGATATTTTGCTAAATCACTCAAGGTCATTCGAAATGACACTGTTGAGTAGGGCGTGTGTATTTCAGTACACTTTCATTGAAACTGTGTCTGTGTGTCGTATGGTTTCTGAGATACTCAGCATCAAAGAATGGCGCGACAGTGAAACTGGTGGTAGGGGTCGTTCAAGATCACTGAAAATGGTGCCTTTTGATAGAGTACAGTTTATATACGACTTTCTGTTGGTCAGCCATTGTAAGAATAGCTGTAGTTATTTGACGCTGAATAATAGAATCGTGACCCTGAAAAGGTCACTGATGGTCAATCAAACTGGTACCATTCGAAAGCTTGGGTGTGGTTTCCTATTCGCCTTCCATAGTAACTATGGCCATAACTTTAACCGTTTATGAGATATTCAGCGTCAAAGAATAGTGTGACCTTGAAAACTTGGTTAGGGGATGTTCAAGGTATTTTAAAACGGCGCCGTTCGACAGACCACATACAACTTTCTATTGGTCCGCCATTGTAAATATAGCTCTATCTTGTACCATTTTTGAGTTATTTCACGTTGAATAAAATCGTGACCTTGAAATCTGGGTTAGAGTTAACTCAAGGTCATGCAAAATGGTACCATTGGAAAGCTTCGGTGCGGTTTGCTATTCGCCTTCCATAGTAACTAAGGCTCTATCTTGCATCAGTTCCGAGATAAAGCACAATACTGGTCGGTCCCCGTCGGAATATTCCCATCCCATTTGGTACGGAAAAACTAGAATGGTGGGGCTACCCGATGGTGAAAAAACTTTGAGAATATGTATAACCGTTTAGGCACAATACCGGCATGTGACGGACAGATAGTCAGATGGACAGACATCTTGCCACGGCACAGTCTGCACTATGCATACGCATCGCATGGTAAAAACGGAATAGACTGCAGGGCGGGCAAGTCAAAAATACAGATGCTGCTGTGGGGGCATCAAATGACCAAAGGCAGGCAGTCTTCAGCTGTCTAGTTCATCACAGGCTGTGCGGCAGTACCAGCACTGTGTTAATGACGACAGGCCAAGTCAATGGGAGATGGCAAATTTTGACCTCCCCTACAGAATCGCAGCCCGAGCCAATTGCCACACAATTCGGCACAATTGATTACGTCCCTGAGAGGACCCCCAAAACAACATATGGTATAAGTCTATCCATTGGGGGCTTCTGGGCAAATTGGCGAAATATAACGTTTTGTGCCTTTTTATTTATACCTTTTTTTCTGAGACTCGCCTATATGTCAGTCAGGAGGTGCCTTTTTGGGCTTATAAAAAAATATTTAACCTCCGTTTATTCCTAAAAACCATCAAAATTTGGCCCAAAATGGGATTTCGTTTTTCGCCTAAAAACGCTTAACAATGGGGATGCTCCAGAGTAAACTACCGTTAATCATCATAGTAGTCCCATAAAAGCTGCATAGTGAATAGGCAAATCGGGGTCAGCGATTCCAAAATTATGGCATCTTCGATGACAAATTTTTACCCCTGCCCCTACTAGGCCCCAAATCCCCAAATTTTGCATTACAAATATAAGCTTTTTTGCTTGAAACACAGTTCCCGTTATCATACATGCACTTGTGCTACAAACTTTTTTATTCAACTGGGTACAGGGAGTAGCTTATAAAAACAACTTTTTAGGACATAAATTGGCGGGGGTCTGCGCTAGGGAAGCATCCAAAAAATTTGGAACCCCCTATTTATTTCTGCAACCAAATGTTGAAGGTAGCAACTTCAACTTTGGTGTACAACTTGGGTTTGATGAGTAGCTTACCAAAAATAACTTTTAGGGCCAAAATTAACGGGGGTCTGGGCTATGGGAGCATCCAAAGAAAGAAATTGGAACCTTTTATTTATATCTGCAACCATTAAAGTTAGCAACATCATAGTTGGTACACAACTTGGGTTTGTGGTGTAAGAAAGAACTGTTAAGACCAAAACTGGTGGGGTCTTGGCTAGGAGAGCATCCAAAAAATTAAAGACCCCCTACTTATTTTTGCAACCGTTGAAGCTAAAGCAACTTCAAATTTGGTGTACAACTTGGGTTTGGAGTGTAGCTTACCAAGAAAGAACCTTTAGGACCAAAACTGGTTGGGTCTTGGCTATGGGAGCATCCAAAAAAAATAGGGACCCCCTACTTTATCTGCAACTGTTAAAGCTATTAACTTGAAATTTGTAAAAAAAAAACACTTAGTTTGGTGAGTATACCAAAAACAACTTTTACAGCCAAAATTAATGGGGGTCTGATCTAGGAAGCATCAAAAAAAATTGGACCCCCTATTTATTTCTGTCTACCCCATCCAGTCCAGTGATCTGTGAAGGCAGTCCGAAAATAAAAGGCAGTCCAGGAGCATCAGCTACAGAAACATAATAAAACTGCAAATATAAATGCAAAAAACTGCAGTTTATATACAAGTTAACGGCAAGTGAAATTGCCGTTAACTTGTGTATAAACTGCAGTTTTTTTACATTTATGCAACATGTAGGCCATATTCTAACTATACGGTGAATAAATTTAAATCTATGCTGCTTTGACATTCATAATCATTGTTGACTGTTGAAGAAACTAGGAGGTTGATCAAAACCAATTTCTACATTTTCAAGACAATAAAATAATTTCACCAGATGGAGATCTATGTACACATTGCACATAACACCGAAAGCACCATACATACCTGATTTACATGATACCAAACTTGGCATATCCATAATGACCATGCCAGCACGTGGAAACACAACTGAAGATTGGTTTGACTGAATCTGCTTGAGATTGTCAAACAGCAAGAACGTGACGATCAAGTGCCGCTTGAGCCGCAGTAAGTTCGGAATGCGATGTACTGATGGCAGTTCCCGTCTATGTATGAGAACATGACATTCTGCCTTTGGCACTGATAAGAGGGCTGAAATATTGAATGGATCAAAAAGCTTTGCTCCCATCTTCAGTAAGTATCCCTGAACAAGCCACACAATCAACATTGTACTATTAAATGTCTGTTACAGATTTACCATATATACACATTTGCAATCGCTCCAACAGAAAACAACCATATCAAACTTAACACTTAATAATACCAAACACGCTGGCCATGAGACACAACTTAGATGACATTACCAAATATCACAAACAAATCTCCAGCAACATAAATAGCAATATGCACTCAATGCAGTATAAGCATTAACATCCAGCACACTTCAGGACAAATATTTTAAAAATAAAAAAAGTTACTTTTCACTCATACAGCAGGCGGTTACATACCAGTATGGAGAGTCAATAAAATAATTATTATTTATATAGCAAGAGAGACTGCAGCGAACAACAGAAGCACTTTAAAGACTCACCTTGACACCTTTGCACATTGCTGACGTATCACTGTTCAGCACGTATATTCGACTGTTAGCAGTCAACAACGGTCCTTTGCCCGACTGCGCAGCACTAACTCCACCTGCCGCAGTCAACGGACGAGGAGGTCGAAGTGCAATAGCACCAGCTGGTCCGGCTGGAATAGACGGAAATCGTGATTCAGTACAAACTGCTGGTCCTCTTGGTGTACCGGATACCGATGACAGCTGCAGTGACTGGCTTTTCAGATTATTGAACGTTGCTGGACCCCTGGTTTGTGGCCTGAGAGCACGAGAAGGACTTTGGACCTGGAGAAGACCAACAGCTCTTGGCTGATTTTCTGGGCGGCTGGGTCGTGCTGAAACTGGTCCAACAGAACCACGAGGCTGGATGCCTGGTAAGGCACCTCTTGTCTGACTGGACGGATTCATGAGTGGTCCAGGCCGAACAGCACCACCAGGACTTTGGCCAACAACAGGACTAGTAGCTCTTGGTTGATCACTTGGCTCGTTAGGTTGTGTAAAAACTGGGCTAATGGTAGCACGAGGCTGGCTGCCAGGTAAGGCACCTCTTGGTTGATTGGACTGATTCATGGGTAGCCCAAGCCGAACAGCACCACCAGGAGTTTGTCCAACAACAGGACTAGTAGCTCTTAGTTGATCATTTTGCTTGTTGGGTTGTGTAGAAACTGGTGTAATAATACCACGCGGCTGGCTGCCTGGTAACACACCTCTTGGCAGACTGAAATTATTCATGGGTGGTCCAGGTCGAACAGCAACGCGAGGACTTTGGCTTATCAGAGGACCAGCAGCTGCAGGTTGACCATAAACAGGTTGTGTAGAAACTTGTCTGATGGTACCTCGAGCCTGGTTGTCTGGTGTTGTAGGTTCAGCAGACTGGCTGACTGACAGCCCCGGTCGGACAACACCAGGAGGAACTTGGCCTGCATGAGGACTACTGGTATTCATAGGATATGACTGACTGGTTGTAGCTGGTCGCACAGGAACACGGATGCCCTGACTTGTAACAGGAAAACCTGTTGGTTCAGAGGTGGGCCTAATCCCTGAAACAATGCCACGAGGTTGGATATTCGAGTTCTGTGGAGATCCAGCTGATCCGATTTCTGAGGAACCAGTTGAAACTGATCTAAACTGATGAACAACAGGACCAGGCAGTCTTGGAGGAGTTGGCTGAGTGAGAGGAGCAACTGTCTTCAGTGGTCCTAGAGGTCGGTTTCCTAGAACAAGTGAAGATGCAGCTGATTTGAGACCAGCTGGTGAAACTAAGCTCTGTTGTGGCATGCTTTGTCCTGAGCTCAGAGAAAATGGTGGATGTGGCTGCAACTCTGGAACCAACTTGGCTGCAGTGGAACCAGATGCTTGACTGAGCTGCACCACAGTAGAGGGTGGTCTCTGATTAGACGAGACATCTGGTCTATGAGGCAATGGTGAAGGATATGTTACAGAAGTGGCATTCTGATGCTTGACATTAAGCTGCGTTGTCATGCTGGTCACAACTGCAGAGCTACTAGTAATGCCAATACCAGTGGTCTGCAAGTTCTCTATTGCAGGACTGGCAGCTGTTGCTTTACCACTCGGAGACTGTGAACTACCTGGAGCACTAGCACATGAAACAGCAGAGTCTACTACCTCTGGCATTTTACTGACTGGCACTGCTGGGACAGGATACCGTCCAGCTTCTGATGATGATGGAGGATACCAGGGTGTGCGAGGATAAGATGCAACCGGAGGAGGAGGAATAGAAGTATTCACAAAGCCTGGAGGGGGCATATTCAAAGGCATACCAACTGGGGGTGGCATGGAATACAAGTTTGTCTGTACAGATGGTGGTGGCATATGCATGAGTTGCCCAAGTGGTAGTGACGGATTGGAGAAAGCTGCAGTGGACACCGGAAGTGGATATGCAAAACGTCCAACAGCAGCTTGGTACGCCGCATTTGTAGACACTTGGCCTACTGATGCTGAATTAACTGATGACGAAGAAGACCAAGATGTCAGAAATTTTGAACTGCCTGACGTGATAACTGCACCGATGTGTGTTTCAAATCCAACTCCAATACGTGACAGTGACAACGGAGGCATTGGTGGTGGCAGCATTGGTGGTGGCAGCATATCTGCAACGGCTGTGACTTTGACAGTGACTGGTACGGCAGCTGACACTGCTACACTAACAGATGTCACCACATCAGTAGAAGTGGATGTGCACACAACATTAACCGCTGTTGTTACACTTGGAGCCGTAGAAGCATCAGACTGTGCTGTCATTGTTTGTGAGACGGGAGACTGAGATACCTGTACAGTAGTTGAAGCCGACCTTACATCATCTGATGATAACGGTGGTGTTACTTCTCCTGTAGACGGTTTGCTGGCATTAACTGAAGGCAGTAATGGTGAAGATGACGAAATAACGTCATTTGCTGGACTAGAGGTTGATATATGTGGTTGAGATACAGCAGCAGCAACTGTGGTAACTGCTACAGCAGATGTTTCTGATACTGCAACCGACTCGTTACCCTTCACACTCTTCTTAATACTCTCCTTGTCTGCTTCTTTAGCAAATATCTTTTCTAACTTGTATTCAGCTATGTCATACATATCGATAGCAAAATCTGACAACATGCTTAAGTGTTTAGATGTAGCTGGTACAGGTAAACTACTCCGGTATTCTGTGGCGTGAGCATCTTTGTCCAAACATTGCTCACCACATTTCCGAGATATCATGTCAGAAATGTCCGAGTTCATTTTACTGACGGCAGACGTTAACAAATTGCTGAACATGTTCGTAGGTGGTTCTGTCTTTGCTGATGGCTCTGCTCCAACAACCGATGGCTCAGCTCCAACAACCGACGACAACGACCCACCACTTTTCACAGCACTGCCAAATACAATAGACATCTTACTAGCAGGTCGTTTGGCAGACCAAACCTGTATTCCTCCTGCATCGTCTGAATTTTGTCTCACCACAGCTCGCTTCGACTTTTCTGCCACTTTCTTTTTGGCCTCAACAGCTTGGCGAAACGCCTGCATTAATGGGTTGCTGGATTTTGCAGCTTTTCCTTTGTTAGCAGCATCTAAACCAGAGTACAAGTTATTTTCTGCACTGAGTGGCTTGCTCACAAGTGGGTCAAATAATGACAAACAAACAGCCCACAGAAATCCATTCTCTCTCATCACTCTACGAATGCTGAATAAACTCACATCAGGAAAGCTACATACTTTCAACAGTAAATCAGTCTTGCCGTCGATGACATGCTGCAAGATTGGCCACGTTTTTCTGAACGGATTACAGGTGTGATCTTCAGGTACATCAGTTGGATCAAATGCTGCACTGAAGTTTGACAATGGCCATACACCATACGCATCAGCCATCTCTGACAGATAGGCATCTTCATAATGACTTGCATCACGTGCAGCAGCAGCAAGTGTAGCAGCAGATGGGACTGCTTCAGCAGCAGATTTATCACTATCAACTGAAATCGCAGCATCTGCATCTTTGTCATCATCAATATACACAACATGGTCTTCAGAAATCTTATCTTTGTCTGCAGAAACCTTTTCTGCTTCAGTAATATTAGCAGCAACTTCGTCTAACCCCTCTGACACTTCTTTTCTGTTGTCCATTTTCTCTTTTATCTTTTTGCTCGAAATCTTGCTGGCATTGGTAACTTTTTTCTCCAATGGTCCTGAAAAATGCTTGTTTTTACTAGATCGTCCATCCACATCAGACACAGTAACCGAGGCCTTATGCGAGACTTCTGCAGCATCAGATGTCTTCGCGCTCTTGTTAACCTTCGAGGGTTCATTATCACTGCGATCACGGTTTTTCCGTGCATCCATTACATTTTCTTTTTTTCTTGTCTGTTGCGGTCTTTCAAACTTCTTACAGTGTTCAGGTTCAGCATCAGATGTTTTCTCCCTCCTCTTGTTAAGTTTTGAGGGTTCACTCTTACCATGATCACGGTTTATCCGTGGATCCATTACATTTTCTTTTTTTGTTGTCCGTCTCTCACCGTGTTCACGGTTTTTCTGTGGATCCATTACATTTTCTTTTTTTGTTGTCTGTCTCTCACCGTGATGACGGTTTTTCTGTCGATCCATTACATTTTCTTTTTTTGTTGCCTGTTGTGGTCTTTCAAGCTTCTTACACTGCAAATGTTTCTTTGTTACAGGTTGTTCTGGTGACTTTACCTTGTCTTCATTGGGCTTCTTTCTTACTTTGCCTTCGTTGGGCTTGCCCTTAGCAGTCACTTCTGGCACCGAAGCTGTATTAACAACAGACAATGAAGACAGTGGACGAATTTTCTTAGCAGGATTCTCAACAGCAGGGTGCAATGACAACCGAGACTTTCTGTCATCAGACAATCTGTGATCTTTTGATGGCACTTTTGCATCACTGTTTTCTCCAGCACTGGTTAACTGTAGTGGTGCGACATGCAATACAGTATTATTTTCACTGTTTTTGTCACCAACGGCAATGATATGATTCTCCTTGCCCAGCTCGGGTGCTACAGGCGCCACCGACTCACGAGAACAGGGTGTCACAACAGTAAGATCTTCCTCTTTGCCCAAACTGGGTTTTGTGGGAGGAAATGACTTGACAGAAGACAGTAGGACAGGACTAAGATGATCCTTTTTGCTCACAACAGGTGCTACAGGTGCCACAGATTCACGAGAACATGGTGTCACAACAGTAAGATCTTCCTCTTTGCCCAAACTGGGTGTTGTGGGAGGAACTGACTTGACAGAAGATAGTAGGACAGGACGAAGATGATCCTTTTTGCTCACAACAGCTGCTATAGGTGCCACAGACTCATGAGAACATGGCGTCACAACAGTAAGATCTTCCTTTTTGCCCAAATTGGGTGTTGTGGGAGGAATTGACTTGACAGAAGACAGTAGGACAGGACTAAGATGATCCTTTTTGCTCACAACAGCTGCTACGGGTGTCACGGATTGACGAGAACATGGCGTCACAACAGTAAAATCTTTCTCTTTGCCCAAATTGCGTGTTGTAGGAGGAATTGACTTGACAGAAGACAGTAGGACAGCATTAAGATGATCCTTTTTGCTCACATCAGGTACTACAGAAGTCACCAAGTCCAGAGAACACAGTGGTACTGTAGTAAGATCTTCCTCTTTGTCCACACTGGGTGCTACCGGAGCTACTGACTCGACAGAAGAAAATGGTACAGCACTAAGATGTTCCTTTTTGCTAAGATCGGGTGTCACAGGAGCCACTGATTCAAGAGAACACAGTGGTATAGCTGTGTAGGAGTGATCATGTACAACACCATACAGCGGAGAAAGCACATTCAGTACCTGCTCAGCTGTATTGTGTTGTACATGATCTACACCAGACTTCATCTCATCCTCTCTCGCTGCTTTTCCAGACTCGGCTTCTTGCATAACCACAGTGCGGCCAGTGTCGGAACACTGTACAACAATACTGCCATCTTCATCATAAAGTATGAATTCAGGACTGTCTTCATGTTTTAACACTGATGGCATGCTGTGTCTGGTTGACTTGGCAACACTTGTATTGTTTTGTCTAGCTCTCTGCCTGCCTCGTTTCTTCCTATGAACATCACCATCATCATCTTTCTCTCTGGCCAACAACCTAGTGCGATCTCGGTGAATTCTTCTAGCTTTTGTCTGGACATCACGACTGGTCCGATGTTCATGATCATCATCTTTTGGGAACTTACGCTTCCTACGTGTAGCTGGAGCATCATCTTTTCTGTGGCCATACCCTGTTGCTTTCTCAGAAAAGTCATCACTGAACATTGCCATCTCATGCAAAGACATCATTTGTTCAACAGCATCATCATCCAACACTCCAAAATCATCTGGTCCAAAAGGCATATCTTCGTAGTAATATTCATCATTCGTTCGCCGACGAAATGATTGCTTAGTTGTTTGTTTCCTTAGATCTTTCTTCCTTAAAGACGACGAAGTGTACCTTAACAGTTTTGCACGCTTACTACCATGTGCGGCAGATGTTTCTGTCTCTACTCTTCTGCCAGTAGCCTTTGCAATGCGGGCTGCTGCCTTGCCATAATCCTCATCTCTAAAGTATTTCTCGGATTTCTCACATAAAAAGTCGACATACCGACAGAACATCTGATACAGACAATTAGTAGTAAGTTCCGACTCAACAGAAGATCCAATGAAAATATCAGGCGGATCGATACACTCGATGCCTACATCTAGCATCACATAACAAAGTTCACTTGACAGCCAAGAACACACTATTTCACACATATTGCGGACAGACGGATAAGGTAGACTCATTGCCGTCTGTTGACTATCACTCCACACATTACAGCCAATCTTCTCAAGAGGTTCTGTTGAAGCCCACTGATGCAGACAGGCCATGTGCACACGACTAACTCGCGCACATTCAATGAAGTGACCATCGCAGTACGTCTGCAGTGATAATTGTCCCAGACGGCTGAAGCTTCTATCGCAATACGGGGAATGCACAAGAGTGAAACGAGGTTTCCTGCCGATGAAAATGCTGTTGAGGTCACTAACGAAGTCCTGCCGCTGAAATGTTACAATGTCATCAAGCTCGCACAGGCTGATCAGCAACATCGGGTCATCTGGGTTCTTGTCAAGCTCGGCAAAAAATGACAGCTGCGACAAATACTGCCAGAATGCGGTTTCATCATTCATCAAATAGTTCATGGACGGAAAACGGTCTTCATCCTCTGTCAAATCGCCAAAGACTTTCCGCTTTCTCTTCCGTGGAACATGCACTTTTTTAACAAATCTCTCTCTATGTCCTATGCTCTCAGTGCCAGTTCTGGGCTGTTTTCCTGATGGTGTTGCAGCCACTACTGGCTTTTCATTAACTGACTCCAAAGCAAGTGATGAGCTATCAGTATCCTTCACTGATGCTCTGTGTTTCTTACTAACTGAAGAAGTCTGCTTCTGCGTACTTAGTGTCTTCTGAGACGATGGCCTAATGTGGCTTTTCTTGTGAATTCCTGGTTCACCTGCATCCTCGTGACTTCGACGCATACTCTCAGCACTTGGCTTGTTTCCATCTTTCACAGGACCAACGGTCTTCTGAGAGTCCTCCTGCAGCTGACACGATGAAGTGTCCACTGCCAACTGCACTGCATTCTCTAAAGCAATTTTCACGGCTTCATTTACACCAAAGTAAATCGATGCTGATGGCACAGTGGCAGACAGCCGTGGGTCACACGATGGCAGAAGTTCCACATCAATAAGCCTCTTCAATTCAGCTGCTGACCTTGCCTGCAGGTCTGTCAAACAACCAAAACATTTAATCACCATATACACATGAAATTGTCTTAATTGCCATTTTCCGGGTTTACATGGATCCAGTGGTCCCCTATAGGTTTCCTAGGAAATGTGTGGTGATTACTAAAGTAGTATTTATGAAGGCTGCAACCGCTGCATTCGAAACTATCGGTAACATGTCATTGTAAAATGGATATACATCCATTTTACAATGACATGTTACCGATAGTTTAAAAAAGCAGCCCTACAACAAATCACTTTATTTTATAATATCTTGTGTGACAGCTGAATTTTTGCACTGACATCTATCTGCCAAATTCTAAATGGTTACAATTCAAAAGCTGCGTAAAAGTAGTGCTGTAACCTGAAGGTTTTTGAGCGTTTTGTATGCATTTTAGGGCTGTAAAATTAACGTGTTTGTTAAAATGTTAACACATTAAAGAATTTATCGCGATTAAAAACAAGAAGCTCAGCTATCGCAGAGAGGCCGCGCGATGCCTCGTGTTGTTGAGTATTTTGGTTAGTCGCAGAAGGCTGCTGTAAGTAGAAGGATTAATATGGTGACTTTCGCAAATCTAGGCTCCGTCCATCTACGAAGTTTGAAGTTCGTAGGCCTGCGCGTTTGAAAGATACAGCGCATTTAGTGTGTCAGCTGTCTATCTACAACAGTTTCCCAGTTATTCGAGCCACAATTGCAAAAAATCGTCATTTTTACGTACCCCTGTCTTCATTTTTTGTTTGCCCTGGGGATTGCAAAACGTTGCAAGAATGGAAAGACAATTCAGTGCTTGCCAAACCCCTCGCAGCATGTATCCATCTGTCTTCAACAGTTTCCCAGTTATTCTAACCGCAATTGCAAAAAATCGCAGTTTTCACGTACCGCAGCCCACATTTTTGTTTCCCCTGGAGACGCCCCTGCGATTATCACGCAATGTTGCATGGATGTAAAGACAATTCAATGCTTGCCAAACCCCTCGCAGCATGTACCTATCTATATTCAATAGTTTCCGAGTTATACGATGCTTAAGCCAATGCGCAAGTCCAAAAATCGCTATTTTTACCACATTTTTGTTTCCCCTGGGGACGCCCCTAGGGCAATCACGCTAAATGTTGTATGGATGGAAAGAGAATTTGATGCTTACAAATTGTCTCCCTGCATGTGCCCATCTAACTATAACCGTTTCTGAGATAGAGCGAGATACTGGTTGAAAATCGTTATTTTTTCATACCCCCTTGCATTCAACGCCCCTGTTAGGGGGTTCCCGTCGGAATAGCGCCACCCCGTTCGGTACGGAAAAACTAGAATGGCTTGGCTACCCGATGGTGAAAAATTTTTGAAGATATCTTTAGTCGTTTCGCGCAACTCACAAACGTGACAGACAGACACCGCATGCCGGCAATAGCCGTGCTTATGCATAGCATCGTGCGGCAAAAATTATTGCCATTAAAAATTTTAACACAGGATAAAAATTACGCGAACCAGCAGTGCCAACAGTCAACATAAACATTCCGAAATCGAAAGTTTCTTGACGTTACAGGAATGAATAATTAGTTATTCAATCACACAATCGTCAAAACTCAAAAAAACTCTGTCACTGTCGATTGTCAGTAAATTCAGTGACCTGCACTAATCAGTCACTGGTAATCAGTCGTCAGTTCTAGGAGTAGACTAGCGTTCAACAGCAGTGGGCCGACGATGTCTACCTGCAAATGCAACACAAACAAACTGTAAAATATAAAAACAAAATGGACGTTAAAACTGCCATTAACGCACAATTAAAAAATTAATCACTTGACAGCTCTACTGCATTTAGCACAAAAATATTTATTTTAACAGAAATCTGGTATCAGCTTAACACAATACTAACATCATGGTGACATAATTTTCATGCAGATATATTTGCAAAGCATAATAAAAGTTGTTTATTAATTTTTATCATAACTGTTGTCAACATTTTATCATCACACCAAACAGCGCACTTGTTTATATGTGACAATTTGAACTCTACAGTTGCAGTGCTGCTCAGTTCTAGTGACGTGGATACTCTCTTAACGATTTTTAGTAGACGCAAGTTCTGATAACGCTAAGACTATCCGGTTGTCATGTTTACTGTACCATAATTTCATTAGTTTTGTTAACATTAAAGCAAAACTTAGCACAGCTACATACAGTATATACGCTGAACCCTCGCTATAATGCGCCTCAGTATAACGTGGATTCGGTTACAACGCCGTTGAAGTCATGGGATTTTCGGGGACTGACCAAAGCTGGATATTGATTCCACTGTAAGTGTAAACAGGATGTGTGCAGTACTATGACCCATTAAATGAGCTGGCGCACACAGCGCTAGTCACTAGGTCCAGCAACAGATCTAATCCTAATATACACCAGGACGTGAAGGGTACGGTGGAGGGAGGTATGTTAGAAGGTGGAGGGACAGCTTAAACACGCATGCTCCCATACACGCTCAGCATGGTACACCGTACATGGTGCTGAAATCTGACACTCCTAACCGAGAGGACATACGACGCAAGGCGCACATGACGCTTAACAGCCCAGTAGTCAACAGCATCAATTACGATGACCCTCCAGCCACAGCCTCACAGACCAAGACATTGTTGCATCAGTCACCGCTGCCGCCAAGAGTGACACTAACGACAACGATGACGACAGCCAGCTGGGATACACTGACAGCCCAGCAATCAGAGTACCGACTGCTGCAGAGACTGCTAACATTTGCAGCAGGCAATTCTGTGGTTTGAAACTATGCTAACTGACCCTGTTAAAATCATGCAGTTGCAAAACTGTTTAACTGTTGCGAAACGAGCACATTATAATGGAGAAAAATAAACAAAACTCGCATCATTTTTCAAACGTAATTGTCGTTACATGCACATTGAACGGACTGCTAATGGTGTGACCGTGCGAGAGAAAACAGCGATGTTTCACATATACAGAGCATTTCAGTATAACGCGGTCCTCACTATAATGCAGTATGGGCGAAGGTGCCGGATTAACGAGGGTCCAGTGTACACTGTATCTCAAAAAAGGGTGCCACTTTCATTTTTTTTGCAATAACTTTGGCACATTTAGGCCGATTTTGATAATTTTTACACTGTTGTATTCTCAGGTCTACTGCTGAGGAAGGTGGTATTAAAACGACCACCTCACCTCAAGTCTGTTGCCGCACTACCTCGCAAAATGTCTACCAGGAATGTTATCTGCTTGTTGGTATGTCTATGCAGATAAATTTACAGCATGTGTTCAAAATGTCTGCATCCCGAACGCACGCACAAACTGTGACAGCGTCTGCTGAACATTTGAAGCAGCTTTGAACAAGACGTCATCGACGCATCCACTGACCAGCTCATTCCAGCCCGGTCCATTCGTCGACGTCCGCGACCGTCCGATCCCTACTTTGACGCCGAGTGCCGTGCCGCCAAACGGCCGACACGTCGTCTGGAGCGTGCCGCCGCCGCTGCAGCCAAGAGACCAGATCCTGATGCCGCTGCAGCTGCCGAGAAAGCC
>Ga0209338_1000222_pt1 | contig 21078 bp, 16 predicted proteins | sample OlaalgELextract1_FD_187374 | JGI IMG/M metagenome (GOLD analysis project Ga0209338, IMG submission 187374) | Olavius algarvensis symbiont microbial communities from Tuscany, Italy - Type A ELBA extract 1 (SPAdes) (version 2) | ecosystem: Host-associated > Annelida > Digestive system >... | reverse complement strand
GGCAAAAACGCGATTCTGGACGAATATCTGGCTTCGCTGCATACAAGTCCAAAGTGTTGTTAACCGTAAGAGTCGCGAACTGTGCAAAACAAAGCCGCGACGAACGGCGGCAAGCGTCGAGCACACCGCGGCGTCCGACGTCCCATTGTTCGCACAAGATGACGACGAAGTGTTTGTGACGGGCTCGACGTTACACGCCCGAGAGGAGGTCACCCCCCGGACCCAACCACCTTGGTCATAACCCCCGTTTTCTGCTGCCGTAGGACATCGTAGGACAGAACCCGGTGGGTATTTTTGTAGAAAACTGACACTAACCCGTACTCCTGACCCTATCCGACCCACGAGGCGGAGTCCTAACCCCAACCAACCCACGAACGGTAGCAAACAAGGGGGGTTATGACCTAGGGGTGTTTGTCCGGGGGGATTTGGTCGGACACCGCCGGAGACAGCAGAACAGAATTTAATATAATTTTATGCATTAGCAAATCTTAAGCCGCAGTAACTAGTAATAAAAAACTGCGCTGTAGGTATGTTGAAGTTGACTACAGACAAACACTAAGCATCGCGCAGCCTCTCCGCGACAGCTGAGCTTCTTGTACGTCTTCTGAGCTATTGCGCGTAAAAATCCATAAACAGGTCTGACCTGTAGAAAAAAAGTATAAATAAAAATAATTTTTATTATATTTCACCCATTTGCCCAGAATCCGCCAGTGGGTGGATTTGCACCAAATTTGGTTTATGGGGACTTCTCGCGGACGTAATCAACGTTACCGATTGTTTTTGTCGATAGCTTTAGGGTCTCGATTTTGTGGGGGTTGAAATTTGCCTATCCCCATAAGAATTGAAGGTCGCCGGTAATTTAATACAGTCTGAACTAACTGTGATATCCGGGTTCCAATATTGGCGTGACCTTGAAATCTCGATTAGGTGTCGTTCAAGGTCATTGAAAACGACACGGATCGATAGATCTTATACGACTTACTATTCGTCTCCCGTTATAAATATTGCTCTATCTTGCACCGTTTTCGAGTTATTTGACGTTGAATAATATGGTGACCTTGAAATCTGGGTTTGGGGTCACTCAAGGTCATTGGAAATGGCACCATTCGATAAATCAAATACGAGTTCCTGTTCGACTTTCATTGTAACTATGGCCGTATCTTGTGTGCTTTTCAAAATGCAGCGAGATATCGGTCGAAAAATGCCAATTTCTCATACACCCATTCCATTTAACTTGCACCATTAGAACCCCTTTGAATTTTTTTTTAAATTTTAATACAAAGTGTCCGAGTCCCCAAGCTATTAAACGGCGCAAAAATATTGCGGGAAAGTTAAACCCTCTCAGTAAAGTGCACCAACGTTACAGACGACAGACAGACAACAGACGGATTTGCGACGACGATTCGCGGTAAACTGGGCAACCGGAAAATTAGGCAACGGTAAATTCGGCAACCATTTTTGGTGGGGTCGGTAAAGTCGGCAACGGTACAATGGGCAACAGTAAACTGGGCAACGGAAAAGTGGAGTAGGTTTCTAATACAACGTTGGCTCAATGCAATAGTGTTGTATTTGCGTTATTGCCGAAACTGAAAGTTTAACAACGGAGCATAAATCACTGCTGACAATTTAATGTATAGAAGTTGTATGTGCACGTTCCAGATATAACAATGGAATAACAGTATAGTATTAGCAGAGCTTCCTTTGAGCACAACTGTTATATTTATAAGAACTTTTGCATCAAGTCGTTATCTGATACAACAGTTACATTACAATTAACAACATCTTACTAAAGCAATACGCAATGCCCAGTTTTTCGTTACCTGTATTACCGTTGCCCATTTTACCGTTGCCGACTTTACCGACCCCACCAAAAATGGTTGCCGAATTTTCCGGTTGCCCAGTTTACTGTTTACCGCGACGACACAAGGCGAACTAGCCTAAATATGCTAAGTTGCTCAATTTCGTTCAAAGTCATTCGCAATTACACCGATTAGTAAGGCGTGTGTAAGTTCTTACTATACTTATCCGTTGTAGGCCTAAGTATTAGGCCTACCGCGCTGATGACATTAAAGCTACGTTCAGACACAGTGCGACGCGCGTTGTCTCGCGGCAACGCTGTATTTCAATACATTGTTTCGACAGCGCTGTTCACATACCGTACTAGAATGGTGTGGCTACCTGCTGGTGAAAAGTTTCATCATACGTTTGGCCATTTCGACAGAATACCGGCGTGTGACAGACGGACAGACATCTCGACGGCATAGTCCGTGCTATGCATAGCATCGCGCGGTAAAAATTGTAGAAAGGGAAGGGTGACATTCAACTAATATAATTGCACAAACAAAAGTGTGCAGTTTGTGAGACACATTGTATATAGCATATATTGAGCGTGCGCAGTGACTGCTGGTATACCGTATATACATTTATAGGTATCTGTACATATGTTGTGTTTTTTAATTCTTATTTTCCTTCTTTTATACGTATTGACTGCACATATTTCTCTGACAATCACTCAACTCTTCTGGGTACACCGACCGTCCCCGGGGCACGGCCCCCATATGCTTCCCCGTACGTGGCGACGCACCTGGCATAGCAGCCTCCTCGGAGGTGTAGTGGCCGCCACCAAAGGTGTCACAGATGTATCTTCTCCCGTGGAAAATTCCCTGTGAAATTTATGTGAGCAGCCACAGCCATGTATTTCTCCCGTGAAAACTATGCCCCTAAAATTTATGCTTGCAGCAGCGGCTGCCATCACCGGGGCCCCATATGTTTCATCCCCGTGAAAAACTTCCCATAAAATTTACTGTTGCAAGTTGGTACTTTATTGCGCTTCTGATGCACGATCTGCTAACCATAGCTAAGTTTCTTGTTGAGTCCCCGCATGTTGTCCACCTGTTTGTGCGTCTGTTCATTAGTCTGTCGGATGTTCTTTCCTAATGCAGTTGGTGGATCGTGTTTTTTCGTAATGCAGTTTGGTGTTCGGAGAGCAGCGGCTTCTTCTCACTTGTTAATTATATTTAACTAGTCATTATTCCCTTGGTATTATTAAGGAAATATTTTTTCTATAATTCTATCTCCTCCTTACACACTGTATTTACGGATTCATCATACTGTGAATCTGTTTAAGCCCCCACATCACGAAGTGCAAGCAGGGGCTTTACGCGATGTCCTTCTGTTTGTCAGTTCAGCTGTCGCCCTAGTAAACGCATACTACTGATGGTGACGGGGGCTTATCGCGTCGGTCATTCAGGCCGCACTGAATTGTTTTATTAGTTTTCACCACTTTCGCTGTTATTGACATTTGAATAGTTACTGTTTTTTAGCCTAAACAATATATTTTGTTTTGTAGGATGTATTCTGATATCAGTATTTTATTACTTGTACCACTAGCGCGACTGATCTTGCTGTTGTATTAAGCCCCCCCCCCGCTGCAAAGCGGGGGAAAGGCTGTACGCTATATATTTACTGTTATGCCGAAGCAGTCATAAAAAATTAAGATCACAATGACATTACGCAGAAATTACAAACTACTTACATATATATCAAAATAAAAACACAAAACATACTGACAAAGTATCAAAACATGTCACTACATACGTTGTTTTATAGCATTCAGACTCTGACACGATCATACCAAAATAACGTTTGTTCATACAAGCCACTGTACTAATTATAATGTTATTACTCATTAAAGCCGTTTTCCAGAACAATATTTTCTGTGGTCAAAAATATATACCATGGGTAATGTAATACAATAAAACAAAAGACGTGACACTTTCACGACAGCAACATCCAAAACGAATTGTTCAAAATTACATTTAGATTACTACAATGTGAGTCAAAAAACACACCAAAATTAATTTTGTAATATCTTGGCATCAGTTATCTTGAATAAATCTGCCACAAAACAGTGTAAGTAATTTCCACTTGACCTAAGTAATGTCTCTACACCACCTTGTGAAAAGTAAAATTTGTTGTTGAGGTGACTAACTATATAAATATCGAGCAATTGTGACGCTACGATACCATACGATAGTGGGTATTTAACGTGCAGTAAAAAGCTGACGGGTAGCCAGCTTAGTCTACCACACGGAACAAACAAAAAATTAAAATGTGAAACTACAAATAAAATGATGAGCGTAGTAGGTCCGGTCCGGCGGTCCAGTCCCGTTAAAGACCATTAAATTCAACGTTTTTTTACAGATAACGAAATTTAAGAGCTCTTATTTATTATTTCATTTCTATCTTCAGCAAAATATGTTAAACGTATGCAGGTATTAGCAATATTCTCTGCTGTACGTCCCGAGCGAGTTCGGCCGCTGCTCGTCGCATGCATCTTGCATAACAGCACATCTAAGCCAATCTTTACCCAGCTCTTCTGCAGAAACAATCTACGACTGCGATACCTTTTACAAAAAGTACCAAGTTCTTAATTAAAACATGGTCTTCAGTGCTAAAAACCATTCTGGTATAGTGTGTTACCTGTTAATAAACCTCAATGTCTGTTTATTACACAAATCAACAATAATTATCATTTTATTCATCTGCAATCACCATAGTGATAACAACAACACATATGCTATAGAAACCTGCATAGTGAAGTAAACAAATATAGGTAAGGAAAATTTGTTGATTAGCTTAATCAGCTTCAGTAAAGCCTTCACAATTGCTAAAATAATGCATTTTGTCACAGATTTTACATTTCACAAGGTAGTGTAGAGACACTATTTAGGTGACGTGGAAAATATTTATACTCGTTTGTGGCAAATTTATTCAATATAACATATTGCAAAAAAAGTTTGGTGTTTTTTTGACTCCGTGTATAATCACTGTTATCTAAGTACCTCATCTCACTGCCATATAAAACAGATGGAACACAATAAGTTTTAACTATGTGAAGTGTTGCTAGTTCATTTCTAATGTATCTAACTGCTGACAAAATGTTATTGAAGTTACCATAAAATTTACGTGTACTGTAGCTTACGTCTGTTTTACAGGAATGTTCATGACAGTAGCATCCGACATATATAAGCTTGGCAACCGTGGTTAATTCAACAGTATCCAACATAATACGAGATTAGCAAACATCAATATTACAAAACGTTGTACAGTAACTCTTCAAAGCATTAAACCTGCTGTGCCATTGATGATCATAATGTACACAAACATTAACCATTTGCTGTAGACCACCACAACTAGCATCAAGTCATCAGCATACAAATTACATCCCAGATACACTGAGCAAACATAAATGCCACAGTTACACCCTTTTATATCATCAATTAAATCATTTATATACAACAACTTAGCTATCGCTAACAAACTGTGTGACACTGCCACATCATTCCAGAATAAAAAATAAAATGACCTTGAAAAATTCATTGAAAACGACACCATCGGTTTCCCTACACAGCAATTCTTATTAGTGTTCAACAGTAACTGTGGCCGTAAATGGCTACCCTTTCTATATATTAGACATCAAACAATAAGCTGGCCTTGACCTTACAATCTTGTACCATTTTTGAGTTATTTGACAACGCACAATATCATGACCTTGAAAATGTGGCTTATAGGTCGTTCAAGGTCACTGTAAATGTCACCGTTTTATATATCATCTATGGCCCCCCAAAAGCCAACCTCCAACGTCCATGATGTGGGGAGTGGACAGTACGGTTTAGGACATCGTTTGTCCCAGGTGGGGCAGTGAATACGAACTATATCCTACCTGGGACAAACGAACTGCTGAGACGGTACTGACGAATGGAGGCTCTGGTCACTCACTGAAGCATGAGTGGTCGCTCTTGGAGCACGAGCGACTGTCCTCAGCACCCGGCTCACTGGGTCGTTAAATTTCCGGGGAACCGGTTCGTGACTTGGCGAGCGCAAGGGGTCATGAATAGTCAGCTACTTGTGTTCCTGTCCAAGGTGTGCTGTCACAAGGCATCTTGAGCAGTAGGTAGGTAGGTAAGTAAGTGTATTTATACAGTGCGCTTTTTGTAGTACCTCACACTCAAGGTGCTCAGGCATGGATCACACAGTGTTACCTGCAATTACACCAATGCCTGCCTCTACCTCGTAAGCGTTCACCAGATGGCGCCTCCCCAGACTGAGGTTGCGCATATCTAACTGCAGCCTACTACTCATTTATCTAGCCCGAAAGGATGAAAGGCTGAGTCAGCCTGGTTGGCTGACCTACAGTGGACGGTTTACCCACATAAGTGGTCACCCATCAGCTGCAGGTCGAGCACAGGACAGGGAAAGTTCGCCGGTCAAAGACCGACGAATAGTTAATAGTTCTATTAACTGTGCCACAAGTAGCACTACTTGTGGCATTTCAGGGTGTTCAGAAGGAAGCCCTGCATGTTACCACCTGTTGTTGGTGGTTTTAAACCTGCCTTGTGCAGGGAAAGGTGAAGATTGGTAGTTTTAAAGCTGCAACGGGCTTGCCGCCCATGGGGGTGGTGGAGCATGGGGTGGTGTTGCCCTGGCTGGGTTGCTGCTGCTGGTGGGGCTGAGGCTGACGACAGGATGGACGGCGTCCGGTCTTTATTCTCCTATGGTGTGGCTACCCAATGGTGAAAAAAGTTTCATAGTACGTTTGGCCATTTTGACACAGTCCACACATGAGAGACGGACAGACGGATGGACATGCCGACGATGGCAAAAGCCACGCTAGCATAGCGTCACGCGGCAACAACGGAAATAATAAAGGAGATAACACCTCCTTGTCTAATTCCACATCCACATACAATATCAAAATATTCACCTAACTCACAATTCCACAACACAGCAGACTTCAGTACATAAGTATTTTAACAAATGTCGTTAAAACACCTTTCATGAGCATTTTATGAAACAGTCCATCATGTAAAAGTTTCTCAGAGGCTTTAGTGGCATCCAGAGCTGCACAACGAATACAGCCACCAGTTTAATGGAATATCGAACAAATTCATTAAAAGTGAAAATTTCATCTGAGCAGCTGCTATGCTTCTTAAAACCATAATGTAAGTCACTGTGCTTAAGTAAATCACCATAGAGAGTTACATGAACACATTCCAAAGGTTTTGATATAACACTTCATAGTGTTATACCACTAATTTAATCTACACTGTGAGTCAAAAAAAACAAGACATCCTACTATGTCAATAACTTCTGAAATATTAATCGATTTTCAAAATTCTTTCACTGCTAGACTCAGCACAAAAAGTGTATATGTGTGTGTATGTATCTGTCAGCACCGCTACGGTTGTATTTTTCAACCCATTTTCACGAAACTTGGCACACCCATTTGGGGTCGCAAAAGAAACAACTGATTAGGTTCGGACCAGAATCCCAAAATATCTTCCCCTATTTTAACCCCTAAACCCCTTTTCTAGCAGCCATCAATGGCTAGACGTTAACACAGGAGTTAATAGGAAACACCCCATACTTTTTATAATAGTGAATAGGAAACATGGGTATGTGAAAAAGAAATATGGGTTTACATTTCACCCGCCACATATGCATCACGTGATACCGCGCAACCCACAAATTTGGGTGATCCATTACTATACAGCCAAAATGCCGATATATTATATAGCACATATCTCACAAACTACAAAACCAATCAACAAATATTTAGCACAATACTGAAACCATGAAAATACATCTTCCGGTGCAGTATTATGATGTCACAACAAATCCAATATGGCAGACGGCCGCCATGTTGCAAATTGTTATATTGCCATAGCTCAGTGAAAAATCATCCCATTTTGATGCAATTTGATACACAACAGCAGATTTAGAACCCTATGCCAGCAACATGAACGAAATCAAAATGGCGGATGCTATATTGCAAAATAGTTATTTAGCCGTAACTCAGCAGCCGATTGGCCGATTTCAGTCAAATTTTGCACAGTGAAGCATAATAGCATGTAGATAGAGGTCATGTGACAAACTGCAAATTTCGTAAAATCAAGATGGCAGATGGCCGCCATCTTGAAAATCATTACATCGCCATATCTCAACGAAATATCATCCAATTTTGATGAAATCTGGTATGCATCAGCATATTTTGAACTTGATGTCAGTGACGTGCACAAATATGAATTTTTAAAATTCAACATGGCGGACGGTCGCCATATTGAAAAATCGTTTTTTGGCCATAACTCAGCATCCGATTGTCCGATTTTAGTCAAATTTTGCACAGGGAAGCAGAATAGCGTGTCGACAGAGGCCACTTGACCAACTCCAAATTCGAAAACTCAATATGGCGGAAGCAGTTTATCACAGAATTTTAGCAATGGGACAGCTACCGCAAAATGCAGATAGCTCCATAAAAGTTACACAGTAAATAGGGAATAGGAAACATGGGTATATGAAAACCAAATATGGGTTTACATTTCACCCCCACATATGGATCCGATTGTCAGATTCTGAAATTACAGCAAAAAAGCGACTTAAAATAGTGACGCATAATGACAAACGATAGATGCGACCATACCTTTAACAATCACATAATTCGCAGTTACTTCGAATAAAAAATATTGTATTACAAAAACGCTACAACATGTGACACGATATTTTGTTATTCCTTGTTGAGTGTTGTACGAAAGTTGCACAAGTCTCGTGCAAGCAACGACACCCAATGTCCATTTATTTTTTTGCTGTGGAGTAAAGTAACATACTGGTTTGTCTACGTTGGCCCTTCATTACACAAATGTTCTAGCATCGATTTCTTTCTCTTAGCAAAGGCCATTTTCTCATTTAGCACTTTGTTTCTGATGACAGTCCACTCGAAGTTTACTATGTCACCATGTCGATTCAGAAAGTTCAGAATGTCTTTTTTCCCTGGCAGTCCTGGTTGTCCAGTTTCTATCCACTGAGCAAAATAGCCAACTACGAGGTTTGTTTGCCGTTTGTTCCATTTTGTATGCCTTCTTGAACGTCTAAACATCAGACAACAACAAAGTACACATAACATGCAACAGTAATGGTAGACCTTGAGGTCGATATCTGAGGTTTCGATCAGCTCACTTTTCGTCAGCTGGCAATATGGCTAAATTCGCATAAATCGGCTGTCTAGCTTTTTCAAGTGTGCAGTCGATTAGCTGGCTTAGTGCAGCCTTTACTTGCAGTGTTATCGCTGTCAAGACTGTTATGTAGACCCAGCAAATGTACATTAACACCTTTAGTTGTAATGAGCAGGACATTCAGTTGAATGTTATCAATAAGCCCAGGACGTAACTGGCTAAGATCAAAACTGTCATAAACGGTGTATGTGTCAAAGTTCATATTAATCCAGTTGAAATATCTATTTATCCTGCCTGAAATTTGGTATTCTAACACAATCATTACAAAACGTATATCAGCCCTAAGCCGACCCCTGTACATGTGACTTTGGCTGGCCTTTGCAGTAAAACAGCAGCCGCTTATCATCAGCCACTGCTGAAACCATTTTGACAACTGTATCAGCTCAAATATAACAACATAAAAACCCTTAATTATCAGCACATCAGTAACCACAGAGTTATACAGACATGCAGTTTTCATGAATATAGTTTTGAATTATACTCTCATTGTAGCAGCATACCTTGCTTCTGTATGACCGGAGTTGCCAGAATGTTGATGCTCACAGTTAGCTGAAGGCATATACATCACCACAGAGGTTAAAAATTAATAACATTTAAATGAATAAAAACACAGTAGTAAGCAGATCACTAGACAGTAGGCCTAAACAATAACTTTTGCCACGCTATGCTAAGCATAAGCGTGGCCTATGCCGTCGTGCGGTGTCTGTCCGTTCACTTGTCAGTCACGTTCGTGTATTGTGTCGAAACGAGTGAACATATTTTCACCATAATATAGCCACACCATTCAAGTTTCTCCATACCAGACCTGATGACAATACACCGACGGGGACCGCCCTCCTAACGGGGGCGTTAAATGCAGGTGGGGTAAGAAAAAATCGCAGTTTTCTACCAATATCAAAATAGTGTCATTATTTTCAGTGACTTGAACGGCCCCTAACCCACATTTCAAGGTCAAGCCATAATTTGACATTGAATATCTCAGAAACCATACGATATACACACATAGTTATAATGCAAGACTAATAGGTACTTAACACATGCCGTATGCAAGAGTGTCATTGCGAACGACCCTTGAGTGACTTAAATGACACAAAGCATCGCGTGGCCTCTCTGCGACAGCTGAGCTTTTTGCAGTTGTGGTTACATCTCGCACAACATATTTTAGTAATGTGCATTTTATCAGTTGTACACATACAAAAATTCACAATTCGTTATGATTTTAAAGTTACAACAACCGCAGGGGGTGACCCCATCATAATTTCGTGAAGATGTTTGATGCTGGTAAAACTAGAATGATTGGGCTACCGACTACCGTATGGTGAAAAATCTATGACGATATGTTAAGCCGTTTTCATCTAATACCGCAACATTACGGACGGACAGATCTGCTGTATCAATATCGCGCGACTCGCGTCAGTATGCTGACGCGCGATAAAAACTCAACTAATGTAGCTGGCGTTGATCTCAAAGCTGGTACTCTGCACACTCTTACATTTTACAAATACCGTAGCATATCTCTCAGTCCTGGCCGAGGGTTAGGTGTTTACTTGCACTGTTCAAATTTGCATTCGCATTCGCACACATTTATTAGCCAAAATCCACATTCAACGAATGCGGATTTTCATGAGCTCCATCACACGCCTAGTAATGGTGGTGGGTCACTGGTATGGAAATGGACCACCACCATAACTGTAGCTCATTTCACCTGCAAAATACTTATGCAGTGTAGGAACACTAATTCCAGACCTGCAATCGAACTTCACTGCTAGCAACAGTTGGAAAATGTATCATACATAGGAGACAATAAAACTCTGTCTTGGTCTCTGACGCCGTAAATGAGGCCCATACTTAATTACAAATGCCAGTTTGGCTTAGCAGTAATGCATTCGAGTGGACCAACGTAGTCACTGTACGCCAGCCCGGTTAGTGCCTAGATGGGTGACCGTTTCAGGACGGGTAAATTATCTCGGTGCAGAACCAGGCTCCCAGGTCGACTCAGCCTGAATCATTCATGCGCAGATACGCAAAAAGGAGTACTGGACTATGGCCACCACTAGGGAAAAACGGCAAATCCTGTTTGTGTAACAGTAGGCCCTGTAAACAGAACTGTTGGCATACTAGCCTATAGTCGGTTAAAGGCACTAGCTGTTAACGGAGGAAACCATCCCGCTGACGTCGGTCATATGCTAGCTTATTTGGGGTCAACCCATACCAACTCAAAGCTGGTGAAGGGGATAAGCTCCCTCGCAACAGACAGTGTCTTTCAATGCGAAATCTTCTGTCTTCTATAATTACTCATAAATCATAGCTTTTAGTCGTATATGACAGTTAGATTGCTAATTCATAACATTCACATATTGTGAAACAGTGATCCTTTACACCAGTAACCCACACCACTTATCACGTTGCAGCATAATATTATTTATAAACTTCCAAACTGCTCCTGTTCAATACACAAAATGCAACACTTTTCAGGCTTGTACTTAGTAACAGCAAAGTAAATTGTACCTTTCAACCTGGCATGCTGTCCAGTTCTTTTTTTGTTGTCTCTTCCATGCACCTTAGCAGCTGCAAAATAAGGAAAAAATTAAGTTTAAGCTAACTTAACTGGTGTTTACAACTAATGCAAACCAATTTGCATACACAACATTTCTGTTTCTACACCGTGGTCCATAAAAAACAGGACATTACATGATCAGTGATAACTTTGTCAAATGTTGACCGATTTTTTTTACAATTTTTGCACCGTTTGAAAGAGAATTAAATTCTCAACAAAACCCATGTAATATTTCCCACCTAACCTTAATACTAGTCCCACACTACCTTGGAAAAGTTAAAAGATTAATTTATCTCAAAAACCAGGGCATGTGCACACTGTGATCCATTGCCAGAATACGTTGGTTGTTGATCAGTGTTCATGACGTCACATAATGACAACAGAGAACAGCTCACAGCCACTTGGCATAACCTGGAACAATCGATTATTGACTCGGCAATCGATCAGTGGCGCAAGCGGCTAACAGCTTGTGTTAAGGCCAAAGGCGGACACTTTGGTAACAGTTGTAACCTGCTACGTGTTAATATTATTTTTGCTTGTGACAGTAAACGAATTTTTAAAATGAGAAATCAGTCATCATTTGCTAAAGTTACAGTGTCTTTTTAGGGGATTATAATGCATGCCCTGGATTTTGACATAAATTAATATTTTAACTTTTCCAAGGTAGTGTGGGACCAGTGTTAAGGTTGGGTGGCAAATACAGCATGGGTTTTGTTGAAAATTTAATTATCTTTCAAACGGTGCAAAAATTGTAAAAATCGGTTAACATTTGACAAAGTTATCACCGATTATGTAATGTCCTGTTTTTTATGGACCACGGTGTATAATGCAAACAAAAATGCAAAATTACTTAAAACATGAGACTGTCATAATATATACGGTGAGGTATAATTACCAAACCCCCTAGCGCCAAATGGCAAAACTTTGTTACTATGTGATTTTTCGGCACAAAAATTCCTACAACTAAGCATGAGATAATGCTGCATGCAATGTCGCTAATTTTACCCGCCTTACTTACTGCCTTTACTGTTTAATGTCAGCATGCCACTTTTCACCGGGAACAACCAGCATCCATATCGTCAAGCCTGGTATCAAAGTTCACGGTCGATACTGCCGGGAAATTCTTGTTATGCAAAAACCTCTGCCGCATATTCGTCAGCTACGTGTTTCAACAACACAGTGTGCCCGCCCACAGGGTTCGTGAAACAGTTGCTCTGTTGACAAGAGACTCCAGACCTCATTCCTCCCACGATTTGGCCGCCAAACACCCCAGACTTAAATCCGGTGGATTACAACGTGTTGTCAGTAATGCAGGAGAAGGTCTACAAAGGGCGGATCAAGGACATCGACAAACTGTGTTCGCGTATCCTGACAGCTTGGGACGAACTGGATCAGCGCTTTATTGATACGGCAGTCAGGCAGTGGTGCTTGCGTCTTCGTGCATGTGTTCAAGCGAAAGGAGGACACTTTGAACACAAACTGAGCCATTAGTTTGGATTGTTGTTGTTGCATATAACAGCATAGACTTCCAGACATTTCTGCTAAATTTTATTAATTTTTGTCTATTTTTTCAAAGGCTGTACAATAAAAACCAAGGCATCCAGTAATTACGCCTCACCGTTTAGTAAATGCATTTCAACGACTCTATGGTAACCTTGCAATTTGGTGTCTATGCACCACTTAACAAGTATTTATACGAAATTACAATACTTGTCCCTACGGCAAATAGATCAGTACGGTCAGTATTATATTTACAGTTAGTGTATCACTCTGAACGTTAGTTAATATAGTGTTAAATAGGCAAATTTCATCCCCACAGAAGAAACGCCTCAACAGATCCACCCTAAACTTGGCAAAGTTAATTACATCCACGACATGTATCCCCACGTCAAATTGTGTGAAAATCGCATCGTGAAAGGCGTCAGCGGCAATACCTACAGTTTCACTTCTTCCTTCCTTTGTTATATAATTTTTGCCATGCGACGCTATGCTAGCCATCGTCGGGATGTCCGTCTGTCATACGCGTAAACTGTGTCGAAATGGCAAAACATATTCTCAAACTTTTTTCAGCATCGGGTAGCCACACCATTCTAGTATTTCCATACCAAACGGTTTGGCAACACTCCGACGGGGACCCCCCTAACGGGGGCGACGAATACAGGGGTATGTAAAAATTGATATTTTCGACCAATATGTCGCGCTGTCTCGGAAATGCTTCAAGATACGGCCGTAGTTACTATAGAAGGTGAATAGGAAACCATACCCAAACTTTCGAATGGTACCATGTTCACTGACCTTGAGACACCTATAACCGATATTTTGACGTCAATATCAAATAACTCGAAAATGATAAAAGATAGAGCTATACTGGCCGACCAATAGGAAGTCAAATGGTGGCATTTTCAATGACCTTGACCGATACCTAACCCACATTTGTAGGTCATGCCATTATTTGACAATGAATATCTCAAAAACAGCTGAAGATACGGCCATAGTTGCTATAGAACGCGAAAAGGAAACCATACCCTAGCTTTCAAATGGTACCATTTTTAATGACCTTGAGTGACCTTTCAAGGTCATTTTATTTTTTGACGTGGGATGATGCAGAACGATGCAACTTTGACCGAAAAGCAACATAAGACTTCAAAAACAACCTCAAATTACCACAGTGTTCATTTCAAGGTCAAGGCCAGCTAACTGTTTGATGTCGAATATATTGAAAAGGAAGCCATTTACGACCACAGTTACTATTAAACACCAATAGTAATTTGTATATAGGGAAACCAATGGTACTGTTTTCAATGACCTTGAATGACCTTTACAAGGTCATCTTATTTTTCGCCCTCGAATGATGTGGCAGCATTGCAGTTTGTTAGCGATAGCTAAGTTCTTGTTGCTTTGTCCTATTGCCCACAGGCCAGACCCGTAAAAATTGTTGAAAGTCACATAGCTCATAACATATGACCTGGCACACGTATGTGCCTTCCTGGGGTTAAAATAATAATTATATCATTATCCCTGTCCATCCCCATTTATGGTCAACTGTATTTAGAAACTATTCTCGACCAAGAATGGCTTAACAATGTGGATGCTTAAGAGTATCTACAATTAATCGTCATACTAGCCCCATAGAAATGTTATAATGAATAGGAAATGTGGTGCAAAAAATTACATACACGAAGTTTACTTTCACTCCACCTATGGGTCACTTCATACAATACATACGTATACCAAAAGTGGGGGTGGTCAAATTATATAAAGCAAAACACTAGTAACGTCACAATTCAGTTATAGGAGAAACAATGGGTCACTTTATCTTTCGCTGACACCAAAGTTTTAGACCTTGGTCTGAGACCGAAAAACCGGTCTAAGACCTAATTAATGCAAAAACTGAAGTGACGCTAAGTTTCAGTCTTAGACCAATGTCTCAGACCAAACTTCGGGCTAAGACCAAAGTCTAAAACCAAACTTTGGTCTGACACCAAACTTAATCTCAGCAATTTGGTCTTAGACCAATCGATTGCAATGCATTTAGATAGGCAAGCAGCTCATTAATCCTTTAGTGCTAAGACTGTAGTCTGAAACAAAATCACTTTACGTTCAGCTAACGTAAACAATCACCATGGCGACAAATCCAGTGCTAATCAGTGTATTGTTAAAAATTTGCCCGCAAGGGCCGAATATCATGTCAGAGCATGTCAAATTAAATAAAGCACTTAATTGCACAATGAAAACACACCCTGGAAAGCGTCTGCATGCAATTCGGTCTAAATCTCAATCTCAGACCAAAACTTTGGTCTTAGACTTTAGTCTTATACCAAACCTTAATCCAACTCGGTCTCAAAACCAGTTTTTAGCCGTTCAGATTTACGTCTGGTCTCAGACCAAGGTCTAAAACTTTGCTCTCAGCGTGTGGTAGACTAAGCTGACTACCCGTCAGCTTTTTACTGCACGTTAAATACACACTATCGTATTGTATTGTATAAGATAAAGTGACCCAATAATAATAATCAACACATTTGAATTATGAAAGTCTGGTCCATAAGGTTTGTTATGGAAAAACAAGAATGGTGTGACTAGCCGATGGTGAAAAAGTTTCACAATATGTTTAGCCATTTTGACACAATACCGGCATTTGCAAAAATTAAACATGTTGAATATTTCTGCAACAGCAATAGCCAAGACAGCTGCAACACTAGTTGCATGACGTACACTCTGCATGCAATCTGTTGTACAACCAGCTGTACAGACAACGTTTTGCAGTGTGGAAACGGGTTGTTACGATACGATACGTTACTAAACAAACTAAACAATAAACCGATGACCATCCTGTCCAGTCCCATGATCGGTGTAGGCAGTCTAGTAGGTAAGAAGTATATTAAGGTGGGAAGGATTTGTTGATGAGGTAGGTTTTGAGCATGCAGTGAAAGAGTGAAGGATGGTGAGAGTGGTGAAGACGACAGAGATAAATTAACAAGTGAATGAGGTGAATCGAGACAGGACTGGTAATGCTGACAAAGTGAATCTGGTTCAAGTTGATTCCAAAGACGAGGTGATGCATATCTAAATCAGCGGTCTGTGATTTTAGATGAAGAGACGGTTGCTGAGCGAGAAAGGGCGACAACAGATGAGCAGCGGGTACTGCGAGTGGGTTGAAGAGATAACAGGTCGTGAACATAGCTAGGTTGACTGGTTGTAAAAACTTTGTAGGTAAGAGAGAGAAGCTTATATTGGATACGTTACTGGTCAATGTCTGCTGGCTGATATATACAGATAACTAATTAACCTAGTAGCACTATGATATGCAATTCAACAACAAAAATTAATTCCAATTACTTAATAGTTTCTTCAACAATTTTCTCATGCTGTACACATAGAGCACACTTACTGCTAACAGCAGGTATATACGGCTGACTGTTGTTTCTACATTTCACAGCCGTAGCTGCAAACATCAAAAAACGTACAGTGTTTACATCATCATCATTACAAGAAGCTCAGCTTGCGCAGAGACCGTGCGATGCTTCGGGTCACTGAATATTTTGCTTAGTCACTCAATGTACTTCAACATGATGCCCTTGAGTAGGGTGTGTGTAAGTCCCTAGTAGTACTTCATTGTAACTATGTGTACATCTCGTACTGTTTCTGACAATCAGTGTCAAATAACTAGAAAATGGGTTTGGATTCGATTTTTAAAAACCTAAGCAATCCCAACCGTCCATAAATTTGACATCCGTTCAGGTATAGGTATAGGTATAGTAGGGTTTAACGTCCCACTCAGATGGTTTTCCGACAGAAACTGCGTGCAGTCCGCAATTCAAAATAAAAGTGAGAAACAATAATTTTACTTGCATTCAATGTGCAGATAAAAAAGGTTTAAAACACGACTGAAAGAGAGTTTAGCATATACACTTTATAATGCAGTTACATTAATTACTTGTTGTCGTATCATAGTCTGGTATGCACAGTTCATTCAACATAGCAGTAATGCTGTAATATTTGCTTTAAACTAACTAATATTAAATACTGTAACGATAAATAACTATAATATCCGACACTGAACAGTGTTTTTTTTAAACCGAACTGAATAGAACTCATTCCGAACCGAATCGGAGATTTTCAAAAACCAAACCGAAAAAAAATCTATTCTGCACACCCCTACAAATAATGGCAAGACCTTGAAATCTCGGTTAGGGGTCGTTCAAGGTCATACAAAATGGCGTCGATTGGTAGATCATATATTATTTAATACTGGTCGGCCATAGTAAGTATTGCTCTATCTTGTACCATTTTCAAGTTATTTGATGTTGCATAATATCGTGACCTTGAAATGTGGGTTAGAGGTCACTGACGACCACTGAAAATGGCACCATTCAAAAGCTTGAGTACACTGTTGCCTATTCATATTCCATAGTAAGTAAGTCCACATCTTGCATCATTTCCGAGATGAAGCGAGACATTGGTCGAAAATCGTAATTTTTCATACCCCCTAGGATTCGACGCCCCCATTAAGGGTATGCTGTCGGTATATTGGCATTATATTTGGTCTGGTAAAACTACAACAGTGGGGCTACCCGACAGCGAAATAAGTTTGACACTACTTTTAGCTGTTTCGACACGATGCTAGCGTGTGACGGATGGACACACGAGCATTGCGCTAGCATAGTCTGCACTGTGCATAGCATGGCACAGTAAAAAACTATACAATCTACACAAAGCTTTTACTACATGAAAATGGTATACAACAGAGCCATGCCATAAGTTAACAGCTGTTCAGTAGACACTGCATTCCACAAACTATGCCAAAACTATATGGTATACAATAAAACAAATAAACTGCTTTGCAATAATTCTGAAATGTTCATTGGCAACCAATTTTCTTGGTTTTCAGGCTTGCACTTCTATGTAGGCTTTCATGACAATGCTGTTAAGTGTTAATAGATTTTGCGCTAAACTCAGGCATTCTACAAGTGTGGAAAACTTATAAATCACCTCTGAGTAGGTTATCAAAACACCATTTTCAAAAACTACAGTGGCCTGCTCACCTGGCAAGCTTCGCAAATAGAACTAATGTTAATTTAATACATTTGCAAATGTTATCATTTTAAAAATTAAAATTTCAAAAACTAGTTCCAACAGTTTTTGCGTAGTGGCACATAGATCATGTGTGCAAGTTTTGTGACAAGAAACTTGACAGTAGATGAGAGAGGCGAACGTTACCGTTAGAAATACGCCATCCTTGTAAAACTTTGCCACCTCTATAGTCAATTTTACTGTATAGACAATTTTGAAAATCTTTATTCACCAGAAATGGTAGCAATATCGTTACGTTTGACTATATCATCAGTGAACCGCGACTTTTTCAGTGCAATGGGTGCACATCGTGTGTTTTGATTATTCCGCGTTACTTATTTACTGTACATGGTTCTATTGCGCATGTGACTTATAGCACTTCCGCTGAACACGAACTTGGGTATTGTAGGCAAGCAGGGTGACCGTAGGCAGGAAAGGCTTTGCTTATGAAATAAAAAAAATTTGCAAGTCACTCAAGGTCATTTAAGATCATTCAAAATTACGCTGATGAGTGGCACGTGTGCAAGGTGCTACTAGTTATACACTGAACGCCAAAATATGTGTCTATCTTGCACATAAATGACATACTTAGCGTCGAATACTGACGGGACCATGAAATCTTAATTTATAGGTCGTTCAAGGTCATTGAAAATGTTGCCGTTCGATACATACAACTGCCTATTCATTGGCCATTGCAAGCATAGCTCTATCTTGTGCCATTTTTGAGTAATTTGACATTGCATAATATCGTGACCTTGAAATATAGGTTTGGCGTCATTCAAGGTCATTGGGAATGTCACCATTCGATAGATTGCATACGAGTTCCTTCCTATTCGACTTCCATTGTGACTATGGCCGTATCTTGTATCGTTATCGAACTACAGTGAGATATCGGTTGAAAAACACCCAATTTTTCATACCCCCTTTCCATTTAACTTATACGATCCCCTAGAACCCCTACGAATTTTTATCTTAAAATTTTAACATGAACCATCCAAGTCCGTAAGTTATGAGATGGTGCAAAAATATTGCCAAAACGTTAACATCTCTCAGTGGTATTCAAGGACGTCACAGATGACAGACGGACGGCCCGTGCCATAAGGCAAATGTAATGTAGTAATGTTGGCCTAAAAATCCGGTAAACACTGTAGGAGTAGCAATTTGAAAAAGTTTGACAGACAGACAGACACACACCGATCAGTCATTTCATATCATATTTAGCTTCGCTCGACAGGGTTGATCAGCAACGCTAACAACAAGGACATAGGCACACCTATGCCGTACATTTCTATTGCTTCTTCTATCATTCAAAATAAAGCACGAGTTATTAGAAAAAGATGCTTGAAAGGATACTGTAAAACACTATGTAATATATGTGTGACTATTCTTATATTCAGGGCATGCAAGAAAAGTCCCCCCCAGAAAATTTGCTAATTTTTCAAAAACTGCTTCAAGCTATCACGCAAAATTTTGCACACAAATTACCTTATTACATATACACAACTGTGCTAAGTTTCGTTGGCGCTACAGAAATTATACAGCTTAAACATGACAACACATGTCAATGGCATATAGTCTTTGTAATGAATTTACTAAATATTTTTGTTAACAGACAGTTCTAGCTCAACTTATCATAGCACACATAATCACGTTTGTTGGGGACACAGTGTACAAGCACTCCAGGTGTACTCACCTTTTCCAACGGGCAGCCAGGCACGCTTAAAAACTGGTGGTCTCAAGCTAGATGCCTTTACTGTTGCATCTGCAAATGAAACATCAAATCATAACACAGAATCACTTCTGTAATCTTTCTGACAATGGAAATTTTTGCAAATTGCAAACCCAACAAGATGAAGCGCAAATGCACTATGGTTCTGTCGGACCGACGGTTGCTGATGTATTGAAATGCGAGCCTATGCTGCGCACGTGCCTAGCATAAGAGCAGGACGGCAAAGCAAATGCCAGTGGGCAGGGCGAGACGTCACTGCTGCAAGCGTTTGCTGCTTACACGGCCAAAATGAACACAATGTTGATGACAAAATTCTACACCTATAAAAAATTTTCGATAATGGGGATCAATTATGATGTTAAGGTCCCTCATTAGAATAGTGCCAGTTTGGTGCAAACTGATACAGATAAGGCCGAGAAATATGCCACACGTTACCAAAACAACAACAACAACAAAAACCACAAAGCAACTTTTAGAGCTCGTCTACCAACAGAGCTAACAATAAGTACACCACAGAGCATTAGTACATTTATATACTAGAATGAGACTCAGTAAAGCACAAACTTCTGCCAAGGCCACAGCTTCCCATTATGCAAATATAACTATATTTTGTAGTTGTCGCTACGAAATGCAGTGAACAGTATCTCACTGCAATGCGTCCGTGGTTGTAAGGTATCTGTCTTACCCGTCAATGTCTGAGGTTTTTGCGGAATCGGGCCCTAAATGGGAAATTTTCGAAAATCCCTTTCGAAAGTATTTGAAGGGACATGGATTCAAGTATGGTGGTCAAATTTGGTGAAAATCAGCCATTGACAAGTTGCCGAAAAGTGTCCTCGTTTTGGTGACAAAATGAAACCATGTAACATATGGTCTCAACGCAGTTTTACCTGTGACTCTGGATACTCCAGGCTGTCCTTGTGGCCCAGTGTCACACTCTAGCATACATCAGCATGACAAGAATGGTTGACCAACGTAGCAAATGGGACATTTTTTTGCAAGCTTTAGCATTACTGATAAGCTTTCCCGCTGCCTTGGCCTAACACTACTGTATATCAAACCGATCGAACTGCATACTCCAGTAATCAAGCAAATGAACATATAATTACACTCTGCCATTATATCGACGTCCCCACGTTTACAGTTTCCGTAAT
>Ga0209338_1000218_pt1 | contig 21238 bp, 16 predicted proteins | sample OlaalgELextract1_FD_187374 | JGI IMG/M metagenome (GOLD analysis project Ga0209338, IMG submission 187374) | Olavius algarvensis symbiont microbial communities from Tuscany, Italy - Type A ELBA extract 1 (SPAdes) (version 2) | ecosystem: Host-associated > Annelida > Digestive system >... | reverse complement strand
AGTTTTAGGGAACTAGGCCTATAAAAGGAGTGATTTTAGTAGTACTTATATCAAAAAAAGTCAAGTAGTATTTTATCTTATCATGCTGATATAATGAGAATTTTTACGTTTATGCGTCCACTCTATGGATAGAGGTCATAACAGAAGTAAGGAGTTCCCTGCTATGAATCTTGCTGAATATGCTGGTTATGACGGGATCGGTCTGGCTCGGTTGATCAGGCAAAAAGAAGTATCCGTCGGAGAAGTGGCGGCATCGGTGTTTGAAGGTTTTGAGAAAATCAATCCGTCGCTTAACGCCGTTATCGAGATTTATGACGATCGTGTGGCGCGGGCTGATCAGTTGAAGCTGCCTGACACACCTCTGGCGGGCATTCCCATTTTTCTAAAAGACCTGGGCGCGGGTGAAGCAGGCCGACTGCAGGAAATGGGCAGCCGTTTGGCACAAGGACATACCGTTGAAACCGATGCTTATTTGACGACCCGCTTCAAAGACGCCGGTGCAATTGTTCTGGGGCGAACCACGACCCCTGAATTTGGCTTTGCCGCGACTACCGAGTCGATCCTAAACGGCGCCACCTGCAATCCCTGGGATCGAAACCTGATTGCCGGTGGTTCCAGCGGAGGCTCCGCCGCGGCGGTGGCGGCCGGAATTGTGCCGGTGTCGCATGCCGGTGACGGCGGCGGTTCCATCCGCATTCCGGCGGCCTGCTGCGGGGTTGTCGGATTAAAGCCCTCAAGGGGGAGGGTCAGCTGCGGACCCGACTCCGATGAAAGGCTGTTCGGCCTGTCCCAGGAGTTTATTCTCAGCCGCAGTGTCAGAGATACGGCTGCCATGCTGGATGCCGTCAGCCAGCCGGCTCCGGGAGAGCCCTACGTTATCGTTCAGCCCCTGAATTCCTTTGCCGAAGCAGTCGGCGCACCCACCGCAAAATTGCGAATCGCTTATACTGCTGACAGTTGGACCGGAGTTGACGTGAATCCGGAGATAGCCGAAAACGTCAAGAGGATCGCGGGCATATGTGAAGAAATGGGGCATATCGTCGAAGCCGCCGCACCGCAGCTGGAACTGGAACCCTACTTCAAGGCACTGGGGATAATGTGGAACGCTTCTTTAGGCTACGACTGTGACAGACTTGCCCAAAAAATGAACCGTCCTGTCGACAAAGATTTTTTGGAACCCGTGACGCTTGAATTATACAACATCTCACGGAATATTACGGCCGCCGATGTGATCAGTGCCAGGGTTGCTTTAAACAAGACCCGTCGCCGGGTCGGGGCATTTATTGAGAAATATGATTTGTTGTTGACGCCGGCGGTTGCCCAACTTCCCGTGCTGCTTGGAACCATCGACCAGAATCAGGATATTGCACTCGAAAATTGGTACTTGGGTACGTCTCAATTCAATGCATTTACCAATTTGTTCAATGCCACCGGCCTGCCGGCGATCTCGCTGCCCCTGGGTCAAAGTTCAACCGGCCTTCCGATCGGCATTCAGTTTGCCGCCGGTTTTGGCAGGGAGGATCGGTTGATTCAGGTTGCCAGTGTTTTTGAGAGCGCCCTGCCGTGGAAAGACCGCAAGCCGCCGATACACGTTAGCAACTGTGACCAATAGGAGATCGAGTATGGGAAAAATTACTTGGAAGAACAATAACCGTTGTGCGGTCAGTTTGACGTTTGATGTAGACGGCGAAACCCTCTGGATTTCCAAAGACCCGGCCAATAAAAAACGCACCGGCGTGTTGTCCCAGGGGGCCTACGGCCCGAAAGTGGGGGTGCCCCTGATACTTGATTTACTTGCGCGCTACGATATTCAGGCCACCTTTTTTGTGCCGGGCTGGATTATCGAACGTTATCCGGCAGTCGTTAAACGAATTGTCCAAGGCAGCCATGAAATCGGTCATCACGGCTACCTTCATGAATGGCCGGACAGCGATGATCCGGACGCGGAAAAGGAAATCCTTTTAAAAGGTTTAGCGGCCATTAAAAAAATTACCAACGAACCTCCCCTGGGGTATCGTTCGCCGGCCTGGGAACTGACCCCAAATACCCTGGATTTATTAAAGGACGAAGGTTTTTTTTATTCCTCCAACCTGATGGATGATTTCGTGCCTTATATCCATGACCAGGGTATAGTCGAACTGCCGGTGCAGTGGGTGATCGATGATGCGCCCTACTTTTTATTTCAGACCCGGATTCCTTCGCGGCCTATCTTTCCGGCCGAATTTGCCTTAACCGCCTGGCAGGAAGAGTTTCACGGAATATATCACTACGGCGGGTTATTTAACCTGACTATGCATCCCCAATTTATCGGCCGCCCCGGACGTCTGCTCATGCTCGAAAAAATGATTCAACGGATCTTATCCTACCCTGACGTCTGGATCGCTCCTTTAAAGGATGTGGCAGCCTACTGGAAGGAGAGCCAAGGTGACCGGAGCCGAGGATAAAAAGAAACGGCAGGTGGTTCTGATCACCGGTGCGGCGCGCGGGATCGGCTTGGCGATTGCCGAGAGGTTGGCGAGCAGCGGTCATCTATTGGTTTTAAATGACATTGATGCCGGCGGGCTTGACCGGGCTGTGGCCAAAATCAAGCAAGCCGGGCCCCAGGTGCTGGGACTGGCCGGCGATGTCAGTGATCCGGACGCCGTCAAAGGGATGGTCGAACAGGTGATGGCCCAATTTGGCCGCATCGACAGCCTGGTGAATAATGCCGGCATCGGCGGGGTGGGCAAAACCATGCTTGAGCTGAGTTTGGAAGAATGGAACGAAATGCTGCGGGTGGATTTGACCTCAACGTTTCTGATGTGCCGTGCGGTGCTGCCCCACATGAAATCTCTACAGCGGGGCAGAATTGTGAATATTTCATCAATTACCGCCATGATGGGCGTTGCGGGCAGCACCCATTGCGCCGCGGCCAAAGCCGGTGTGATCGGCTTGTCCAAATCCCTGGCCCGGGAAGTGGCCGGCGACTGCATCAATGTCAATGTGATCGCACCCGGACTGATCGATACGGCCATGTCCCGCAAACGGGGTATCGATCATCAGCGCCATTTCGTGGCCTGGCCCCGAATCGGCCAACCAGAAGATGTTGCCGGATTAGTCAGTTTTCTGCTTTCCGACGAAGCCGAGTTTATCACCGGCCAGGTAATTAGCCCGAATGGTGGCGCCTACCTCTAAAGGGTAAAGAGCATGAGCCATAGGGCATAGGGCATGGAGCATGGGGGAACGGCGTTCGGCTTTCGGCGCACGGAAAAAAAGAAGGTGAGAAGGTGAGAAGTTGAGAAGGTCGGCGGTTTATGGCAAAGTACAGAGGGCATAAAGCGTGGAAGTACGGCGTTCGGCATTCGGCGTTCGGCGCAGGGATGAAAAGAAGGTGAAAAGCTGAGAAGGTTAGAAGGTCGAAGGCAGAGGGCAGAGCGCGTGGAGCTTAGGGCAAGGAGAAAAGCGTATGGGGCATAGAGATACTGGGGGGAGTATTTGACAGAAAAAAATTACACCTTGATTTAATAACCCAAAATAGACTACATATTTTTCCGTTAATTGACACACGGAGTCGATAAACCGGATTCAACGAGAAATTCCCTTTAACCCTAACTAGGTCAACCAAAAAAGGAAAAATATCAATGGACGGATTCTACGGGCGCATTTTAAAGGTCGATCTTAACCGGAAAAGCTTTGAAATCGATAACATCGAAGACGCCGTTTATGAAAAATATCTAGGCGGCAAGGGACTGGCATCTTATCTGCTGGCCGAGCTAAACCCGCCGGGCGTCGATCCGTTGGCACCGGAAAATACGCTGATCTTCACCAACGGTCCTTTCGGCGGCAGCACGCTCTGGGGCTCCTGCCGCTACGGTGTGTTCACCAAATCGCCGTTGACCGGATTTTTTACCGAGTCCTATTCCGGCGGAAAAACCCCGGACGCCATCGACGCCACCGGTTTCGATGCCGTTGTGATCCAGGGCCGATGCGATGAACCGGCGGTGCTGACCGTCCACCCGGACGGGGTCGATTTTCATGCCGCAGGGGACCTGTGGGGCCAGGAAACTTACGGGGTTGAAGATGCGATCAAAGAGCGTTTTGCCAGGGAGGAATATCGCAAAAAAGGAGCGCTGGTGATCGGGCCGGCTTCTGAAAACCTGGTGCGCTTCGGCTGCATCAAGAACGATGTCTGGCGCTCGGCCGGCCGCACCGGCGCCGGGACCGTAATGGGCTCAAAGCAGGTCAAAGGCATTCTGTTTACCGGCAACCGCAAACGGACCCACGCGGATGTCGCGGGCGTCAAAGAATTTTCCAAAAATTTTATGGCCGAATTCAAAGATCATGCCGCCGCCAATGCCTACCGTACCCTGGGCACCCCCATGCTGGTTAAAATGACCAACACGGCCGGTGCGTTTCCCAACCGCTATTGGACCAAGGGCACCATGGACAACTGGGAAAATATCAGTGCCGAAGCACTGGTTGAAAAAATGGCCCCCACCCCTCATGGTTGCGGTAAATGTTTCATGCAATGCGGCAAGCTGGGCACGGTAAAGGAAGGCAGGCATGCCGGCCTTAAGATTGAAGGCCCGGAATACGAGACCATCTTCGCGTTTGGCGGTCTGTGCCTGATAGACAGCATCGAAGAGATTGTCTATTTAAATGATATTTGCGACCGCTTGGGCATGGACACGATTACGGCCGGTAATCTGTGCGCCTTTACTATCGAGGCCGCCCGGCGGGGAAAAGTTGACTTTAAAATTGACTACGGCCAGGTCGATGCGATTGCCGACCTGCTGCAGCTGATGGCCCGCCGGGAAGGGCTTGGAGAGGTTCTGTCCCAGGGTATCAAGCATGCTGCAGAAAAATGGGATCTGGAGGATATCGCCGTGCATGTCAAGGGCATGGAGCCGCCCGGCTATGATCCCCGGTCTCTCAAAGGCATGGGATTGGCCTATGCTGCCTCGGACCGTGGCGCCTGCCACCTGCGGGCCACCTTTTACAAACCGGAACTGGCCGGCATGATTCCGCCCGAGCAAATTGAAGGCAAAGCCGAGATGTTCCTGGATTTTGAAGACCGGCTGGCTATTTTTGACACATTGATTTTGTGTCGTTTTTACCGGGATTTTTACCTGTGGGATGTCCTGGAAGACATCATCCACAAAGCGACCGGCCTCGATGCCGGGGAGGCGGCCCTCAAAGAAAAAGCCCGGGCCATCGCCACCCTGATTCGGCGCTTTAACCTGCGGGAAGGCATGCAGCCCGCGGATGAACGCCTGCCCAAAGCGCTGCATCGGGCCTTGACGGACACGGGACAGGTGATCACCGAAGACCAGTTGGAAGTGATGCTCAAGGAGTACTACCAGCTGCAAGGATGGGGGGAGGACGGGCAGATAGGAGATTAGCCATAAAACAGCGGCTTTTGCATTATGAGTTGCCGATGCTTATTTCATGGAAAATTTCGGATTTTAGATTTCGGATTTTGGATTGGTGGTATCGCTTCGCTCTATCTATTAATAAAACAGGCAGAATACCTTAAATCCCAAATCCGCATTCCGAAATCCAAAATCTGCGCGAGTTGAAAACAAAACAATCGTTATAATCAAAAGAAGCAGTTTAGCCTTCGATAAATGCCTTAAATTTCCCCAGTCCTTCCTTGATTTCCGGCAGTTCGATGCCGGAATAGGCCAGCCGGATGTAGTTTTGATCTTCGCCTTCCATGGGTCGGCCGAAATGCAGGCGGGTGCAAAACGACACGCCGGTGTCGTGCAGAATCGTCCGGCGAAATTGGTCGTAGTCGGTCAGACCCGTTTTCTGCATGGCACCGGTGACATTCGGCCACAGGTAGAAGGTGGCATTGGGGCGGATGCAGGTGATACCGTCGGTGTCATTTAGCAGGTCCACGGTTAGATCGCGCCGCTCTTTCAATGTATCAAGAACCTTTTGGGTCTCGGATTGATCGCCGGTCAACCCCTCGATGGCGGCATACTGGACGAAGTGGTTCGAACAGGATTCCTCGTTGACATTGAGCTTAATGATGACGTCGATGATTTCCTGGGGGCCGATGGCGGCGCCCAGGCGCCAGCCGGTCATGACGAACTTTTTGGAGAAGGTATACAGGATCACGCTGCGTTCGGCCATTCCCGGCAGGGACACCAGCGATTTGCTCCGGCCTTCGTAGCGAATATCGAAATAGGCCTCGTCACACAGCACATAGAGATCATGCTTGAGCACCAGTTCGGCGATCTTCTCCAGTTCAGCCTGGGAGCATTCAGCGCCGGTGGGATTTTGCAGATCGTTTAGCACCAGCAGACGCGTACGAGGGGAGATCTGTTTTTCGAGCATATCCGTGTCGATTTCGAAGTTATCCTGGGTCTCGATGTAGCCATAGGGCACGGCCGTGCCGCCGTGAAATTCTATCTGGGATTCATAGATGGGGTAGCCCGGGTTGGGGTACAACACTTCATCACCCGGATTCATCATGGTCAGGAAAAATTTGCCGATGGTCGGTTTGCCGCCGGGCTGAATGGCAACATTTTCCATGGAATACCGAACATTGCGCGTGGCACTGACGTCATCGGCCAAAAGCTCGCGCAATTGGGGAACACCGGCGTTGGCGCAATACCCGGTCTTGCCTTCCTGCATGGCCTTGATGCCGGCTGCCAAAACGTTGCCCGGGGTCTTCAGATTCAGGTCTCCCAGGTGAAATGGATAGACTTTGTTGCCCTGAGCCGCAAAGGCCGTGGCCTCGGCTGAGACGGCAAAGGCGGTTTCCGTACCTAAACGAGCGACACGATCTGCGATGTTCATGGCTTTTCTCCAGAATTAGTTGATTGGTTATTTGGTCGATAGGTTGATTGATTAATGAATGATGGTTGCTGTTTTGCGGATTGGCCAGGAGGCTGGGAAGCTGGGATGCCAGGAGGCCAGAACGCTGGGATGCCAGGAGGCCAGAACGCTGGGATGCCGGGAGGCTATAAAGCTGGGAAGCTATAAAAAGCCTCCAAGCCTCTCGGCCTCCCAGCGTTCCAGCCTTCCAGCCTTTTTGCCTTCCAGCTTCCCAGCCTTCTTGCCTACAACCCTTTTTAATCCGAGTAAAACACAATCCCCAGTTCCTTGGCATTGACGATGCTGGGGGCGGCCTTCGGTGGTTCTCCTTCCAGAAAAGGCAGTATATCCGGTCGGTTCCAGGCCGGGTAGCCGGACAGGATCCCGGCCACGTTGGCGGCCGCCAGGGAGGCCATCCCTTCCCGGGTCCAACGCGTCGCCGAGGCAATGTGCGGGACAATGACCACATTGTCCAGGTCGACCAGACCCGGTTTCATGGCCGGCTCCTCTTCGAAAACATCCAATCCGGCCCTGAAATCCGGATGCTTCCGGCAGTGGTCGACCAGGGCCGCCTCATCGACCACGGGCCCGCGACTCGTGTTGATTAGAATGGCATTGTCTTTCATCAACGCTAAGCTTGCGGTATTGATCAAGTGGTGGGTCGTCTCATCCAGCACGGTGTGGACGCTGACACAGTCCGCTTCCCGCAAGACGTCTTCGACACCGGCGGCGCGACGGCAGGTAACCGGTTCCTCCCCGCGGGATTTTAGAAAATCGCCATAGGCGGCAATATAATCCTCGAGGTCTTTATTGGGATAAAGGTCGTGATAGACCAGGTTCATTTTGTGGCCTTCGACCATCATGCGGGCGTAGGTTGCACCGATGCGGCCGGCCCCGATGATCCCCACCGTTTTGCGCCATAAAAGTTCTCCCAGAAAAAGCGTCATCAGCCAGCCCTTGTACTTGCCGGCCCGCAGAAACCGCTCGGCCTCACCGGTGCGGCGCGCAGCGGCAAAAGTCAGTGCCACCGCCATCTGGGCCGTTGTTTCCGTCAATACCCCCGGCGTATTGCCGACCGGCAGACCGTGCCGGGAGGCGGCAGCCACATCGACATTGTTATAGCCCACGGCGACATTGCTGTACGCCGTGCCGCCGGCGGTCTTGAGGGCGCCAAAGAGTTCGTCGCCCCAATCTTCGGTCAGCTGGCCCAGGGCGCCGTCACATTGGTCGCCCATGGCCGCTTTGATCTCCTCAACGCTTAAAACGTCGGTGGATGTACACAGTTCAACCCGGCAGCCGGCTTCAATCAGGGTTTCCAGCCACCGCGAGCCGGGCAGTTCTTTGGTCACGACGACGCGTTTGCTGCCGGAAGGATTATGAGTTTCCCATTGTTTCGGGGCCATCGCGCATACCTCCTCGAATATCAAAACTGGGGTACAAATGAGAACATCAGACCATCAGCCAATACTCCAACACTCCAGTACTCCCATACTCCGAAATTTAAGAAATTTAAAGCCCTATGATGGATTATCTTCTTTTGGGCGATAGAACCGTATATTTTTACCCGCCGTGGGTTTCGCGCAGGACCTTTTTGGTAATCTTGCCCGATCCGGTTTTGGGCAACTCGGCCATAAAGACGATGGACTTGGGGGCCTTGTAGGCAGCCTGGTACTGTTTGCAAAACTCGATAATTTCCGCTTCGCCGGCAGTGGCATCTTTTTTCAGCACCACGGCAGCCCGCACCGACTCGCCCCACTTTTCATCCGGCACCCCATAGACGGCCGCTTCCAGGACCTTGGGATGCATGTAAAGCACATTTTCAACTTCGGTCGAATAGACATTTTCACCGCCGGTGACGATCATGTCTTTTTTGCGGTCGACAATGTTGACATAGCCTTCGGCATCGATGACGGCCAGGTCGCCGGTGCGCAGCCAGCCGTCGGTAAATGCACGCCGGGTTTCCTCCGGCAGATTCCAATAACCGGTGGTGACGGTGTCACCGCGTACCCAGATTTCGCCGACCTGCTGTTCATCGGCTGCAACGGGATCTGCATTTTCGTCCACCACCTTAAGCTCCACCCCCATAAAGGGCCGGCCGGTTTTGGATTTGTATTTGAGCTGGCTTTCCGCTGACAGTTCCAGCAGGTGATGCTTTAAAATACTGAAGGTCAGATAAGGGCTGGTTTCGGTCATACCATAGGTTTGAATGTAGTCACAGCCAAAAGATTCCATAATGCTGCGGACCACCTCGGGCGCTATGGGGGCGCCGCCGCTGAGAATGACCCGCAAGCTCGAATAATCATATTCCCCGACCCGGGGGTGTTTGATCATCAAATTGAGCATGGTGGGGATCAGGTTGCTTAGCGTGATGTGCTCGGATTCGATGGTGGCCATGACCGTTTCCGGATCAAACTGACCGACCATGACATGGCGGGCTCCCACCCAGGTAAAGGCAAAAGTGGCCCAGGCATCGGCCAGGTGAAACATTGGGGCAATATGGCCCCAGATGTCACTGTCCGCCAGTTTCAGTTCAGCAATGGTTCCCAGGGCATGCAGGCAGACGTTCTTGTGGGTGAGCATGACGCCTTTGGGGCGGCCGGTGGTGCCGCTGGTGTAGTAAAGATGGGCGACATCATCTTCCCGGACCGGGACCGGTTCGAAAGAGCCCTGGTGGGTCGCGACGACGTCTTCATAGTCTTGGCAGGTAATTTTCCGGGGTGTGCTTTCCTGCCCGCCGATCCAGATGATGCCTTCCAAAGGCGTATCTTCCTCGAACAGTTTCTGAACTTGGGCGGCGAATTGCTTGTTGGCTACCAGCCAGCGGGAACCGGAGTCTCTCAGAATATAAGCGATTTCCTTGGGTGCCAGCCGATAGTTAAGGGGATTTAAAATGGCACCGATTCCGGCCGCAGCATAGTAAGTTTCCAGGCAGACATGCGAGTTAACCTCCAGAATGGAAATGCGGTCGGTGGGTTCAATGCCCCGGGCCTGGAAAAAGCGGGCCAACCCTGCCACCCGTTCGCCAATTTGGCTATAGGTAAAAGCGCGCCCGCCATCGACAACCGCCGTTTTAGACGGGTAAAATTCCATAGCTTTTTTGAGGGTTATCCAGATGTTCAAATCATTTGTCCTTTCATTACCAGATGGTTTTAATCGGAGCGTAATCTAACAGTTTTTTATCTTTGGTTACCAAAGGGGCTCCCATCGACAACGCCGTTGCGATGATGATGCGATCGGCGGGATCCGAATGAAGCGGCTGCGGCAAATTAACCGATTTTACAGCAATCGAATTCGTTACCGGTACAAATTGAATAAACGGCAGGCTTTCAGATTTTGTGATCCAATCCGCTGCATCCAAGGTCAATCTCAATCTATCCTTGGCGACTAAAAGCGCAAGTTCCCACGCACTGATCGAAGATATTAAAATGCTTTTTTCTTGCACACCGGTGTCGGCCGCTTTTTTGGCCCTTTTTGACAACAGATTCGGGGTGCTGATAAACCAAATCCAGGCGTGTGTATCCAGTACGATCATTTCAAGGCTTCCCAATCTTCCAGGCCGACCGGCTGGGTCGGATTGTTATATTTAACCACCGTGTCGCGCAGTGCTTTCAAAACGTCCTCTGTATTATCGCGATACGGGACTATTTTCAATACCGGCTTGCCGCGATCACTGATAATCAGTTCTTTTCCGGTTTTCTCAACTTCCCGGAAATATTGCAGCGCCCGTGGCTTAAATTGGGATTTAGAAATCATTTCTTCCATTTTGTATTCCTTTTCAAACTATCTTTTATCCAGCATATGAGCGGTTCATATTACCATAGTCATATTACCATGGTCATATTGGCAGTCAAGCATAAAAATGAATGCTAATGTTCTATTCAGAATTTTCTATTAATATGGTAATACATGTTATGATCCTACCAAAACTGCAGAAATAATTTAAAGGAGGAGGGGGATGCTCAAGAGCCCGCCCGGGGAAAAGCAATGGCTGTCGTGGCTTTACGTGGTGTCATGGACCCTGATCATCTTTTTGACCATTCCGCTGGCACGCCGAATCCAGAAGTATGTTGCTGAGGAGTGGAGCCGGGATCTATTTACTTATGTCGTTTTGGCTGCGGCGCTATTGGGATTTGCGGCGGCAGCGATGGTTGTGCGGCGACATCTTTCCGCAAGGCGCAGCAGTTATGTCTGGCTGATTGCGATCACCGGATTTTTTATTGTTTATACCGTAAAACTGGGGCAGCGCAATCCGGAAGAAGCCATCCATTTTGTGCAATACGGTGTGCTGGGAATTCTGGCATATCGCGCCTGGACCCACCGGCTGCAAGATCCCACCGTCTATTTTGTGGCTGCCATTACCTGCGGCCTGATCGGCGCGCTCGATGAATTCATCCAGTGGCTGACCCCGCGCAGGGTTTGGGGTCTCGACGATATCGGATTGAACTTATTATCGTCCGCCCTGGTTCAAATAGCCATCGCCAAAGGCCTGCGCCCGCAATTTATTTCGCGCCGGCCGAGCCGGCCGAATCTGCGTTTTGCATGTTTGCTGGCCGTTGCAGCAACCGCAATATTTGGTGCCTGTCTGTTGATCACCCCGCCACGAATTGCCTGGGTTGCCGATCGGATCGGCTGGCTGGAGTTTCTTAAGTACCATGATGGCGTGCTGCTTGAGTACGGCTATTTATATGAAGATCCGGATATCGGTGTTTTCCGTTCGCGATTCGCCCCCCAGGAGCTTGAGCAGTTAGATCGGGAACGTGCTGCTGCCGCTGCCAAAATTTTGAATCGGTTTCGGGATGAATCCACATATCCGGAATTTCTTTATCTTTATACACCCATGAGCGATCCCTTTATTCATGAAGCCCGGGTGCATCTTTTTCGTCGTGATAGGCACTTTAAGCGGGCGTTCGATATCCAAAACAGCCCGGAGAAGTATGCCGAACACCTCACCATTGCCTGGCGCGAAAACCGGATCATGGAAACGTATTTTGGTAATACCCTGCAACAATCGGATTATGTCTGGCCTGAAGAAATTAGGGTTTTTGCCCGGCAGCACCTGTTGCCCGGGGAACAGGAGGACAGTTGGGTATCGCGGGCGTTGATCACCCGGATCAGTGAATGGATGGTTGTCTGTCTGTTATTGGTTATTATATTAGGTTTGATAACCCTGCATTGGTATATATCGTCAAAATGCTCGAAACCAAATCTCGGTTTGGGCCATAAGCAGGGTCAAGGAAGACCGATAAGATGACCCCTTCAATTACCCGACGGAGCTTTATTACTAAACTGATAGCCGGCTTGGCACTGTTGGCGGGGGGAGGACCCGTTCCAACAGGCTGTTCCAGGCGCGGGTCAGACGACCCATCGCTGCGGCTGGTCTTTTACACGGATGTGCATGCCAGAACCGAATGGGATACGCCGCAGGCAATGGCGAGTGCGGCCGATGCCATCAATAAACGCCAGGCGGATCTGGTTATCGCCGGCGGCGATCTGATTACGGACGGGTTCCAATCTTCGGCCGCAACGGTGGCACCGCGCTGGGACGCCTACCTGAAAATGCAGCGGGCCATAAAAGCCGATGTCTATCCGACCATGGGAAACCATGACCTCGTGGCCGCGATGCCAATCAACGGGACACCCGCCCATGACCCTCGTGAGGTTTATCTGGATCGAATGGGGCTGGAACGAACGTATTATTCGTTTTCGGCCGCCGGCTACCACTTTATCATTCTAGATTCCATTCAGGTCACACGGGATCAATATTACTATCAGGGCATTATCGGGCCCCAGCAGTTAGAATGGCTGCAGCGGGACCTGGCTATGATTCCCGGCGGCACCCCGCTAGTTCTGGTTTCCCATATCCCCCTGCTCACTTCCTTTTTCAACGCCAGCAAAGGCGCTACCTATGCCGCCCAACCCAACCGGGTCGTCGTCAACAATCGTGAGGTTTTAGCATCCTTCAAAGACCACAACCTCATCCTGGTGTTGCAGGGTCATCTGCATGTCAGTGAATTGATTAAGTGGCAAAATACAACTTTTCTCACCGGCGGTGCCGTTTGCGGAAAGTGGTGGCGCGGGGTATGGTACGGCACGGAGGAAGGCTTTTATGACATAAGGCTGACCGGCAACCGGGCCGAGTGTTCGTATATCGACTACGGTTGGCAGGCAAAACGTCCGGCGAATAAGTAGCTCAGACTAAGGTGAGGAAAAATTTCGACCTGGCCGAACCAATGTGAAATTGATTCTAATGGTCTACAATTACAAATTGCGGATATCCATAAAGACCAAGTTGAAGGATTGCCATCTATTTTGTCCCCCTCCCTCAATCCCTCCCACCGGGGGAGGGAAGTAGATGCGTTGAACTTGGGCTTTTTAGATAACCGGGTTACAATGTTCAAGCCTGACAGCATCGTAACAAGTCAAAAAACGACCTGTTTACGAGAGTGTTTCGTATTTGGTGTTTCGTATTTGTATTTAGTGGTATAATATCTTGATTTGACGTGCGACGTGTTTTACTAAATACCAAACACGAAACACCAAACACATGATGAATTCGACTTTTTAAGAATTCATCAATTTGGTAATTTGGGATTTATAGTCAAGGTCAGCTCTTCATTAATGTACAACGTCAGCATTTGTTGAGTGCAAACATATATTCCTCATGCCGGCCAATAACCAACTGGATCAGCAATTAAGTTTGAATTTTTTGCAGAGTATTTCCATCTACTGGGAAAGGCGCCTGATTTTCATCTTCCTGATGGGATTTGCCAGCGGTCTTCCTTTTCTGTTATCGGGCGCCACCCTATCCATCTGGCTGACGGAAGCCGGGGTATCGCTGACCACCATCGGACTTTTCGCCCTGGTGGGTACACCCTACAACCTGAAATTTCTTTGGGCGCCGTTTATCGACCGGGTTCCCGTTCCAATGCTTTCCATGATGCTGGGCCGCCGGCGGGCCTGGATGTTGCTGATTCAGGTCGGATTGATGGCCTCGGTCATTGCACTGGGGTTGAGCAAACCGCAGACCGCTCCCGAGCTGACGGCTTTGCTGGCCCTGGCGGTTGCCTTTTTCTCCGCCAGCCAGGATATCGTCATCGATGCCTACCGTATTGATATCCTGGATGAAGACCAACAGGGTGCCGGTGCAGCCATGACCCAGGCGGGCTATCGGTTCGGTCTCCTGGCGGCCGGCGCCGGGGCCTTGTATCTGGCTTCAAATATGGACTGGTCCATCGTTTACGGCATCATGGCCGGGCTCGTCTTAATAGGATTTATCGCGGCTTTATGCGCTCCCGTACCTCCGACCGATAAACTGATAGCAGACAAAGAGAATCAGGCCGGCAGTTGGTTTCGCAAATCGGTCGCGGCCCCTTTTGTCGAATTTTTTAAGCGTAATAATCCCCAAACCGCCTTGATCATACTGGCTTTCATTTTGCTTTACAAGTTCGGCGACGCCTTTGCCGGCGTGATGGCCAATCCTTTTTATATTCGAATCGGATTCACTAAAATAGAAATTGCCAATGTCAGCAAAATTTTTGGTGTCTTCGCAACGCTCTTAGGCGTTTTTGCCGGCGGTTTGGTCGTCAAACGATATGGTATTCTGCGGAGCCTCTTTTATTGCGGCATTTTACAAATGCTGTCCAATCTGATGTTTGCCGCCCAGGCCGTGATCGGATCCCACGTGGGATTTCTGGTCCTAACCATCGGCATTGAAAATCTGTCCGGAGGCATGGGGTCGGCGGCCTTTGTGGCGTATCTGTCGGTCTTGTGCAACACGGCTTACACCGGCACCCAATTTGCGCTTTTCACTTCTTTTATGGCTTTTGGCCGGACCTGGCTTTCTGCGATGTCAGGCTGGATAGCCGACCAGACTGACTGGGCGACTTTCTTTGTCATCTCCACTTTCGTGGCCCTGCCCGGGTTATTGATGCTGGTGTGGATGATAAAAAGACTGCCCATGAGCCTTCAAACCGGACGGCCGGATTAATTCTATAAAATTCCAATAACATATGCTGTTTGTGATGAACCGGATTTTTGACTCCAACCCGCCATCCACCCGCGGCTGCTAGAGGAAGCAAAATGATTGAGTTTCCCGGCAGGATATGTTTTTAATATCGCGAGATATTGCAGCCGGCCCGCATATTGTGTAAGGTATAGTTGATTTTCAAAGGTCAACAGCCAACCCCGAAAATGCCGTTTTTCATATTGGATCAAAATTAGGAAAAAAATATGACCCTGCCAATTGAAAGCTTGTCAGAAGAGTTTGACCCTTCGTTTAAAATATTCCACGAGTTGATGGCCAAAAAAGTCAGGGAAGTGTTGCTGGTTTCCACCCCCTATGACGCCTGGATCATGGAGGAAGACTGCCGCCTTTCCGAGAGAATTATCCATGAATACCGGGGATTGAATCTCAGCAATCCACCCCGCTTTACCTGGGCTTCGACGGCAGAAGAAGCCCTGGCTGCCCTAGACAAGAAAAATTTTGACCTGGTCATCACCATGCTGCATCTGGCCGATATGGATGCGTTTGTCCTGGGACAGGAAATAAAAAAGAAAGATCCGGATCTGCCGGTGATTCTTTTGACCCACAGTGCCCTGCCCTCTGATGAATCCAGCCGGGTTTTCACCCAGCCGCCCGGTATTGACCGCACCTTCGTCTGGTCAGGGGATACGGATATTCTGGTTTCGCTGGTCAAAAGTGCCGAAGACCGGATGAATGTGGCTTTCGATACGGAGTCGGCCGGCATCCGGGTGATTCTTTTTGTAGAGGATTCCCCGGTCTATATATCGACCTTGCTGCCGGTGCTCTACCGGGAGCTGGTAACTCAGACCCAGTCGGTTTTAGAGGAAGGTCTCAATGAAGAACACCGGCTGCTGACAATGCGTGCCCGGCCAAAAATTCTGGTGGCTAGAAATTTTGAAGAAGCCGTTGGTTTTTACGAAGCCTATGAGCCTTATATCCTGGGGGTTATTTCCGACGTACGCTTTCCACGCAATGGCAGGCCGGACGACAACGCCGGGGTGTCTTTGCTGGCCAAGATAAAAAAGGACCGTTTCGACATACCGTTGCTGCTTACCAGTTCCGAGTCATCCAATGCCGAGAAAGCCACCGCCATTTCGGCTTTCTTCGTGGACAAGAATTCACCCTCGCTGATTGCCGAGGTGCGGTCCTTTTTTCTGAAACAGCTGGGGTTCGGCGACTTCATATTCCGGATGCCGGACGGTCGCGAGGTCGCCCGGGCGCCGAATACCCATGCGCTTGAAAAGCTTCTCCACAGCATTCCGGCCGAGTCTTTCCGGTATCACACCAGCCGCAACGACTTTTCGCGTTGGCTTTTTGCCCGCACCGAAATCACCTTGGCTTCCAAGGTCCGGCCCATTAGAGACAAGGATTTTTCCAGTATCGACAGTCACCGTCAATATCTCATATCCATCATCCAGGCCCGGCGCAGCAGCCGCCAAAAAGGGGTGGTGGTCAATTTTGAGGCCGGCGAATTTGATCTTGACACGGAATTTTTTAAAATCGGAACCGGATCCCTGGGCGGCAAAGCCCGGGGACTGGCCTTTGTCTCCAACCTGCTGCAGCGACTTCCCGCGATTCACAAAAAATTTGAGAATGTAAATATATTCATTCCCCAGACCATGGTCGTTACCACCGAGGGCTTTGACACCTTTGTGGAGCAAAACAATCTAAAAGGGCTTTCAAAATCAGATGACCCGGATGAAAAGATTGCCGCTACCTTTTGCCGATCCGCCTTTCCCCAGTGGATTGCCGATGACCTGAAAGCATATCTGGCAAAAATAACTTATCCGCTGGCCGTCCGATCTTCCAGCCTGCTGGAAGATGCCCAATTTCGTGCTTATGCCGGTCTGTATTGGACCTACATGCTGCCCAACGATCATCCGGATCTCAACACCAGACTGGCGCAACTGATTAGTGCCATTAAGCTGGTTTATGCTTCCACCTATTTTCAAAGTCCCAAAGCGTTTTCCAGGCGAGTCGGTCAGCGAACGGAAGAAGAGAAAATGGCGGTAATCATCCAACAGCTCGTCGGAGAACGATATAATGACTATTTTTACCCGACTATATCCGGAGTTGCCCAATCTCATAACTACTACCCCTTTGCTAAAATGCAGCCGGAGGAAGGTATTGCGACGATCGCGCTCGGGTTGGGGAAGGTCGTGATGGAAGGCGAGAAGGCCCTGCGCTTTTCACCAAAATATCCGCAGATTTTACCCCAGAGAACCACGGTGGATGATATCCTGGAAAATTCCCAAAGATTTTTCTTTTCTTTGAAAATGGGCGGGCCTTATCCCGAGCTGGGAATCAACGAGGATGCCAATCTTGCCAAACGCGAAGTCGACGAAGTCACCGAAGAGCCGCCCATGAAAATGCTGGCCAGCACCTATATCCCCGAAGAGCATCGTATGCGGGATACAACCAGCATTCCCGGATACCGCGTGCTGACCTTCGCCCAGGTGCTTAAATATGATTTGTTTCCCCTGGCCGACCTGCTTACGGATATATTGGGAATCGGGGCGGAGGGAATGGGGTGCCCGGTTGAGCTGGAATTTTCGGTTAATTGGCCCTCCGTGCCCCAAAGCAAACCGGAATTTGCGCTGTTGCAGCTAAGGCCAATGACCGCCAGAGCGGAATCCGGCAAGGTGGAGATCAGCGAATCAGATTTCGCCAGCGCATTTTGCCGTTCCAACCATGCACTTGGAAATGCTGAAAAAGCGGATATGGCTGATATTCTTTATGTCAAACCGGACCAATTTGATGCTGCAAGCACCCCTCATATTGCGCGCGAAATCGGTGAGCTTAATGCCACGTTGCTGGGACAGGGTAAAAAATATCTGCTTGTCGGCCCGGGAAGATGGGGATCGGCTGATCGCTGGCTGGGGATTCCGGTCAGCTGGGCCGAAATTTGCGGTGTCGGCGCCATGGTTGAAACTTCGTCGCCGGAGTTAAAGGCCGAGCCGTCCCAAGGCTCGCATTTTTTCCATAATATCTCAACCCTCGGGATCAATTATGTCACGGTCTCGGATAACGGGGAGGATTTTTTGAACTGGGACTGGCTGACATCACTGCCGATCGCGAAAGAGACGACATTCGTAGCGCATGTCAGCCTTGCCAATCCGTTTATGTTGAAGGTTGACGGCCGCAGCTCACGCTGTGTGATGTATTTGGAGGAGCCGGATTGAAGCTGGGAGGCCAGAAAGCTGGGAAGCCAGGAAGCTGGAAGGCCAGAAAGCTGGGAAGCCAGGAAGCTGGGAGGCCAGAAAGCTGGGAAGCCAGGAAGCTGGGAGGCCAGAAAGCTGGAAGGCTGGAGAGCCAGAAAGCTGGAAGGCTGGAGAGCCAGAAAGCTGGCAAGCTACCTGGCTTGGAGGCTGGCAAGCTAACTGGCCGTAAGGCTATAAGACTCCTATTGATCGGAGCCGTTATGCTTCTCAGCTTCCAAGCCTCATAGCTTTCTCGCTTCCCAGCTTTCTCGCTTCCCAGCTTTCTCGCTTCCCAGCTTTCTCGCTTCCCAGCTTTCTCGCTTCCCGGCCTCCCAGCCCTTAGTGCTTGCAGTGATGATCATAATCTACTGATGTTCACTAACATAAAACCAGCAACTAATAAATCCCACCATATTCCACAGCCAACAGGCTGATGTCATCATCCGGTGCGGTCTGTTGACGGAAATTTTTAATTTCGGCACAGACCGCATCCACCATGTCCTGGACCGGCTCTAGTCGATGATTTTTCAATATTTGGTAAAGTCCGGTCCTACCGAAATAATCGCCTGCCGTATTACGGGATTCCAGGAGGCCGTCCGTGTACAGGATTACCCGGTCACCGGCTTGAAGCCGGATCGACGACTGGCCGAAAGGAATTTCAGTCCCAAATCCGATGATAGGCCCGCGCTGATCAAGAATGTCCATGGTACCATCCGAACGCATTATGATGGGCGACGGATGGCCGGCGCAACTGTAGTCAAGCCAACCGTCCGCCACATCGATGGTCATATAAATAATACTGAAAAAGCTGTCAAACCGTTCAAATGGGAAAGACCGGTCCAGTTTGTTCAATACGATTTCGGGCGACAACAGTTCGCAATTGCTGCCCAAAAGACCGTCGGCGCTGTTCAAAAACTGGGACACCGCCACTGATATTAACGCCGCCGGCACACCGTGCCCGCATACATCCAGCATATATAAGCCGATATTGCGTTCATCCATGTGGTGGATGTTGAATATATCGCCACCGATCTGTTCACATGGTTCAAACGTCCAGGCAACTTGAATATTTTCAATCGAAGGAGACTTATCCGGCAGCAGGCTTTTTTGAATCGCTGCCGCTGATTCCAGGTCCCGGTCGATCAGCCGCTGTTTTTTTTGCAGTTCAATTTTCTGCTGCTCGATATCGGTAACATCATAAATGATCACCAAAAACATTTTTTGCCCCTGGAACATAATCGATCGCGAGCTGAACTGCAGATGTTTCGTCAAGGGTTCACCGTTTATGTAGAATACGCGATTCAGCGACTGCTTGTTGACCGGTGCATCATCGATCAGATTGGAAACCAGAGACCGGCGCAGGATGCAGTTGGCACATTGAGAGGTCTCCCCGCAGGGTTTGTTTTCTAAGACAGCGTTGACACAGCCTGTGGTTTCGCCAAAACCGGCTTCCAAAACGGATTCCACCGCGGTGTCAAACAAGTTCAGAAAAGAATTGTTAAATTGATGGATTTGCAAATTCTCATCGGCGATGAGAACCGCCGAATTAATATTGTCGAGTAAAAGATTCAAAAACTCGTTGGATTCTTTCAGATTTTGTAATTCCGGTGCCATTTGCAAAAGTTCCTGTCATGAACTCAAGGTGTCAGATGTCCCCCCTTCGCCTTGCAGGCTGCGGAAGGCGTCCAGGTTTCAAGAAGAGGATATGCTTGAAACCGACTAAATTAGTTTTGAGATATACCTAGGTCGATAATTTTTTCCATAATGACCAGCATTTTTGAATAACCAATTTGCAATCATTGATTTCCCGATAATTCGGGATTTATGCTTCGCTACCAACGGCTCGTTCGGCTGAGGGAATTTAATATCTGATTAGCACAAAGATTTCATTGATTTAAATCAAAAGTGAAATACATCCGGCTATCCATTCGAAAAGCGGACTCTTCGCTGACTTTAATCATTTTATGCGATGTGCGAAGCTGGGTACCGGTTTTCGGTTCATAAATGCGACCGCATTTCCCAAATAGCAATGCCATGGTCTATATCTAACAAACCATCGCTTTGGATTTTATGCTTTCGGTTGCTAATAGGTGCCTGTGCGGGAAGTCTGGTATTTAAATACGCGCCTGGCTGAATACCCTTTCTCAGGAGTATAGTTCAACTTGGCTCTGGGTACGCTATGCACCCGGTGAGAGGTAAAAAGACCCTTCTGTGAAAGGCCGTTGACTGCCAATTTGGTCAATATGCCGCGGAATTTAAGAGAACGCAAATCATCGGGATTTGCTACAAGCAACTCAATAATCCGACATAACCCACTGGGAGCAAAGGTTTTATAAACATGATGAAGATTGAATTCCTTAGATATGATCTGTTGGGGGTTTTTTAACGTTGAACCTTGAACATTGAGCCGCTCAAGCTCGGACTAATTTAAGGTCACCGACAAGCGATGCACGCGTTGATTCCGGTAATACGTCGGTTTGATAACGGTATGCGGGATGATCGACAGCCACTGAGATAACGGCGCCTTCTTTGGCTGCATTAATGGTCTCGAGCGGTATATCAAAGCGCAGAAAATGGACCGATGAGATCTTTTTTTCCGCCTCCTGCCCCAGATCTTCATTGGCAATGGGGGCCACAGGATCGTAATCATCCACCTTAATCCGCACGCTGTGTTCGATGCCGATCATATTAGTTAAAGCCAGTTTGTTTTCTGCGGGATCTTCGTATTCGATCATAAAAGTTGCTTTCCAGTTGCTGCCGTCAGGGATCAGGGGGTTGTAGACATCCAGTTCCTCCTGAATACCATCGGGATCGAAAATACGTTCGATCCGCAGCATTTCCTGGATCTGATATTGGATGGTCAGCCGGTCCTCAAAGTACAGCGTTGCATGGGGGCCGATTGGCACGTTGCGCTTTTTTTTATGGTCGATAACTCGGGCGCGGAATTCGGGTCGAATTTCAGCATATTTTTCCAGGCTATATAAATCTTCGCGGGTAAGTTTTTTCATTTGTATGATCCTTACCGGAATTTGGTTGATTAGTTGACTGGTTGATTTGGTAAAATTATTCTTCAACTCATCAATATATAGAGCCTGCGCATAAACTTAAAATTGATCAGAATAAATTACAAAATTGTAGGTCCAACATTTTAAATTTGGTCAATGTTCTTTGAAAAATTGGTTAAAGCAGCAATCTGCTGTGCTTCAGGTTA
>Ga0209338_1000200_pt1 | contig 22557 bp, 15 predicted proteins | sample OlaalgELextract1_FD_187374 | JGI IMG/M metagenome (GOLD analysis project Ga0209338, IMG submission 187374) | Olavius algarvensis symbiont microbial communities from Tuscany, Italy - Type A ELBA extract 1 (SPAdes) (version 2) | ecosystem: Host-associated > Annelida > Digestive system >... | reverse complement strand
TAACCTGAAGCACAGCAGATTGCTGCTTTAACCAATTTTTCAAAGAACATTGACCAAATTTAAAATGTTGGACCTACAATTTTGTAATTTATTCTGATCAATTTTAAGTTTATGCGCAGGCTCTATAGTGTTTACCGGGCATATAATATAGTTAATGCAATCGTGACCGTGTAAGAATCCATTTTTCAGTTGCCGGCAACTCATGAAATTCTCGGCGCCAGGGCAGTGCCGTGATGGCGTAAGAGCGTGCCGCAACAACAGCTTTATTCACTAGTCATCTCCCCGGCACCTTAGAATCTGGCAAAGCCGGTGCTCAAGTTTCACCAAATATAAAGAAATAAGGGCCTTGTGTCAAGGCAACAGGAGCGGGAGATATAAATCGCTAATAAAATGAAATTAATACCTACCCAGATTATATATCGTTTAATTTATGTTTAGAGATAATTTCGGATTGCGGATTGCGGATTGCGGATTTGTTGAATCGCTGCGCTCTGTCGATTTTATAAAACCGATCCGCGAAAGCGGACCTTAAATCCGCAATCCGCAATCCGAAATCCCAAATCGAAACAATCCGAAATCCCAAATCGAAACAATCCGAAATCCCAAATCGAAACAATCCCAAATCCAGCCGACCCGGGTTCCCGGATTTCTTTGCTTTGTTGGGCGGTATTTGATAACCTGATGCTACCGAGTCCTGAAATTGCCCCTGCAACCGAAAAATTGTGCAACCATTTCTGTCGCTCATGCCTGGATCGATTTATAAAAAAGTTGGAATTGCGGCCGTCATCATGATGGCCTCAATTTTTTTAAGCCGCCTGTTTGGACTGGTCCGATTAATGACAATTGCCTATATCGGCGGGCGCAGCGGCAATGTCGATGCCTACCAGGTCGCCTTTGTCATTCCCGAGATTCTAAACCATATTGTCGCCAGCGGGTTTCTCTCAATTACATTTATCCCCATTTTCTCGCACTACCTCGCGCGAAACCAGGAAGAGCGGGGATGGCAGGTGTTTTCGATCATCCTGACGAGCTTCGGCGGTCTGCTGCTGATTTTCATGGCCATCGCCCATATTTTTGCCCCTGAGCTTGTCACCTTGTTGGCCCACGGGCGGTCGGATCCCATTTTTCGAGACAGCGTGGTCAGGATGACCCGGATCATCATTCCGGCCCAGTTTTTCTTTTTTGCCGGGGGCCTGTTTATGGCCGTCCAATTTGCCAAAGAGAGCTTTTTGATCCCGGCCCTGGCACCACTTATCTATAACCTGGGCATCGTTGCCGGCGGGTTATTGCTGGGTCCCCGGCTGGGCATGCAAGGATTTTCATGGGGCGTTTTCGCGGGTGCGATGGCCGGCAATTTTTTTCTCCAGTGGTGGGGGGCTCAGCGGGTGGGTATGAAATTTTCACTGCGATTTGATTTTGGCCATCCGGATCTAAAACGATATATAAAACTGACCCTGCCCCTGATGCTCGGTTTGACGATGTTTTTTTCGATGGAGATCTTTAAAATATTTTTCGGCTCCTATTTGCCGGCCGGCAGTATCGCAGATCTGGAGTACAGCCTGAGGACCATGCTGCTGCTGGTGGCCTTTTTCGGGCAGGCCGTGGGCGTCGCCTCTTACCCCTTTATGGCGCGCCTGGTGGTTGAAGACAAGCTGCCCCAGCTAAACGAATTGTTGAATAAAACGCTGCGCTACCTGTCCGTCGTCATCCCGTTTTCCGTATTGTTGATGGTTCTCAGGCATGAAATCATATTTTTGTTGTTCCAACGGGGGGAATTCGATGCGGCCGCCACCGAACACACGGCCACGGTCCTGATTTATATGCTGGTGGGCGCCTTTGCCTTTGCCGCCAATACCATCGTGCCGCGAGCCTACTACGCCACCCAGGACACACTGTTTCCGGCTATTTATGGAACCATGGCGGTTTTTTTGAGCATTCCGTTTTATTTGGTGGGCGTGAATATGATGGGAGCCGGCGGCGTGGCGCTGGCCATATCACTGTCCGCCATCCTGCAGGTCCTGGTGCTCTATGCGCTGTGGAATCGCAGAACCCAAAACCGCGGCCGTCCGGTCTATCTTTTTTATCTTAAAATGATGGTCTTCGGTGCACCGCTGGGCCTTTTGCTGGCCTGGTTCAAATCCGCAGCATTAAGTGGCCTTGACGCCGGGACCTTTTGGGGCAGTTCGATACGCTGCCTGATCACCGGCGCGGTGTTTGCAGGTATTTTACTGGCCGTAGGCTACGGTCTGAGAATAAAGGAAATTACGGGACTGGTGGATCGGCTGAGGGGGAAGTTTGGTCGGTCTTAGTTGGTCTTAGATGACAAGCGGGTTCATCCGCAATAATGTTGAATGTCAAATATCGAATGTCGAATGTCGATTGACGAATGTCGAATTAAGGAATCCTTTCTATTTTATTTTCTAAAAAGAGCAGAGCGAAGCGGTTCCACCATTCGTCATTCGACGTTCGACTTTCCAATGTAGTTCATAAGAACAGCGGCCTCCGGCTAAAAGGACAGCCGGTCTGATCAAATAAGAAACTTCGAAAAAGCGAATATCGAATATCGAACAAGGAATAACGAATGTCGAAGGATTGTATTCTATCGATCTTATTAAAAAGACAGAGCAAAGCGATTCCACCCTTCATCATTCGATATTTCTTGTTCGATATTCTGCGGTTCGCTTTAAATGTAGTTTCACGCGAGCACTGCCTCTCCCCAAAAAAACTGCCAATCTGATCACAGAAAAGAAACTGTGCCAAACCAGGGCAGTTTCTATTATGTGGATCTTTCGTTTCGTCCTCGTGCTCTTCCTCTTCCTCGTGCTCGTACTCGAAGCTTTTGAGCCGCTTTCAGTATCGAGGACGAGCACGAGGACGAGTACGATTTAAACACCATCTGTTGGGATTGAATAACGGTTTTCCTGACACCCGACACCCGACACCCGACACCTGAAACCTCCCTTATCTCGTTACCACCGCACCAGGGCACTGCCCCAGGTCAATCCGCCGCCGAATACCGGCAGACAGATCAAATCGCCGGGTTGAATACTGTTGTCGCGCACCGCTTCGTCCAGGGCAATGGCACAGGATGCTGATGAGATGTTGCCGTATTTCTGAAGGGTCAGATAGAATTTGTCAAATGGAATTTTCAGGGATTGGGCCAGGTGCTGAAACATTCGAATGTTGGCCTGGTGCGGGATGATCCAGTTGATATCTTCAATGTTCAGCCCGTTATATTCCACCGCCTCCTTGATGCCTTCCCGAAACCCTCTGACGGCGACCCTGAAGCTGAGATTGGCTTCGATCATGTTCAGGTAGTGCAGTCCCTGATCGACACTGTCATGGGAAATGGGCGTGGTTTTTGAGCCTCCGCCGGGCAGCAGCAAATCCCGGCCGTTGGCACCGTCGGTGTGCAGGTGAGTTGACAGCAGTTCAGGCCCCTCGGTTCCCATGGTGAGCAAGGCCGCCCCGGCTCCATCGCCCCAGAGAATACAGGTGGTCCGGTCTTTCCAATTCAGGGTGCGGGTCATGATTTCAGCGGCGACAACCAGTACATTCAGGGCGGTCTTGTTCTTCAGGTATTGCTCGGCCACATTTAGCGCAAATATAAAACCGGAGCAGGCGGCCGTCACGTCAAAGGTAACGGCCCGGGTTGCCTTCAGTTTGGCCTGAAGCCAGTTGGCGGCCGAAGGGCAGCAGGTATCCGGGGTTATCGTGGCCACGATGATCAGGTCGACCGCTTCCACTGTTTTGCCGGCCATTTCCAGTGCCTTGAGACTGGCTTCATAGGCCAGGTCAGAAGTCGTTACATCAGCATCGGCAATCCTTCTTTCACTGACACCGGTGCGCTTGACGATCCAGTCATGCGTCGTATCCAGCCCGCTTTTCGCCAGATCGTAATTGCTTAAAATGTTTGGCGGCAAATATGAACCGGTGCCTGAAATTCTGATGGATTCCATGGTGATGCTATTCCCTTGTTAACAATTACCTCTTATTAAACTTCAGGTAATGACTAATGAATAATGAATAATGACGAATGGTGGAATCGCTCCGCTCAGTCGATTTAAAATAGATAGAATACATTATTCGACGTTCGATGTTGAACGTTCGATGTTCGACGTTCATTAGTTTCTTTTCTTAGATCAGACTGGCCGTTTTTTTGGCCAGAGGCCGTGCTCGTGTAAAACTTCGGTGAATGACGAATGACGAATGACGATTGACGAATGGTGGAATCGCTTCAGGCTTCGCCTTCGGCTACGACCCGACACGTCGCTCAATCAATTTAAAATAGACAGAATACCTTAAATCCAAAATCCGCATTCCAAAATCCAAAATTTGCTTTTTGAAGTTTTTTTCTTTGATCAGACCGGCTGTCCTTTAGCCGGAGGCCGCCGCGCTTTCGATTGTACGGCCGCAACCCATAGAAAAAGCGGCCTTCTGCAGCCGCTTTTTACACCATATTAGAAATTTATGTCAACTGATGGGTGCGGGTTTGCATAAATGATTTTCTTCCATGGCAACCCTGCCACAACCGCCGCAGACAAATTTCATCGCTGCCAGCTTATCTTTGCAGACATGGTTCTGATCCACACTCGGGGCACCGCAAAAGCTGCATTTTTTTTCATCTCCGCAGGGATTGCACAAATGTCCCGGCTCGTTGGCAACCGCACCGCAATTTTTGCATGTATAGGCCATATTGAATCTCCTTTGCTTGACCGTGTATGATAACTAAATGAAATAACTGAATTTCATTTCCGTGAATATGGGTACTAATATTCGAAAGTCAAGGACTTAGCGCGGTGAATCCTCGGGAACTTTAGATGTATTCGGCTTGCCGCCCTTGATGCCGAAGATAATCGGTTGGATGATGGTGACCGGCAGCTTTAACGTACGTTCCAATATGCCTAAAATACCCGAGCCCACCGCCGTTGGCGGCAGCGCATAAACGTCCGGGTCGTCTAAATCCCCTTTGGCCTTAAATGGGATGGAAATAAGTTTGCCGCCCAGCACATTGCCGATCAAAGGCAATATCTCCACGATTCGATCAACCGTTCTAAATGGGGCCACCAGGATAAGGAGATCTATTTTTTCTTCGGCCAGATCAATGTCACCTTCGCAGGCTATTCCCATGGCGGCTCCATCTATGGAACACTCCTCCATAATTATTTTACCGCCCTGTAGTTTCGCAATGGCCGACATACTGCGATAGGCAAATCCCTCCCCGGTCAGATCCGGGATTTCGCCCCGGTATATTTCCGTGACATTCAAAATGGCCAGGATTTTTGCCAGCAAACCGAATCGATAGATGCGGCCTTCATCAGCGGAAAATGCCAGGTTGCCCGAAAGTGATCGGGTTATGAATTCAGGCTTGGCTTTAGCCAGTATCTCGCCGTTCAAATTATAGCTGCCGGTTGCCAGGTCTTTTTTGGCGGTCAGGCAGGAAAGCGTTGATACCAGCTTGCGGTCGGCCGCGGTCGGCACAAAATACAAGTCCAGATTTTGATCGGTAACATTTAATAGTCCCCGAAACGATATTCCGCAAATATCCGCCTTGTTTACGGCAACGACCACTTCATCCGGTTTAAAGTTGATGTCGGCTTGCAGGGGATGGACGGTATAGGATTTCCAAAAAAAATTTTCCGATTTGACCTGAATCTTGCCCAGCAATTTTTGCGAATTTGCGCTTGAATCAGGTGTTGTCTTTTTTTTGGCAAGATGCTCTAAAACTGTGTTGACCTGATGCCAGGCGAGGCCTTCGGCATCGACGAGCATGCTCAACATGATCACTTCGCTTGTTGCGCTCGCTTCACCATTTACAGCCAGCAGGTTATCGCCCCACTTCATTTTTGCAGACGGTACCTTAATATTTTTGCGAATCGCTTTGGCGGTTGCAGTCGAGGAAACACCCATTGACCTGCTGTTTATCACCAAGGGGTCTCCCAGCGCTTCAGAATAGACGGCGATGTTTTGCATGTCGGCCTGCATGGCAATTCGCCAGCGATCCGGTGCCCGGACTGGTCCTTGGACCCTGACATTGGAAAGGGCAAGCGTACCTTCGGCGGCCGTAAAAGATTTGATGCCGGGTTGAAGATTTTTCATCGAAGCCAGGACGGGATAGATTTCGCCGACAAAAAGAACAGCGCTTTTGCAGTCAAGCCTGAGCGAACTTTTCCGGCTGAATCCAATTGCCGCCGAAAGTTGGGATATTTTAGATTTTCCCATACCGGCGTCGATCTTTTTTAAGACCAGCTGATTTTTGTGCCAACCGATTTCACCCATACTGACTTGCAGGGAGGCGGGCAAACCTTTGGAGCCGAGACGCAGCTGTTTAACGGCGGCGGAAAACTCTATCCGGCGGCTGGACCCGGCTGACACGGGGCCACTGTATGCCAGGCGCTCAAAAATGAGCTTGCCGCTCAGCGGTCTGTAAGCGGCAAGGTTGTTTGCCAGATCTTTATTTGAAAAAACCAGAGGATTTACATCGGCCGTGAAAATGGTCGCAAGACCCGACTTGATCGAAACCGTGGGGGTTTCTTTCCAACTCACCTTGGCGGTAATGTCCGCAATGGAAGATTTTCCAAAGGCTGCATCAAGATTGGCAAATTCGACCTGGGTTCCCTCGCCGGAAAATTTTCCCTGTTTTACCAGCAGCTTGCGGGGCAGCTTGCGGGAAGTCACACTAAGCTTGTTAATCTTGCCGGAGGTATTAAAACGCCACTTTTGGGGGCTGAACATCGGGCCCTTGACGGCCAGATTATCCATCGCAATGTCACCCTTTATCGAACTGATATCGGCCAGCTGTTTTTTTAAACCGCCGGATGTGGACAGCCAGGGATAGAACTGACCGACGACGAGTTTTGACGCTCCGGTTTTGACTTCGAAGTTGGTTCTTTTTGTCCAGTCGATGCTCGCGGAAACGCCCGTCAAAGAGGATTGGCCGATGCCGGCCTTAAAGTTTTCCAAATCAATCCGGGTTCCCTCGTAGACAAAGTGACCGCCGTCCATTTGAAGCGGAAACGGAATGCGGTTGTAGCGCGCAGTCAAATGAACTTTTGAAATTTCCACTCTGGCACCGAGGTTTGCCAAATTATCTCCCAGAATCAGGACCCCGTCGGCGGCTCCTTTCAAATCCTTAACACGGTTCAGTTCCGCGATAAAATCCTTATCTGAAACGATACGGTTTAAGACCGGCGGCACCTCCGACAGGTCTGCTTGAACGCTTATCTTCAGCTGGAACGGGTCCAGATCGTCGTTCAGACCCAGGGCAATGGTTCCGTTCCGGCCATGGGTGTTGCCCAAGCGCGCTTTGAGCTTATCGCCGTGCAGGATACCTTCGGTGATCACGGCGTCGCCCGAAACATCTTCCAGGTCCAGGTCGGCTTCCGGGATGAAAATTTTCCCCCGGGCCATGCGGCCTTTAATGACAATATTGTCCATTTCAGCAAGATCGGCGATTTTCTGCCCCCGCATTTCCACGGTTACCGAGGGCACCTGCCCCCCTCTGATCACGTCAAAAAGATCCTTTACGGTTCCAGATTCACCCGCCAGCATCAATGCCGTCTGCCTGACTGAATCCACCTCGATTTGTGATCCGTTCAGGGACAGCTCGATATCCTGCAGCTTATCATTAAAGGCAAACAATCCGGTTAATTTCAGTTTGGGATAGTCCACCCCCAATTCCGTTAAAGTGATCCGGGATCCCTTTTCATCAACTTGGATGGTGCCCCTGATTCGACTGCCCTGGATAGCCAGCTGATCGTCGCCGACGATCAACTCAAGGGTCGGGATAGCGCCGTCAACATCCGCTTTGATGGTACCGGCTCCGTCAGACGAAAAATCGATCGCCACATTGGCTCTGGTTTCGTTGATCTTGAATGCCGAATCCGGGAATAAATAGGCAATCAGGGTTTGGGGCCGGAACCGCGAGAGTTTTACATGTCCCAGTCCTTTGAAATTCGATGGGTCAATCGAACCGTTGATATCAATGTTTTCCCAGAGATTGGATTTGGCTTTAACGCTGAAATCAAGCTGCTCGTTGCTGCGTACATAGGCGGCCTGGACTTGTCGGAGCATGAATTTGCGTCCGAATGGATCGATGAGGTTAACCCGGCCGTTTTTTAATCTCAAATTTACATCGGGCAGCTTGAATTCAGGAAGGCTCCGCACGGCTTCGGTTAAGGTCCTGACCGTTTCGTCGAAAGAGGGTGCGCGTTCGGGCTGCTTGCTTTCTGCCTCCTTTAGTTGCGGCAGTTTCATGGAATAATCCGCATAATCGAGTCTGACAACCGCAAACTCGAGACTGCCGGCAAACAGCGGCAGGATCTTGGGGTAGATCCGCATCCACTGGATGTCTATCGTGAAACTGTCGGGTATCGATATTTTGGCTTTTTGGATTACCACGTGGGGGCGAGGGAAGTAAGACAGTTTCAGATTGCGGTAGGTCAACTGGCCGCCGACATCGCTGGATATCCTATCCTTGATGTTTCTTTTCACCATCTCCAGATTTATCAACTTGGGGGTAAAGACTACGACAATGGCGGCCAGGAAGGTGAAAACCAGCAGGAATTTGAACAACCAGCTGAAAATATTTTTTAATTTACTCATTGAGGTTCGTCTGAACGCGTTTTTACTGCCGCCGAATTTTGCCGCACACCGGCAAAACCCGGGTACAACTTATTAGCTGTCTCCTTGTTATCGAATTTTACGATAAGGACAACGGAAAATGGATATACATCAGCGCAGTTTCTGGTAAGAATACATACTCATTCCACTAGGATAAACAAGGGGGCATGGTTGGTCAAGATGAAAATGCCGACAATCCGCAATGATGCGCATAATTAGTCGCCTCGAAATCTCTATGATCCATTGAAATTATGCAGCTTATATTCCAATTGTCTGCGAAGCGAACTGAGTTCGGCTTCAGCCATTTCATTGCCGGCCGTTATTTTAGAGTTGCGATTCAAGATCCGCACGGGTTCTTGACACCGACAACTGGAATAATTAGTCTTTATTTCGTGACTGGCTATAAAGTTTTTACCTTACCCCGGTTTGGGCGAAATCCGGCCGGGATTATAACTTCAACCGGCCATTCCCGGGCGTAACTGCAGAAATGCAGCACGATTTGGTCCGTTGGATGATGAGGCGAATCCGGCGGAATTTAATTAACACCCTCTACCTGATAAAGATAGAATCAGAAATAGCATCATATAGCGGAGGAAGCACGATGTCCGACAATGATAATGCACAGAACAAGTTCGAAGAAGGCATGGCTGAATTTGTAAACAAAAATTATGGTCCTTGCATTGAACATTTATCCCAGGCAATTGTTTTGGATCCCGGCTTTTCGCTTGCTTTCAAAAGCCGAGGTGCGGCATTTCTAAGGCAGGATAAACCTGAGCAAGCCATCGCCGATTTTAATATGGTGATTGGGATGGATTCCTCAAATGCGAGAGCCTACCATTTGCGCGGTCTGGCTTATGAGAAAACCGGGCAGAACGATAAAGCCCTGGATGATTTTAACAGAGCCCTTGAACTGAAGACCGATTACGGCGCCGTATATTACAGCAGAGCCAGTTTGAACAATAAATTGGGGAACACGGAGCAGGCAACCGAAGACATCCGTATGGTAACAAGTTTGACGGAAGTCAATATCGAAACCTTCGGCAATGCGAACAATGTCTGGCGTTCGCAGCAATTGCAGCTCGAATCCGTTTATAATGACGATATTGCCATGGAAAGGTAATCTCTGTGATTTAACATCGCCGGCTAGCATTAAAATGAAGTCCTGATTCTTGTTTACCGATGTTGCTGTAACTATAAAATCCCAAATTTCAAGCACCAAATTACAAGTAAATCTCAAATCACAATATTCAATGACCAAAACACATTCAGTTTATTAACTAGTGTCAGGATCGGAACCCCGAGACTTTTCGTACCTGCTGGAGGGGCGAGAGCCATGAAAGCCATGGTATTGAAGCAGATCTGCAGCCTGGCCGCCGGGTTTTTGTATTTGCCAGGAGCCAAAAAGAAAGAGAATTCGCCCGGGAGATTGGTGCCCACTGGGCCGGTGCCACGGAATCAGCCGCTCCCCGGGAAATTGACTGCATCATCGACACCACCCCGGCCTGGAAGCCGGTTGTTGAGGCTTTGAAAAATTTAAAAGGCAGGCGGGCGGCTGGTTATCAATGCCATCCGCAAAGAAGAAGTTGACCGCGGTGAGCTGCTAAATATCGACTATCCGGAGCACCTCTGGATGGAAAAAGAAATAAAAAGCGTTGCCAATGTCACGCGCAACGATGTCGCTCAATTTTTGAAGTTGGCTGCCGAAATACCTATAATGCCGGAGGTCCAGGAATTTGCATTGAAAGACGCAAATCGGGCACTGGTAGAATTGAAAAACCGGCAAATCAGGGGTGCCAAAGTATTGAAGATTGAAGAATGAAAATTGAAGATTCGTGGTATTCTATCGATTCATAAAACTGCTCCAAGCGCTGAATGTCAGATAGCGGCATTTTGGGGAATCTGTTTTTGTCATTGGTATTTATTAATTTGAATTTGTTTCGAGTTTCGTGCTTCGAATTTCGGATTTAAATATTTGTGTTAGTGGTCTTTGCTTACTTCCATGGGGCCTTATACTTCCCGCTCAATGGGAGGAGCGTTCGCACGTCACACGACATTCGTCGCAGTTCATTCAATTATGACATGCGCGTGCCCGGTCTGTTCTTCGCTGTAATCGGTGTCGTCAGCATCTGACATCAGGGTGTCGAGATACATGTTGATGATTCCACGATGGGCCTCAAATTTACTGTTCAGCAGGCCTTTAAAGCGGTTCAAATCCGGTTCGGCGAACATCTCGTCAATCTCGTGCGCCCGTTGCCCTAGTTGCCGGCAATATTTATCGGTAACGGTCCCCGGCGCCGTTCCCCGTCTTTTCGCCACCCGATTGGTGGCCCGGATGCGGGTGACGCCATTTATTTTGATTTCATAAACAACTTCCAAAATCTGCGATAGAGCCTTCGGCAATCCTGCGATGCTGACACCCGGTATGGCAAGTATCGTGGCCGTGTCCTCTCCGATTTCCTCCTCGCTGCTCTCTATCTCCTTGATCTCCGCTTCCTTTTTCTCTTTCTCACGTCGCTCATCCTCCTTGAACAGCAGTCGCCTTAACACGGAGTTGGGCGTGTCGACAAACGGTTCGGCATTCTGCTGTAAAAAATGCCAATTTTTCTCGTCAATATCGATTGAATACATTTTCATAGGCTACACCTCATTTCGTACTAGTATAATTCGAATTATACGCAAATAATACTAGAATTGCAAGTTTTTCTTGCGAAATCAAGGTAGAGCGGGTAATCAACGGCATACCGGTCCTAGATCGGGCTAGTGATAGCGCCGATGCTGGTGGGGGCCGAAGTATTCGATGGGATTTGCTACTAGTATTTTCCCTGACTGCGTTCGGGCAGGCGGCTAGGACGGACCGCGAAAGGACGCTGCCTTCCCTTTCCATGCCGCTGGTGCGTTAAGCCGCGCTATGGGGACGAGTAGTGGCGAAGTGTTGCTTGGGTCCGTGTTTTTCGGGGTATATTCGGTATATGCGTCAGGAGTTTATTTTGACAGTCTTCTCCGCAAAGCCCTCGGGGGCATTATTTCGATTATCTTGGTTGGAAATATAAAGGGCGTGTTTACCGATGGTCACCACGTCATCTCCCTTCAATTTGGCCGTCTGAATGCTTTCGTCGTTCAATAGGGTGCCGTTGGTGCTTCTTAAATCTTCAAGAATGTATATCCCGTCGCGCCGAAATATCCTGGCATGTTTTTTAGAGGCGCCCAAGTTGTTGATATGAATGTCATTGTCCTCTTGACGGCCGATGGTAATTTCAGGCTTGTCCGTTTCCAGGGTCTTGAGCTCCTTGTCCTTTAATTTCAATACGATTTTGAGCATTTTCGTCTCCATTTAATTTTGATTTGAACCGGCTGTGCAATATTCGGGAAAATATCGATTCGAATACCGGATGTCTCACGCACCATGTCAAAGTTCGGGTTCGTCCGGGTTGCCGGGCCACCCAGTGCGTCGCTTTCAAGTCCCGGTTGCCAGGTCGAACTTGGTTATTACTATCGGTACATGTGGTCCAGATCTTTACCTGTTTTTTGTCTGAGCCAGCACGTATCCGGTCGAAATTCCGGATTTGCGAAAGTGATGATAAGTATTTGATATAGCGTTGATAGAGCGAAATATGCTCAGAACGGTGTTATAGGTTATTTGTTAATCGTCATTAGAAATGACTGAGAATCTAATTTTAACCCAGGTTGTGCGGTTCAGGGTTCAACGTTCAGGGTTAAAAACCGCCAACCATTTTAGAATAATAGGGTATAATCAACAGCATGTTCACAAAACCGTTTCACCCAATGGGTGAAAGTGGCCAGTCCAAACTGTTGATTGAAAAGTTCTAGAAAGTAGCATTTTATAACCTTTGAACCTTGAACCCTGAACCTAGAACCGATCAGTTTAGGTTTAGATATCCAGCATCAATGGCACATAAAAATCGATCTGATTCCTTGCAATCCAATAACTAATAACCAATAACCCTCAACCGGATCTTTACTATATGGTATTCAGGCAGGTCTCGATTTCCTTGATGACTTGGGAGGCAGATTGATAGCGATTTGAGACCCCCCTGGCCAACAGGCGCTCGGCAACTTCAACGCAACATTTCGGCGTTTTGGGGGCTATCTCGGGGATCGGTACGTAGTCGGTTTTGGATACGGCAAACAGCAGCGATGTCATACTGCCACCTTTAAAGGGACGTGCGCCGGTCAACATCTCATAAAAAACCACGCCTAGTGAAAATAGATCCGATCGGCCGTCCACTTTTTTTCCGGCTACCTGTTCGGGTGACATGTAGTTGGGGGTGCCGAATATGATACCTGTCTGGGTTTTTGATGAAGAAATAACCCGTGCGATGCCGAAATCGGCCACTTTGACCTGGTCATCTTTCAGCAGAAGAATATTGGCCGGTTTGATGTCCCGGTGCACGACCTGCTGCTTATGGGCATATCCCAGGGCTTCGGCGACTGCGCTGACCGACTTTAGAACCCGCTTCAGGGAAAGTAAATTCGGTTTCCGGCAATAGTGGGTCAACTCTTTGCCTTTGAGAAATTCCATCGCAATATAGGCCATGTCATGATCTTCACCCATATCATAGATTGTCACGATATTCGGGTGTGAAAGCTTTCCGGCTGCTTCGGCCTCCCGAAAAAAGCGAGCTTTGACCTCGCTTAATTCATCGGGCGCCACATCTGAGTAGTTGATGGTTTTGACAGCGACTTCACGATTGATATTGGGATCCCGGCCCAGGTAAACGGTACCCATAGCGCCTTGCCCAAGCTCTTTTAAAATTTCATACCGTCCCAGGGTGGGCTTTGTGCCGCCGTTTTGCAATAATAATGAGGTTTCTTTCTTGGAAGCCGCGACCGTCATAGACAGGGTGGCATCCAATGAAATCAGTGTTTTTATGCGTTCGTCGATATCTTTAAACGAGCCCGCCTTCTGAATATGGCGATAGACGGACAGGGCCTTGTTGGTCATCCGTTTGCGTTCAAAGTCCAGCCCTAAATTATACAGAATATCTTTCACGGCTTTATCTTCTACCGGGCACTTCAATAACTTTTCATAAGCCATGTCCAACATGCCCTGGCCCTGCAACGCCAGGCCCAGGCTCTTGTTCAACTCGGCATTTTCATCCTGCCTATCGGACGTGTAGCGCCGGAGGATGGCCAGCGCAAATCCAAGCCCTGAAAGAATGATCGGCGCCAGAATTTTAATCCAGATCCCGGTGCTCATAAATAAAATGACGCCGGCACCGACCCAGGTCAATAGAAAGATGCTCAGGATCATCGCCCCGATCCGAGGCTTGACCCTGGGGATGACAAACATGAGGAAAAAGCCGAAATACAATAAGGCCAGGATCTCGACGGTAAAGATCCAAGAAGGGCGAGAAATATATTTGGCATTAATGATATTCTCTACGGCGGCGGCGACTATTTCAAGACCGGAGACATTTGAACCGGTTGGGGTGTTATAATGTTGTGACAGCCCTTCGGCCGTCACGCCGAGCAGGACGATTTTTTTGCCCAAAGCTTTTGCACCCACTTTGCCGTCGAGGACGTCAACAAAAGAAACTTGCTGAATGTTGACATCCCGGCCACTGTAATCGATTATCATCCGATGATTTCCCGCAGTGGGAATATGCCAATTTCTCAGATCTATTCTGTCCGGTTCAATCTTGATATCCTTTAGCCGCCCGCCCTTGTATTTTCGGGCGATCTGCATGGCAAAGGATATGAACTCCCTATCTTTGTAGTTGATCAACAGGGGAATGTCGCGGACCGTGCCGTCCTTGTCGCCGACTATATTGATGTGACCCAGGGCGCCGGCCTTCTTCGATAGATCGAGATAAGGTTCTCTAACCCGGTTGGCCCGTAGTCTGTGGTTGTTGAAAATTCCGCGCAGGCGGCTTGGTTTTACCGTCAAAGTCTTTGGCGCTTGGGGGATGCGGTTGGATGCAATGGAGTTTAAGGTCAGCCAATCTGATAAATTGGGAGCGCTGCCGTCTTCGAGTTCGCCAAGCTTAAACCACAGGGGCAGCACCACATTGCGGGCGGAACGGACGGCAGAGATCAGCCGGGCGTCATGATTCAACCGTTTGCCGGCTTCCGCCAGGACGCGCTTGATTTTTTTCGTGGTTTTTGGCCCTGATTTTGGAGATTTATCAATGAGCGCTTTTTTGATGTGCTCCAATTCCTGCAGGCCGGGGTTGACCTCTCGGCTGGGGAATAGCAGTGTAATACCCATCGCCCGTACCCCATAGTCCGACAGCAGATTGACCATTTCGGCCAGATAGGAGCGCGGCCAGGGCCAGCTGCCAAGCCGTTGGATGCTTTGATCGTCAATTGCCAGAACCACCACCTGGGTGTCGGCTTTGCGCTGTCGCAGCCGGGTCATCGAATCGTACACTTTATTTTCCAGAGGCTGCAGTATATCGAAATCAAAAAGGATATTGCTTAAAATGACGGCAATCGTCGCAGCAACCAGCAGCAGCATTGAAATAGAAAGCTTTTTAAATAACATTTAACGTCTAATTTTTATATTCTGGGCAATTGATGGCAAAAAAAAACCGACTCACCTTATTACCAAGACGACCCGGTCCAGCACCTTGTCTTTCCATCCGGTTTGTTAAAATCGAAGGTCTTGATGTACAATAAAAATTATAAAAAAAAACGGCGCGAGTGTCAATCTTGCGCCTTCCGGAACCATCGTTAAATCATGTCTAATCTATTGAAATAGTATTAAATTTTTAATACACATTATTACGAAAAATTTTCTGCTCACATTTAAAGCGTCGCCGATATTGCGGGGATTTATTTTGCGGTAGACAATCACCGGCTAGGTCCTGGGCTTCCATTGACCGTCTTTATTGCTGCAGCCCGAATTCCAGACGCCATGATTTCCCCCCCTTCCTGACGACCACATCTTCCGCGCGGATCTTCAACACCTGATAGCCGTCCACCGATTCTCCTTCATGTACGATGCTGCCATTAATCACGGCCATCCGCCGGTCAGCTTCTTCTGACCAGGCCAAGGCTTGAAGCTTTAGATTGGAGCCGGTGATCCGGTCGTAATTTTCGCTGGATCGGCTGCGGACCGGTTTAGGGGCGCCGGTCGCGGTCGCGGGCGATCTAGTGACTTTGGCGGCAGTGGTTCGTGGGGCGGGTTTTGAGCTTGGGACGGGCAGGCCCTTTTTTCGTGGCCTTGGCAAACGCGCGTTGCCTGCTTGGGCCGGCTTCCGATCGACAGGCGACTTGCGGGACGGAGGCGGAGTGCCGACCGTGCGCTGTTGGCCGGATTTTGGGCCAACCTGGCGGGAGGTGTTTTTGCTGCCGGGCGCTGCTTTTATCGGTTGAGTCTTTGACCGACGGCTTACGCTCGGCGGCTTTGACGTCGGTTTTGCAGGGGCACGCGAAATTTTGGCCCGGTAAACACGGTTTCGATCCGTGTCCGGCTTTTTGCCGGTTGCCGGTGCATAGGATGCCACCATCGATCCTATTTTTGCGATAATGAGCACTCGCTGGCTATATACCATTACCGTCGCGATCACCATGGCCAACAGTACCATAAACAGGAAAAACATTTTGCGCCGTCGCCTGCCGGCGTTCGATTTGAACACCGGCATCGAAGCCGTGGAGCCTAGCAGGGTCTGATGCGGTTGAAACGGGGGCGAGTCCTCCTCTATTTTTTTTAGGGCTTTTAAGATTGAACTCAAATCATTTTTCCCCGATCATGCATCCCGCTGCAAGCGAGATATAATTAGAGATTATACCGTTCCGGTGAGAATTAAATGAGACTTGAAAAAACTCGAAACCCGAATTTCGAAATCCGAAACAAATTCAAAATTCGAATGTCTGAATGTTCAAAACTGTCAAAACAAGACGATGAAACCGGTGCGTTAAAATTGATCAACGTGCTTATCGATAGATTGCCGGTTGGGTCGGAGTTTGTTTTTGTCATTGGTATTTTTCTTCATTCGAATTTGTTTCGTGCTTCGTGCTTCGGATTTCGGATTTTAACCATTGCGCCAGTGGTCTTGCTCCCCTTCCTGGGATCTACCTGTGGCCTCCCGCTCAGCAGGAGGCGTGTTCACTTTCAGCCCGGGTCAATCAATCAAGCCGGGCATTTCGAAAGATTCTTTTTCTTGATACAGAATCATTTTAGTCAGGGGGCCGACGAAGCCGTCTACCGGTATGCCATATCTAGCCTGAACTTCCTCGATGGCCAGGCGCGTCCATTTATCGTATTCGTCGTTAATGGCGACTTCGTTATATCCCAGCTCGTGCAGCAGCAATTTTAGCGTTATAATGGAATCTTTGTTGGATTGCTTTGGTATGGTCCCCGAAATAGATAAAAAATTTTTCCAGGGTAAATAGGCGACCCCGGACCAATAAGAATTAATCTGATCGGCACCCGATACCACTAATTTGTTTTGATCGAGGCTGCCGAAGATAAAGCTCTGATTTTCTATCCGGCTAAGGGTCAGGTAGGCGGGCACCTCGCTGCCAGTTGGAAATAACTCCATAATTGCAGGCAGATTCAGACGCTTCAGCATTTCCAAGCTTGTCTCGATCCGGTGTATGAACACGCCCTTGGGTTTGGTCGTCAACCGAAAGAATGCCTGATCATCATCGAGGTTGTAGAGGTAGGGCTGAACCTCGATGGGGGTCTGCCACAGTTCCATTGCATCCTCTAAGGCAGAATAACGCGAAGCGCGGATGTCCATGGTGGTTAGATAGTCCGCTAATTCTATTCTCCCACTGCGATCCGGCTCCGGGTCATATTCCGCCTCATCTTGCCGGGAGATGTAAGTTGACTGGTTGGTCTCAGTGGTATTTTCAGGGTTGTCTCTTCCAGGAATCTGGATCAACGTATTTTCGGCAGCGTGCAACTCAGTTTCATTGCTCCGGCGCCGATCAGCTTCAATGGATGCCGTTGCGGCCTCATCTTCGACAGTATTATCACTATAATTTTCAGAGGCTGCGGCATCTTCTTCTTTGGCACCCGCCGAGTCGGAAATGTCGGTGGCGCTGATGGCCGTATCTTCCGGTGCTGTAATTTTTAACAGCCCGTTGGAAGCCAGGTTGAACCAAACCTGAATACCTTTGCTCAGCGGCCGGTGGAAAATTGTACTGGTCAAAAGCACCAAAACCACGACACCAAAGACTGCAATCTTCCTCCAATTCACCGGGGTAAATTTTCCGGGGACGCCTCTGCTTTTAAGCTCTTTGATGGCATCGCGAGCGATTTTACCGGTAATTCGGTGTTTATCCAGACCGAAGGCCGTCAGCAAAACCCGGTCACATACAATATTGATAACCCGAGGGATTCCCTGGGAGTATTTATAAATGGGACGATGGGCGGCACGGTCGAATTTGAGGCCGGATTTCTGGGAGGCGATATCGATTCGATATTGAATATAATCGGCAGTCTCTTGCGCGTTCAGCGGGCTGAGTTGATAGCGTAGGGTGATACGCTGGCCTAGCTGCCTGAGCTCGTGGGAGTCCAGAATGTCGCTTAGCTCCGGTTGCCCGACCAGTATTATCTGAATTAGCTTTTCTCTTCGGGTTTCCAGATTCGATAATAAGCGCAGCTGTTCCAATACCGTTTTACTCAAATTCTGGGCTTCATCAATCAGCAGAATCACCTTTTTGCGCTGGGTTTTCTGCTGCATGAGAAAGCGATTCAGATTATCAATTAAATCTTTCGTACTATCGGCAGCATATTTAATTCCGAATTCATCATTGATGGTTTTAATGAGCTGCCTGGGACCCAGCTTGGGGTTAAAAATGTAGGCCGCGATGGCTTCTTCACCCAGGTTTTCGAGAAAAGCACGGCAAAGCGTGGTCTTGCCGGTACCGACTTCGCCGGTAATTTCTACGAAACCGTCACCTTGAGAAAGGGCGTAGTTCAGGTGGGCCAGCGCTTCTTCATGGCTTTTGCTCAGGAAGAGGTAGTCTGGATTCGGAACCAGCTTAAAGGGTTTTTCTTTGAAACCGAAAAAGTGTTCGTACATGTTAAGATATTAGAAAAATTGCAGTTCTCTGTCAAGCTGGAAAGCATTTTGGTTGCCGAGCTAATTCTCGAGATAACCGTTTAAGATGCGATGTCTTTCTTCCCGGGATTCCTCAGCCAGGTTACGGCACGCGCTGTAAAACTGATTTAAATCACCATCTTTTGCAGCCAGAATTTTTTGGAAGGCCGGTACAAAATCGTGGTAGGCGGCGATGCTGCTGATTTTAGCATTGTTAAGGGAATCGTTCATCCAGCCGTTATAGGCTGACAACCCGTTTTCGGCTGCTTTCAGTCGGTTGAATTCCTGTCCCAGTGCTGAAAAGATCAGTGTTTTTTGGTCCTTTTTAGCCATGGTGGAAGCATCTGATTGATACAGGCTGTCAAGTTTCCGGCGGTACTGCAGGATCAATTGAATAAATTGTTGTCGCCGCCGGTAGTTTGATAGATAGTCCCGGAACAGGTGGGATGACCGGTTTTTTTCCTGCCACCGTTTAAGCCCTTCCTGTTCTACTGCGGTGGCAAAACTTTCATTAAAGGCGGTGTCACCCTTAGCATACAGCACCTGGTGGGCCAGTTCATGAAAAATCAAAGCTGCTGACTGACCTTCGGAATATTGCACAAAGGTGCTTAAAACCGGATCATTGAACCATCCCAGCGTTGAATAAGCCGTCACTCCGGCCACGTAGACTTCATATCCCTGACGGCTTAACACGGCGGCATACCGGCGGGCATTTTTTTCTGAAAAATAACCGCGGTAGGCAGCGCATCCCACCACCGGATAGCACCAGGTTTTGGGTGTCAGGGAGAGTTCCGGGGCGGCAAATACATTCCAGACCACATAGGGCCTTTCGATATCGACATAGGTTTGATAATGGTTACCCACTGGAAGCTGGAGTTCATTTTCAGCAAATCGGCGAACGGCTAATATGTGGCCCAGCTTTTTGCGCAGTATCGCGGGTGACTCTGGATCGGCCATGATATCGGAGATGGGCTGCCGATTATCAAGGATATCGTACTGACCCTGGATGGCCTGGCCATAGTAATTTACGGATTCGCAGCCGATCAGCAAGGTTAAAAGAAGCGCGGCGCAGGCAACAGCCGGATACCGGATACTGGATGCCGGATGCCGGATGCCGGATACTGGATGCCGGATACTGGATACTGGATGCTGGATGCCGGATACTGGATGCCGGATGCCGGATACTGGATGCTGGACGCTGGATGCCGGATACTGGATGCCGGATGCTGGATTGAGAGCTTGGCGGATTAATTATAAAATGCTGCGCATATTTGGTTGTTTTTTTATTATTCATTTCAATGCATTCACCCAAATCAAAGTGGGTACCTCGACCAACTTTGCGGCATGCGTCCCCAGAAGTCAGAGGACAGATGTCAGAAGACAGATGTCAGAAGACAGATGTCAGAAGACAGAAAATAGAATTTTGAATCCGAAGGCCCTATTCATATACCCTATACCTTATACCTTAAACCATTGAGTATCCGGCATCGAGCATATCGAAATCTTTAATCAACCAGCAGCATTCCGTTGCCGAAGGCCGTGCGCCGAACGCCGAATACCGGCTTTTTCAATCCGCAACCCGCGACGCGCATCTGGCAACCCGCGCTGCATCCGGTATCCAGTATCCAGCAACCAGTATCCAGCATCAAGTATCCAGCAACCAGTATAGGTCGGCATTGCGTCGAACAACTTTTTGATTGGTCAAGAGTCGGTGAGCGTCTGAGGACAGCTATATTAGACTGTAGCAGAATTTTTCAAAAATATCCCGGCTAAATTTTCCGGCTTCCACGTCCCTTTTGATGAAATTGAGTGAATCCAGCGGCTTTCGGGCACGGCGGTAGGGACGATCTTCATTGGTCAGGGCTTCGTAACAGTCAATGATGCCCAGCAGTTGGCCGACATAGGAAATCTTGCGGGTACCTTTGGGATAGCCGCTGCCGTCCAGCTTTTCATGATGCTCCAAAGCGCCCTGGGCCACGGAACCGCCGATTTTATTTTTCTCGCGGATGATTTGATGACCGATCCTGGGGTGGGATTTCATGATATTAAATTCATCATCACTCAGCCTGCGCGGCGCCTTTAAAATAGATGAGGGGATTTTGGTCTTGCCGACGTCGTGCAAAAGCGCACTTAATCCAATTTTTTTGGTTTTCTGAATATTGATATTGGAGTGGAAACAAAACCCAAGCGTTAAAGCCATCACATTGACGGAATGAATCGTCGTTGTGTAGTCCTTAAATGACATGGAGGCAAAGGTTTTCAGAATATCCGGACGCTCTGAATAGCCGCCGATCAGCGAATCAACGGTTTCTCGCAAAATTCGAAGAGTGCCGCTGCGAGGTTCGGCCAGCGTTTCTTCAATCAGGTCGCAAAGGGCCGATTTGACCTTGACGGCGTTGCCGGTGTTTATGCTGTCGGCTATCTGCCGGTTAAATTCCTTTTGGATCTCTTTGATCGCAACGAGGCGGTCATCCTCCTGAATATAGAGGTCGGGGTGCGTATTCTGGCTGATACGCACATCTGTCAGTTTGCTGCCGGCCGGTTTGTACAGGCAATAGGACTCCGCGCCCGTTTGACAGTAGAGAGAGACCTCACTGAAATAATTGATCTGAGAATTGCGGACCCTGATAAAGTTTGCTTTATTCACGATGGTTTTGCTTGGATTTAAGGTTAATCATTGCACGTCGCTCTAAAATTCCTTGTCAATTATATCGGCGATTTTCAGATAAAGTTTACAACTGATTTTTTTTGCGGGGCCGCAATAGGGTTGAACTCAATCCCGGCGGCTACAGCTTTTTGCCTTCCGTGCTCACGGCCATATATTCCAGGGCGCACATGACGGTTCGACCGGTCATGGTGGTTAGTTTGAGTTGCCCGTCTGAATTTATCCAGTGACTGATCTTCATCTTTTCCCTCACAATGAACGAATCCGGCGTACCGTATTTTTCCACCAGCATGTCTTTAATCGAATTTAACCAGGCGCTGTCCCTGAGGTCTTTGTCAAAATGAACCAGCACGACTTTGTATAATTTGCCGTCGGCGGAACGCTCATCGAAATAAAAGGCCACCGTAAAATCACGTCCCCAGATTCGGATCTTTTTTTCGATTTGCAGGTCGGCGTGCTGCCCGGTTCCCAGGGATTTATATCAAAATACTTCTTTACCGCTGAGTGGGTCATTCCCCATTTTGCTTTCCCCCAGCCGGTAATATCGGATTTGGCTGAGGCTTGCAGCGGCACTAAACTCAGTATGCAGAAGACACTTAGGAAGCGAACGAAGCGCATGGCAAATTCCTTGTTCAGGGTTACGGGTTTCGGGTTACGGGTTACGGGTTTCGGGTTTCGGGTTTCGGGTTTCGGGTTTCGGGTTACGGGTTTTATAATAATTTTATCATTCGCCCTGAGAAAAGACAAATATAGATTTCCCTTGAATCGCCGGTTGTGGATAATTCCGTTTTGTCACCTTCAGCATTCGGCGGCAGATGATGCAGGTTAGATCCATTATTCAGGTCCCATCCGGACTAAACCAACTATACCCGAATGACCCTCTTGACCGCCGGATGTTGTAGGCGGCAATGCAAATCTATTCAATCAGCCGAGCCTTTTTGTATAAATACATACATAAATCTTCAATTACCAAATTGAGGGATTTAGGAATTGAAGGATTAGCAGATAAAATCCATAAATTAAAAAGGATAAAATTCCTTCCATTATTGAATCCCCAACCCGGCAAGCCGGAATTGATGATTGATTATTTAATATTTGTTGAATCGCTTCGCTCTATCTTTTTTATTTTAGAGCCTGCGCATAAACTTAAAATTGATCAGAATAAATTACAAAATTGTAGGTCCAACATTTTAAATTTGGTCAATGTTCTTTGAAAAATTGGTTAAAGCAGCAATCTGCTGTGCTTCAGGTTAA
>Ga0209338_1000193_pt1 | contig 23152 bp, 15 predicted proteins | sample OlaalgELextract1_FD_187374 | JGI IMG/M metagenome (GOLD analysis project Ga0209338, IMG submission 187374) | Olavius algarvensis symbiont microbial communities from Tuscany, Italy - Type A ELBA extract 1 (SPAdes) (version 2) | ecosystem: Host-associated > Annelida > Digestive system >... | reverse complement strand
TAACCTGAAGCACAGCAGATTGCTGCTTTAACCAATTTTTCAAAGAACATTGACCAAATTTAAAATGTTGGACCTACAATTTTGTAATTTATTCTGATCAATTTTAAGTTTATGCGCAGGCTCTATAGAAAGTATTTTCATCCGCTTTATTCATTTACGCAAAAAAGCGGCAACCGATTAGAAAGCCTGGCAGTCGTTTTAAGCCGGTACTTTGAGCGCGATTCCACCACAGCTGTCGCTGTTCAGACGGGATCATGGGATATTCAACTCATCCTTGATTTACCCGCAGGTCATGAATCTTGTGCATCCTCGTTTCGGTTTTCTTGCCCGTCTTAGACTGTTGTTTCCGGGAAAGAATGCGGCCTTAAAATGAAAGGCTAATCCGATACCCCAACCGAGCAAGGACCATTGAAACCACCAAGGGCCGGGCGTAAAATTATTAATCAACAGCAGCGCAGCATTGACAATCAAATAGCTCCATAGATGTGAGTAAAACCCCACCTTGCGTCTTTTCAAGCTGGCCATTCGTATTTTTTTATTTTCAAAATCCCGCTGTTCCTGCTCGATGGCAGCTTCAATTATTTGCGGATCAAGCCCTATTTCCCTCGCCGTATCGACTAAATCCGGATAGCTGATCATATCTTCATTTTCTAGTTTGAGAGCACGCCGCATGATTCGATTGACCTCGTCGCTGCTGTACCGTTGTGTTGAAAATTCGTTCATATTCAAAAACCTCATGTTCGTTTACGATTACTTCGGTGGATAAATTCCCGCAGATCGCCATAGCCGCGCAGGCGGCGATCCGGCAAAGCACTGGATGCCGGTCGAAGATCCCTGTATTTAGCGGGGATCGGGTCCGGCATGACGGGGATGGAAATTCTGTTGCAAGGTTAACAACAACATTGGGTTCACTGAATTGCTGCAAAGGGCTATGGTTGGCCGAGACGCTTCAGCCATACCTGCGCTGTGGATAGTGTCTCAGGACTCACAGCCACGCCCAGATGGTTTACCCCTGGCAATAGTTTTACCTGAACGTCGGTGTATCGAGAAATCACGGGTTCGAATTTATCAGCAAAAAAGACCTCGTCTGCCGTACCGGCGATAACCAAAAGGGGGGTTGTTATCGCGCCCAGGTCTTTCCGATAGTCCCGGGGAGCGTATGATCTGTTCAGTCGGTAGGTATACACCAGGGTCTCTGTGCCGTCACGGACTGTTTGCGGCATGTTAAACTCGATAACCGGCAGGTTGTTGAAATATCGAATCCCCAAATTATTGAGCATCGTCAGACCAATGATACGCGAGGTATAAGGCCGTGCCCACCGGCCTGTCACGGGTCGCCGGGTAGGCGCATTGTATTGAAGCCAGGGGGCAAGCAGCAGGTAGGCATCGACTTGCTGCCCGTATCGGCTTCCCGCAAAACGGATCGCCAATCCACCCCCGGAAGAATGGCCACCAAGAATCAACTTTGATTTTGGACTTACTTGTTTAATGAAGGCGATAAATTTCGCCAAATCATCTTCAAATTGCCCGATGTAATCAATATCTCCCCGCCTTATCGGCAAACGCCCGTGTCCCCGCAAATCCGGAGTGTATACCTGGGCTAAATTTTCAGAGGAAATGAAACCGGCCAAAGAAAAAAAATATCGGCTATGCCATCCAGAACCATGCAAGAGAACAAGCATTTTATCGGATTGCGCCGGATAATGGCGATAGGGTAGCTGCGTGCCGTCCCTGGCAGTATAGTACTGCAATCCGGGTAGATTCGCATAATCAACAGACAACTCATCGAAGGCCAGGCCACCGGGATCTGAAGCGGGTGCTTCAGGTTTTTCCATAAAGACCAGCACAGCGGCAATACCGCAATAAATCCCGGCCGAGATAGCAACGAAGGCAGCTATCCTTGAAATAAATTTCTTCATTTTTTATGGCTTACCGAATGTATCCCCTGCTGTTGGCAGGGATTGCGTCCTCTCCCGTACAGTCTGGGCCGAACGCTTGAATCCCCAATTTTTTTAACCTTGAACCGTGAACCTTTTAACCCTGAACCTTAACTTCCCAAGTCTTTCATCATCTCCACAAATGCGCTTTGACCTGCCCGGAAAACACCGCTGTAGCCGCCGCCGGGATTACCCCATGCGCTGGCAAGATAAAGCCCTTTAACCGGGGTTGTGTTTTTGATGCGGTTCATATAGGCATTGTCCAAGGATTGTTCAAATCCATAAATAGCACCTTCGGGATTGCCTGTAAAACTCCGGTTGGTCAGCGGGCTGGCCGACTCTTCCACTTCGATCATAGAGGAAAGCCCGGGTATGAGCGCCTTTTCCGCGCGTTGAATTAACGTATTCGTCCAACGTTGTTTTTCTTTGTAATACTCGGTTTTATCGCCGGCAAAATAATCCGACTCAAATTTTCGCCAGGGCTCATATCCGCATAGTGCCAGCAGTTGCAAAGTTGAAGTACCCGGCTGGGAATAACCATCAAAGACGTTGTCATAGATGGAGACACTGAAATACTGATTTTCAATGTCGCCCCACAAACAGGACTGGTAGTCCGCCTCCGGACCCCGGCCCGAGGCCATATGGGTGCTGAAGGCCTTGATTTTTTCCTTCAGATCCTGATTTAAGCCGAGCCACACAATGAAACTGGAAAGGCTGGGTTTGTAATCCGCCAATTTTTTCCGGTACTTCTCAGGAACCGCTTCTTTGGGGAGCATCTCATTGAAGGTTGCCGACGCACTGGCGTTGCTGACCACGGCCCGGGCCGGCAAGGTCTCTCCGTCGGATAACACCACTCCCCGGACGGCCCCGTTTTCGACCAGCACCTTATTCACCTGCGTATCATACAGCATCTTTCCACCGTGTTCTTCGATCACTTCGACGATCGCATCGCTGAGATCCTGGGAGCGTTCCTTAATGTAATAGGACCCGTTTTTGAGATACCCCCCGGTGGCATTGGCATAGTAGAATGCCGAAAGTTTGGACGGCGGCAGGCCGAAATACCCCCACAAGGCACCCAGTGTGTGCTGCAAATCCGGGTCTTTGATATGGTCATTCAACATATCCGCCAGGGTTTTTTTGCGCACCGCCCACATTTTGGGATATTGAATTGGGAAAAGCAATTTAAAGAATTTACCCTTATTGAGACTCAAGGTATTGACCTCATCGGCGATGGCAAGCATCTCCTTTACAAAGCCTTGAATTCCCTCGGCTTCAGCGGGAAAATGTTTGGTCCACAACCTGATATAGGCCTCCAGATCTCTTTGGGGCACGGTAATATCCAGCTTGGGAGTTTTGAGGCGATAGACTTCCGGAAGCTCGACCAGCTTAATTTTATCCAGTACCCCGATATCATTTAATATCCTGGCAGGTCCATTGTTGTGAATGGACGTACCGTGCAGCGATACTTCGAAATTGAACTTGCCATCGTCCCGCTCGAAGGACGTGGCATAGCCGCCCGGAATGCTGTGCTGCTCCACCACCGTAACCGGTATGCCCTGCCGAGCCAGGTGTGCCCCGCAGACCAGGCCGCCTAATCCGGCACCGATTACAACGGTCGGGTAATCTTTGGGGGACCCCATTTTGGCAACATAGGCCTCGATTTTACCCCAATCCAGGACCAAGGTAGCGGCGGTCATGGCTGAGACGGTTAAAAAGGATCGTCTTGAAATGGGTTTGCCTTGCATGGTATGCCTCCCTTCGTTGGGTGTTAAATATATTCGCCGCCGCCGACCCCTCTGCTGCGGGTTCGTCGTGATCGGAAAAATGTTATGCCAATTCAACGCAGTTTTCTATGATCTCATTTGCCGTTTCGTACTCGTCCTCGTGCTCGTGCTCGTCCTCGAAACTATTGAGCCGCTTTCAGTATCGAGGACAAGAACGACTACAAAGACAAACACGATTTAAATACCCTGTTTTGGGATTTATATAGAAAGGCTGATCCGTCACTTTCATTGAAATCACTTTTAATCGTGAATTGACGGAACCCCAATCTACCTCACGGGGTCGCGATCAATGCCATCCTAACCAGAGATAAGAAATATGGCGATAAAAAGGCGACGAAACGACAAAATTAGTGGATGAATTGGATTAATTGCGGATAGAATCAATCCTGTCCTGGCATCTTAATGCAACGGCAATCTGGATCATCACATTTAAAGTGGGAAATTGGGGAGAAAGGTCTGTGGGGGTATTTAGGCGCTTAGTGAAGTCATTTCGACAATTGATTGTCGATGTTACCACGCGCATTGATATTCAAAGGTTTCAATCAAAAGTTTATAACGTTTCATCGATTAGACTGTTTTCGGATTTGTCGACGAGTTGGCAAATCAGAAATAGCGTCGACGGATCCGGATACCCGGTCAGTTGCAGGCTCATCTGTTTTTGGAATTGAACCACCGCATACAGGAGCTCCGGCCCCACGACACCGTCCAGGACCCGGTCGTATAGTTCAAGGGCTGCCAGTTTTTTTTGCAGGAAAAAGATATCATGACCTTTATAGGTATAATAAAACTTATTCATTCTAAAAAGCGGGCGCCAAAACAAAAAATGAGCGTCTTGCCCCTCGGCTCCCAGGGGATGGGATAAAACTACGTGTGTTTTTCTTACAAATCCGGGGACATGGTCAAGACGAATCAGTTCATATCCGGTCGACCGGTATATCTCTTCCGTCACCCGTTTAAACTGCCGAAACCGCAAGGCATCAAAAAAGGCATTTTCAAATTTCGATAAGGAATATGTTTTCAGAAACTCAACGACGGCAAGGGGAACCAAGGGTTTTTCTTCATCGTGGCCCGCAAAAAACAGCGGGGTATGAGATGCCGTATTTGGCTGCAAATTATCAGGCCCAAATGGATCGGAGTTTTTTGTCGCAGACACCTGATTAATCAGCCGGCTTATATGCGCCGAGGACGGAACCGTTGACAGTGAAAAATCAAATCCCAGGGCAGAGAGCAGCAATACCAGGATGGCAGCCAGCGTCAGGGTTGGCCACTTTCGGTTTGCTATGTATTTACTCGATATCATGAGGGTGAATCGCTGCAATTGTTATACCAGGAAGGATAAAGTCGTCGCAATGAACCGCAGGCATTCAGGCCGGATGCAGGAACAATAGTGGCGTCAAGGAGAAGCATAAGCAGGCGGGATTGATTCACTCGCCACATTTTTGACGAAGCTGTTGTTATCTGTGACGGATTTTTATGGGCCTTGAAAAATCCGGAGCGCTAATGACACCGTCCGGAAGTGAATATCCACCGCATCCTTAGTCTGTTTCGCATAACCGCCGGCCATGGTAACCGCCACCGGTACTCCGGCTTGACGAAGATGTCGCAGCACAATTCGATCCCTGCCGGCCAGCCCGTCCTTGGTAAGTGCCAGGCGGCCGAATCGATCGTTTTTGTAGGGGTCGGCCCCGGCCAGGTAAATGGCCAGTGTCGCATCGCAGGCATCAAGAGACGCCTGAAGGCCATTTCCAAGGGCCGCCAGGTAGGCGGCATCATCGGTCCCGTCCGCCAGTTCAACATCCAGGTCACTGGTTTCCTTGTGATAGGGAAAATTGTTTTTGCCATGAATGGAAAAGGAAAAAATGGTCGGATCGTCTTTGACAATGGCGGCCGTGCCGTTTCCCTGGTGAACATCGCAGTCGACAATCAACACCTTTTCAGCCAGACCTTCAGCCTGGAGGACCCGAGCGGCAATCACAGTATCATTCAGCCAGCAGTATCCCTGCCCCTGATCCCGGAATGCATGATGGGTTCCGCCCCCTAAATTGACGGCGATTCCGTCATTCAAAGCCGTCCGGCAGGCGGCAATGGTGGCGCCCACCGAATAGCGCGTCCGCTGCACGATTTCCGGCGACCACGGCAAGCCCACGCGCCGGACTTCCTTTTCCGTGAGTTCGCCGTTTAAAAACCGCTGATAATAAACCGGATCATGGACCCGCAGGATATCTTCGTCGGATGCCGGATCGGGTATGCTGAGCTTAACTGTGCTATTGCCCAGTTCCTCCAAAATGCGCTTCCTTAGCAGATAGTTTTTGTCTCTCGGAAAGCTGTGCGTTTCAGGAAGAGGAATTTTAAAGGTGTCGGTGTAGAAAATTTTCAAAATTGGATCATCTCCACAAAAGCTAGCGTAAATAGAAGTCGTAACATTGTATAGAACCAAACTTTAAATTTAATTGGCCGCAGACCCACTTAGCGCGGCAAAGCCGCAAGCAAATAGGCATTTAATCCACAGATTTCCCAGATTACACAGATTCTTTAAATGATAAAAAATAAAATATTTTTGGTTGACATATAAAGCAATTTTATCTTTAAATTCGTGTCTTCCTATGATTTTTATACTCAGTTGCATGGGAAATAATCTGCAATGTTTGCATTGTTTCAAAACTCTTGCAACAAATTCATTTTCAGCTTGCATAAAAAATAATTCGGCAACCTATCGGTCGGAGGGCTTCTAGCCGCGAGTTAAATGACCGATTGTGGTGTAAAGACAGAGCAAAGCCTTCGGCTCGTAGAGGTGTGCACCTACGCCTCGGAAAGCGATACCATAAATCTTCAATTTTCAATTCCGGCTTGTCCGGGTTAGGGGTTGATAGACCATGAGTGAATACCAATACTACGAATTTCAAGCGATTGATAAACCGCTAACCGAAAAGGACATGGACGCACTTCGAGATCTGTCAACGCGAGCGCAAATCACGCCAACTAGTTTCGTAAACGTTTACCATTGGGGCGATTTTAGCGGGGACCCATTCAAAATGGTGGCAAAATATTTTGATGCCTTTGTGTATGTGGCCAATTGGGGAACCCACTGGTTAATGCTCAAGGTACCGCGAAACTTAGTCGATACCGATCTGCTTAAAAAGTATTGTCCCGGTGAAAGTGTCCGCATCCATGAAAAGGGAGATCAGATCATTTTCGAGTTTGATTCACGAACCGAAGATTATGATTGGGAAGAAGGCGAAGGGTGGTTGTCATCAATGATATCATTGCGGGCGGATATTTTACAAGGTGACTATCGATCACTTTATCTGGCTTGGCTTTTTTGTGCCGAGATGCATGAAATCGGCGAAGATGAGTTGGAACCGCCGGTTCCGCCGAATTTGGCTGATCTCAATGCACCGCTGAATGCGTTTGCAAATTTCATGCGGATCGATGCCGATTTGATTGCCGTTGCATCGGAAAACAGTGTTTCCGAAGATCGGCAAACTGATCCCAAGGTCTTAAAAACCTGGATCCGCAATCTTCCGGACCATGAAAAAGATGAGATCCTGTTCCAGGTAACCGAAGGGTCAAACCCGCATCTCAGAACCGATTTAATGCGCCGATTTCACCAGACAACATTGACCAAAGACAAATCGAAGACGGACAAACAGCTGCGCAGCGTGGAGGATCTGCTCTCAAAAGCAGAGTCATTCGCCGCCGAAAGGCAGCGTCTGGCGAAGGAAAAGAAGGCCAGAGCGCGAGCGCGAAAAAAAAGGGAAGAGGCGCTGGCACGGAAAAAATATCTGGAAAAACTCGCCGGCCAGGAAGATAACATGACAGTGCTTTCACGGGTTCATCAATCCTCATTCGCGATGGCCACCTCGATGCAGCGTTCGATGATGGCGTCGTGGTCATCCAATGACAGGTCCAGACCCTGCTTTTTTTCAATGTCGAACAGGATATCGTCAATTTCACCCCGCATTCTGTTGATGGCGTCCGGGTTGGTCCGCCAATCACGGATCTTGTGCCTGGAAATGCGGTCAACGATTTCAAGGGCAATCTCAGCCCCGGTGTTTTCGTTGTATGTGCCGTAGGTTGAAATCCGCTCGCGGACCTGCCCGAAATAGCGTCTCGCCATATCATTTCCCACAAGTCCGTCCGGGATATCCTCATCGGTATGGGTGATAACTTTGGTGGAGATCTCCTTGATTTGCCCTAAGGCCTCCAGTGCGTTTAGCCGGCCCTGATGGTAGGCCTCGATTACCTCTTCGAGGAGTTTTGAAAACTTTTGGTAGAATGCCGGATCTTTGCCCATTTCCTGCTCGATGGTGTGGCGGGTGGCGGAGGCGATCATATCGGCTTTGGCACCGGCACTCTTGCCATTTTCTTCGATAATCCGCCGGCGATCGCCTTCGTTCAATAGGTTGATGGGCTCACAAAGTTGTTCTACCTCACCGGCACCCACATGGGTATCGATCAACTTTTTGATTCTCGGTTCATATTCGGCAAAATCGACGACTTCCTGGTACCGGAGGGTGACGGCCGCCCGGAGATTCTGGAAAAATTTAAGATCTTTTTTGTACCGCTCGATGGTTTCCCTTTTGGCAGTTTCCAAAAAGCTGCTCGATCCCAACGCCAGGGCCAGTGTTCGGCCATACAGTCTAAACCGTTCATAAAAACGGTTTCGCAGATCAGTATCCCGCAAATGTATTTCATAGGCTTCGGGATCTTTGGACCCTCTCACTTGGGTGAAAAGCTCCCATAAATTAGAGTGCATCTGGGGCAGCTTTTCGGCTTGATCGGCAATATAGGTCACCGTTTCCTGGAGGTCGATGCGGTCATAATCCGCCAGTTGGCTGTAGAAATCAATGGCTTCATCCAGGCTCTCAATCACGCCGCTGTAGTCCAAAATCAGCCCGTTTTCCTTGCCCTCGTGCAGACGATTCACCCGGGCGATGGCCTGCAGCAAGGTATGTTCTTTTAGTTTGCGTGCCAGGTACAAAACCGTGTTGCACGGTGCATCGAAACCGGTCAGCAGCTTATCGACCACGATGATGATTTCAGGGGCTTCACCGTGTTTGAAGGCATTGATTAACTGCTTGTTATATTTTTGTTCAGACCCATAGCGGTCCACCATCGACTGCCAGAAATCTTTCTCCGTTTGCGACGGCCCCGCGTTTGGATTTTCCCCCTCCCGCTGGGAAGGTGCCGAAATCAAGACTTCGGTGGATACCAGATTGTACTCATCCATAAATTGCTTATAGGCAATCGCGGTATTTTTATCCGGTGCCACCAGTTGTCCTTTAAGGCCGGTATTCTGATAAAACAGACTGTAATGAAGGCCCACATCCCAGGCGATCATCCGTACTTTTTGGATTGCCTTGTTGAATTGACGTTCCGTGGAAAATTTTCTTCTCAGATCGGCCTTCTGCTCATCCGTCAAGGCCGCTGTATTTTTTTCGAACCAGCCGTCAATGGAATTTTTATCAACTTCCTGGGGCACGCGGCGCGCCTCATACAACAGCGGCAACACAGCCCCGTCTTTTATTGCCCGTGCAATGGTATAGGCCGGCTTAAAAAGATCGCCGGACTGGGCAAAAGTGTTCTTTTTAGCCGACTTGGCCAGGGGCGTACCGGTAAAGGCAATAAAACAGGCGCCTTTCAGGGCCAGTCGCATACGGGCATGCTGCTCGCTGTATTGGATGCGATGCCCCTCGTCTACTAGAACGAAGGTGTTGCGATCGGCCTGCAGCTTCTTATTGGATGTGGCGACTGCGAACTTGTGAATGAGGGTTGTAATGATTTGAATCCGTGGGTCCTGCAGCAATTCAACCAGGTGCTTGCCGGTATTGGCCTGCTTCGGCTCCAAGCTGCAGGCCCGAAAGGTGCCGCAAATCTGATCGTCCAGATCGATCCGGTCGGTTAACAGGATGACTTTGGGGTTGGCAATATCCGGATGCAGGGCCAGGGATTTAGCCAGCATGACCATGGTTAAAGATTTGCCGCTGCCCTGGGTGTGCCAGACCACGCCACCTGGCCTGGGACCGGCTGAATTTTCATTTAGAACCCTTTTGATGATTGAATGAACTGTAAAATACTGCTGATAACGCGCGAACATTTTCGAGCCGTTGTCAAACAGAATAAATTTATAAGAGAGTTCCAACAACCGTTCGGGCCGGCACAGCGCAAAAAGGGCACGGTCCTGCGCGTAAATTTCACGCCCCTGATCGAGGATCGTGCGGTATTCGTTTTTTACATCTGCAAAAGGTCCGGATACCAATCTATCCATATCCGTTTGGCTTAAGGGCATTTCCATCAGATTGCGGATTGCCGCGTCAATTCGGTCTTCCTGCCAGGAAGTCCAAAATTGCCGCCGGGTGCCGGTGGTGCCGTAAAAGGCCTTGTCCCGCGCCAATGCCAGCAACAGCTGGCTGTATAAAAATAGCTGGGGAACGCCGCCCCGGGCCTGATAGTCAGCTAACTGGCCGATGGCAAGATCGATGGGCTTTTTTTTAACCTGGGTATAAGCAAAACGTTTGCATTCAATCACCACCAGCGGGATGCCGTTGACAAATAGGATAATATCCGGGATGTAGTGCTTGTCATGACCGACCCGCTCGACCTTGAACTCCGCCGTACAATGATAAACGTTGTTGGCCAAATTGTTCCAGTCGATATAGTCGATGGTAAAGCTTTTGGTGTCGCCTTCGACCGTCTGGGGCACACTGGTTCCCAGACACAGCAGGTCATAGACTTGCTCGTTTTCGTGCAGCGCACCGGTCGCCCGAAAATTTTTAATGGCTTGCACCGCATTCTGGATGGCGTTTTCAGTAAAGGGATGGACAGATCCTTTGAACCGGTAGCGGCAATGTTCACGGATGTGATCGGTCAGGATCGGCTCCAATACGACGGCACCCAATCGACCGTTGCGCAGGTTGACGGCCTCCTCCGGGGTCAGGTACTGCCAGCCCATCTGCATCAACAGGTGCAAAGCCGGCAGCTGGGACTGGATTTTTTCCAGGTCGCTGGGCAGCTCGTACTCAGGTGTGCCGAATGGGGTTTGGTTTTCCATGGGAAACTCCTATTCAAACCACGAATTTAAACCACGAAATACACGAAAATTTAATTTCGGGTCTATATACAATAAGAAGGTAGCGTCTGACTCGTTCGCTTACAGAGAGGCTTTGCGAGTAGATCGTCCGACAACTATTCATGGAATATCTTCATATTAATTCAGACGCTTAAGAGTTTTAGCCTTTTTTTCGTATATAGTTCCGTTTAATTTTATAAAAAACGACGGTCAATTTCCTGCTTTTGCAAGCTCCTTCAACGCTGCCTATCCTTCTACAGTTAGTCGATATTTTTGAAGTCTGCTTTTCGGTTTGTCCGGGCGCGTCATTTCTAAACATCCAGTCTTTATGGCCGGCAATAGGTATGTTTTGCGGAAATGATCAGCGTCTTTCAAGCTGAGAATTTGCTGAAGTTCATTGCGTGAATGATCACCGGTTATTACACTAAGAAGCCGTTTGACTTTCGGGGTGACTTCCTTTTTTTTCAATTCCTCTGAAAAAACCGGACGGATGGGAAATTCGACGAGGAAGAAAGAACGATCACGATCGGTATGGAAAACAGGCTCGGGTGATCCGTTTTTTTTGATCTCACGTAATATTTTCGGAATGCCGGTTCCGCGCCCCTCGGTCGTTTCAAGTTCTTTAAAAACTCGCCCAAACCAATTATAATATATCCACCGCCTAAATTGCGAAATTCATTGGCAAAGTCACACATGGTATTCAATACAGCCTTCGGATTCCAACCGGCCTTGAACTCCAAACGCTCACACTCCACAGAGCGGCAGGCCACCAAGATTTCTATATTAATAGGGAGTCTCATTATTGCATCCGAATTATACCGGTGAGCAGTATTTGCATTAAGCTGCGCTTTCAAAAATGAAAAAGCGGAAGTCATCCAATTTCCGTAAGCTTTTCAAACAGGCCATCCCAATATTAGTGTATTTCGTGTTTTTCGTGGTACATTTTGTTCGCGATTATAGTTTCGTCCGTTCATTTCTTCCGCCCTCTTCGATGTTCTGGAAGAAGTTTCGCGGCCGCCTCAAGTTGTTTTATGGTTTCTTCATCTCCAATGGCTTCCTTGTATTTCCTTCGCCGGGCAGAAAATTCTTCATACTCCGCTCTGGCATGGTCATCGGCTTCCTGTTTGCTCACAGTGCCGGCATGGGGGAGAACCTGGCGCTCATTAAAGCGCAGAAAATCATCCAGTTTCCGTTCCCAGTCATTAATGAATATCCGCTTCCGCAACCGAGCTTGATCCTCGGCGTAGTCCAGCCACATCACCACGATGCGGTTCAACTCGTCGATTTCATGTTCTTTGAGATAATTCTTTGCAATTATCACATCAGTGATACGGACTTCATCACCTCTCCAAGAGGTCAATCCCATATTGCTCTGCATGTGGTCGGCCCGCTTTGTAATCAGTTCAGCCGCAGTCATGCCGGTGGTAGCGTAGTGCAGCTTATTCTGGATAATGCTGAAGAACCTTGTGGTCTCGGGAAGCGATGGTTCATAATCCGCCGCCATGGCAAAAATTTCCCGAACGCGTAGATACATCCGGCGCTCGGATGCTCGGATATCACGGATGCGCTCCAGCATCTCGTCGAAATAATCCGGTGCGAAAGATCCGGCTACCGGCGGATTTTTGAGCCGTTCATCGTCCATCGTAAAACCTTTGACGATGTACTCCTTTAACCTTTCGGTAGCCCAGATGCGAAAGCGAGTGGCGATGAGACTTTTAACACGGTATCCGACTGAGATGATCATATCGAGGTTGTAAAAATCGATCTGCCTGACCACTCGCCTATTGCCTTCCGATCGAACTATTCGAAACTTTCGAATAGTTGCCTGCCGGTCCAACTCTCCGCATTCATATATTTCTTTAATGTGGTAATTGATTGTGTTTACGCCGACCTGGAAAAGCTCAGCCATCATCTTCTGGGTAAGCCATACTGTTTCGTTATGAAGACGAACCTCCAGCTTTATTTTTCCCTCTTCGCCCTTGTAAACCAGCAATTCACCTTTAGGTTCTTCAGCAGATAGCTGCCCGTTTTCTGTCATCGTCCCAGTTCCTTCAAAATTTGAACCACGAAATACACGAAAAACACGAACAATAATCAAAACAATCTTTTATTTTTTCGTGTGTTTCGTTTGTTTCGTGGTTCAGAAGCCCAACTCCTTCAAATAAACATCCATCTTAGCCCGCGTCTCCGCAAGTTCGGCTTCAATCTGCTCGATTTCTTTTTGCGTAGCGGTAATATCGATTTCCGGCTCCGGCTCAAACGTGTCCACATAGCGCGGTATATTCAGATTGAATTCGTTTTCCTGTATTTCCTCAAAAGTAGCAGGATATGCGTATTTTTCGACTTGCCGCCGATTGCGATAGGTCGTCACGATCTTTTCGATATCCCGGATCCGCAGCTTGTTCTGATTGGTGCTCTGCTCGAATTCGCGGCTGGCATCAATAAAAAGGATATCTTTGCCGGGTGTGCGGGATTTATCGAATATCATCAGGGCAGCCGGGATACCGGTACCGTAGAACAGATTCGCCGGAATCCCGATGACGGCATCCAAAAGGTTTTCCCGGATCACCGCCTCGCGAATTCTACCTTCCTGACCGCCGCGAAACAGCACCCCGTGGGGGACGGCGACACCGACACGGCCCGTGCCTTCGACCGCTGTGGCCAGCATATGGCTGATGAAGGCCCAGTCGCCTTTGCTCTTGGGTGGGATGCCACGCTGGAAACGGGCGTATCGATCTTCAGCAGCCATTTCCTGGCCCCACTTGTCATGGGAGAAAGGCGGATTGGCAATCACGATATCGAACTTCATCAGAGCGTCGTCTTCGATAAACTGCGGGTGCCGGATGGTGTCTTCCCATTCAATATGGGAGGCGTCGATCTCGTGCAAAAACATGTTCATTTTACAAAGGGCCCAGGTGCTGCTGTTCACTTCCTGGCCGTAAAGGGCAAAATCATTTGAACTGACCTGTTTGCCGGCCCGGATTAACAAAGAGCCGGAGCCGCACGCCGGATCGCAGATGCGGTCTCCTTTTTGCGGCGCTACCAATCGGGCCAGAGTCTCCGAGATCTCTGCCGGGGTATAAAATTCACCGGTCTTTTTGCCGGCACTGGCAGCAAACTTTTCGATTAGATCTTTATAGACGTCGCCGATGATGTCCATATCGCCATTATTGTCAGGCTTCAAATCCAGGGTCGCAAAATCTTCCAGCAGGGTTTTGAGGCGTTTGTTGCGCCGGCGCGTCTGGCCCAGGTTGGCTTCGCTGTTGAAATCGATGTTGCGAAACACGTTATGCAGCTTCGCCTTGTTAACATCTTCAATACTTTCAAGAACGGTGTTGATTAGCTGCCCGATATCGCTGTCATTTCTGTGGGCATAAAGATAGTCAAAGGATGCATCTTCATCGACAATAAAGCGCTCGCGCGCCATGGCCCGCTCGATTCGCAATGGGTCCCCGCTGTATTTCTTATCATATTCGTCCAGCTTGAACCTTCTGGTATCATTAAGATATTTCACGAACAGCATGGTCAGGATATAGTCTTTGTAAATGGCAGGATCGATAACACCGCGGAAAGTGTCGCAGGCCCGCCAAACTACATTGAAAATTTCAGTTTTCCTTTGTTGCTGGTTCATCATCATCGTTCCCTATTATCTGCTTTCCCAAATTGATTTGAGACAGATTTCAGTCATCAGGTATTTTCGCTTTTCAGCCAGTTTTTTGTATAAGTCCCGCTCTTTCGTCATCAAGGCAGTTATATCTGCAATCTGTTTTTGAGTCCTAAGCGGAGGAAGTGGAATATCGATGCCTTCCAGTACCGCTCGCCTGACCACCGGCATATGAACTGCCCGACCGCTGAGACGCTTGAGATATTGCTCTACGGTTGATTGATTGAGGTACCAGCACAAATATTCCGGCAGGATCTCAAAATTAGAAATCCGCACAATAAAAAAACAGGCGGCGGCCAGGACGTTCTCCGGCAATTTATCAATCAATACTGAAAAGTTGCGGGCTCCACGAGCCATAAACAGGATATCATCAGATTGTAAAAACCAGTCTTTGCCCGACAATTTTGGCAAGAAACGAACCAAAGATTCTGCGCGACAGGAAAGGTTATCCGCATCGATATCCTTTGCTTGAAGGAGAAGACAGGTGCCGTCGTCTCGGGGTTCGATTTTACCGCGATTGATATATCCGCTTTGGATTTTAGCGATGTTTTTAAGTTCCATAGTGACTTTTTGATACCACAGTATACCTTGAACTGCAATAATCTTTTATCGAATCCCATAAAAAATTTTGCAATATATTATTATCTGCAAAAAATACTTGACAAATCAATTTAAATATCGCAATAGTATTTATCTTGCAAATAAATAGTGGTGGCTGGGTAAGATAATTGAATTGGCTCACCTCTTTTGGTGTTTCTAAATCTACTTCGTTTATGCCCAACTGGGGGGGATACAACAAACCGATCTATGTATGAGGAGGAAAGATGTCCGAGAACATTTCAAAAATTAACCGAGGCAACCGACAAATTGAAGAGACACAGTCACTAAGCAAAATTACTGATAGACAGAAATCTACAGACCCTATCCGTATTGTCGTCGACGACCGTGAGCGCAAAAGCTATGTGATTGAATCACTATTGGAAATTGAGAACGTTGATGTAGATGTCCGGCGGCTGTCTCTGGGTGATTATCAGGTCGACCGCCGTGTGATTGTTGAAAGAAAGACCTTATACGATTTCGCAGTATCGATAATTGACGGCAGACTTTTTAAACAAATGCTTCGCCTGGCAAATTCTAAAGCAAAAGGGATTCTTATGCTTGAGGGCACGGCCAACGATATCGCCGATATCGGAATCACCAGAGAAGCCATGCAGGGGGCATTGATTACAGTATCCCTGATATTAGGGATACCGGTGCTTCGATCAAAAGATCCCTCTGAAACCGCCAGACTAATTTTCTATATCGGCCGTCAGATCGAATCGATAACCAGGGGCGGTATCCGGCGGAATGGCTATCAGCCTAAAGGGATACGTTACAGGCAGCTTTATATTTTGCAGGGATTACCTAAAATCGGTCGTGAAAGGGCGGATCAACTTCTGGATCGATTTGGCAGTGTTGAAGCCGTCATAAATTCCAGCATTCACGATTTGCAAACCGTAGACGGCATCGGGAAAAACATCGCCGAAAAGATTAGATGGGCGGTAAGCGAACGTGTTGCATCAGGATCCCACAAAGTCAATTGATTAGAAATCGAATTCAGCAATGGCAGTATCACAGGTGGTCCCTTTCACTACCATCCGTCCCTGAAAGGAGCAATTAATATGAAACAACCTGATGGCTTCATTGATCCACACGGCGGATTTCGAAACCTCAAATCATACCAAATGTCCGAAATCGTCTATGATGCGACAGTTGTATTCTGCGACCGCTGGATCGGCCGCCGCTCCCGCACCCACGATCAAATGGTGCAAGCCGCTCGCAGCGGCAAGCAAAACATCGCCGAAGGCAGCATGGCCTCGGGCACATCTAAAAAATTCGAATTGAGACTGGTCAGTGTGGCCCGCGCCAGCCTTGAGGAGCTATTGCTCGACTATCAGGATTTTTTACGGCAGCGGAATCTGGTGCTCTGGGGTAAAAACCATCCGAAAGCGAAAAAGATTAGAAACCTCGCCTACGCGAGAAATAGGTCCTATATGACTTATAGGCCCTATATCGAAAGCTCTGCACCAGGAGTTGCCGCCAACACCATAGTCTGCCTGATCCATCAGACCAACTTTCTGCTGGACCAGCAATTGAGACAACTTGAAAAGCAGTTTTTGGAACAGGGCGGCTTTACCGAAAAGCTGTATCATTCGAGGCTAAGATATAGAAGACAATCCAGACAATGCACCGGTCAACTTGAAAACCCGGAAATATCGATGTATCTAATAAATGGAGGAGACCATAATATGTTGAAAAAGCAGCTGCAAAATCATTTTGGATTCAACACATTTCTAAAGGGCCAGGAAGATGTCATCAGCAAGATCCTTGAACGCCAATCCGCGGCAGCCATATTCCCCACCGGCGCCGGCAAATCCCTGTGTTATCAGCTGCCGGCATTGTTGCTGCCCGGCATGACCTTAGTCGTATCACCCCTGCTTTCCCTGATGAAAGATCAGCATGATTTTCTGCTGGCCAAAAACATCCCGGCCGCACGACTGGACTCGACCCTTGCCCGAGCCGAATACAATGCGATTCTCGAAAGCGCCAAAAAGGGCGAACTAAAAATCCTGATGATCTCGGTCGAACGGTTTAAAAATGAAAGGTTTCGCAGTCACCTGGAAAAAATGGACATTTCCTTGCTGGTCGTGGACGAAGCGCACTGTATTTCAGAATGGGGACACAATTTCCGGCCCGAATACCTGAAACTGCCGGATTACCAGAAAGAATTCAACATCACGCAAACGCTGCTGCTGACCGCGGCCGCCACCGAGCGGGTCATTGACGACATGGGCGCCAAATTCAATATTCTTAAAGACAATGTGTTTGTCACCGGCTTTTACCGGAAAAACCTGTTTTTGCAGGTCACGGCGACCGCCACATCTCAAAAAAACCACCGCCTGCTGCAAAGAATCCAAGAAGCCCCGGCAGATCCGACCATTGTTTATGTCACCCTGCAGAAAACGGCCGAGGGGGTTGCCGAGTTCCTTGGCGCCAACAACATCAAGGCGCACCCCTACCATGCCGGCATGGACACCGCAAAACGGGAGCAGATTCAAAACGATTTTATGGCCGGGTCAATGACTTGCGTCGTGGCAACCATCGCCTTCGGCATGGGAATCGACAAAAAGGATATCCGCCGGGTCATTCATTACGATTTGCCCAAATCCATCGAAAACTACAGCCAGGAAATCGGTAGATCCGGGCGGGATGGAAAGCCCGCGCTATGTGAAGTACTGGCCAATCGTGACAACATCCACGTCTTGGAGAATTTCATCTACGGCGACACACCGGAGAAGTCTTCGATCATGCAACTTCTCCAAAGCATAAAGGATAACGACGGTTTTATATGGGAAATCAAGGCATTAGCACTTTCCAATGCCTTGAATATCAGGCTACTGCCTTTAAGGACGCTGTTGGTCTATCTGGCCATGGAAAAGATTATTCGGCCCAAGTTGACCTATTTTGCCGAATATTCTTTCAAGTATAAAACAGAGCCCAAAAAGATCATCAGCCGCTTTGAAGGGGAAAGAAGGCAGTTTGTCAGCGCTGTCATCGATCATTGCCACACCAAAAAGGTTTGGACAACCGTAGATATTCCAGCCATTCTTAAACAATTTAATACCGACCGCCAGCGGGTTCTTGCGGCCCTGGAATACTTCGAAGATCAAGGCTGGATCGAACTCCAATCCAAACAGGCTGTCGAGGTATACGACATCCTGACCCAGGCATTCGACATGGATGCCGTGGCTGAAAAAATATTTGCCTTATTCCAAAAAAAGGAACAGCTCGAAATTCAAAGAATACAGCAGATGGTGGCCTTTTTTGAAAGTGATGCCTGCATCAGCAAACAATTAGCCGGATATTTTGGCGAGCATCTTGCCGACGAGCGCTGTGGACACTGCTCGTTTTGCCAAAGCGGAAAAGCGGTATTGCAAAAAACCACCGACCTGAAACCGCTTTCAGAGTTCGATTACAGGCAAATCACGAATGAATTTAGGCAAGCCGCCGGAGAGCAGTTTAGCACAGTCAATTTAACGAAATTTCTTTGCGGAATTTATACACCGGTTTTCTTAAAGCTAAAAATCAAACAACTGCCTCATTTCGGCGTGCTCGATGGCTATCCATTTTTGGAGGTGAAAAGTTGGATTAAAGATAACGATGGGGAGCCGGCCCAGGCTGGGGCAACCCTAAATGAGCGAAAAACGCTCATTTAGGGGTTATTGGTTAATGGTTATTCGTTATTGGTATTGGTCGAAAGCCTGTTGTTATATTTCGAGCCTACATACAATAACAAGGAAAGGGTAATTATCTATTTTATTTAACGACCCACCGGCCTCACCCGTTCACGCCTGCGGCGGATCTTCGACAAGGGGAAGGAGCAAATTTTCCCTACCCTGCCGAAGATCCGCCTCCGGAGTGGGTGGGAGGGATCGAGGGGGAGAAATGATACGATCCTTTAAATTGTAGATAGATCCGCTATATTTTTATCATCAGTGACACATAGGAATAGATATCATTCTTTTTGATCCATTAACCAATAACCGATAACGAATAACTCTTAAATGAGGTAAGACAGCATCAATGCCGTATTCGATGAACTCGATCACTTTATTGCCATTTTTATTCTGGCGGGTGTCATCGGCAGTTCATAGAGGCGCACACCGGTTGCGTCGTAAACTGCATTGGCAATGACAGCCCCCATAGGGGTGATGGCAGGTTCGCCGCATCCCTGCGGGGGCAAGATGGTATTGTCTACCAGGACCGTCTCAATTTCGGGCAGCCACGAGAAACGCGGCAATTCATAGGTGTCAAAGTTCTCATCCAGGATTTTGCCGCCCTTGAATCGAACTTCTTCACTCAGGACATAGCCCAGTCCCATGGTGATGCAGCCTTCAATCTGCTGTCTGACGCCGTCGGGGTTGATGACTTCACCCGTGTCCTGGGCACACACGACCCTTTGCACCTGCACTGTGCCGGTCTTAACGTCAACCCGGACTTCGGCCATGGTGGCGACGTAGGTCCCCTTGTAATCCGTACAGGCAATGCCCAATCCTCTTTTGGAAGGGGTTCTGACAAAGCGGCGTCCGAATTTTTCGGCGGCAGCAGTGAGCACCTTGCGCATGCGTTCATCCCTCAAATGCTTGAGGCGAAATGTCAGTGGATCTATTCCGGCTGCGGCGGCCATGATATCGATCTGCGACTCCATGGCAAAGACGTTGGTGTTGCTGCCCGGCCCCCGCCAGGCACCGACCGGAAAGGGATGCGCACGGCTGCCGCCGCCCATCCACCCTCCACGGGCCGCAACCCGGTAATGCGGAATGTCGTAAAGCGGTTGCGAGCTTCTTGAACCCGCAAAATAATTGTCATAGTCCCAGTAAACCATGCGCTGACCGGGGTCCAGTCCGGAGCTGACCTTGATCACCGCCGCCGGCCGAAAGGTGTCGTAGAAAAACTCTTCCTTACGGGTCCAGTCCACCTGCACCGGCTTTCCCGTCAGCCGGGCCAGCCGGGCCGCCTCGATCACCTGCTGATTGCGGGTTTTGCCGCCGAATCCGCCGCCCACAAAAGGCGTGATGACGCGCACGTTTTGCCTGGGAAGCCGCAGTGCCCGGGCCGCCTCCTGCTGAGCCCAGAATGGCGTCTGGGTGGACGCCCAAACGCGTGCCTTGCGGCCCTCGATCGCGACAACGGCCGTATGGGGCTCCATGGGCGCATGGGCCACATAATGGTTCAAATAGGTGGTTTTGAATTTCCGTGCGGCAAGATTGCGCCCGGTTGGCAGGTCACCGCTTGCGGCGATGGTTTCTGCCGGCGGAGCGTTCTTTACCAGATGCTCAAATAAGTTGTCATGGTCGACTACGACTTCCGGCGCCTGCCACTCGGCCTTTATCATGTCCAACGCTTTTTGGGCCTCGTCCGGATAAGGGTGCAAAGCGGCAATCAAATCCCCGTCCCGAATGACCTTGACGCCTTTGATGCCTTTGGCGGGTTCGAGGTTCACACGTCGCAGGATGGCACCATGGGCCGGGGGACGCAGAATCCTGGCATACAGCATCCCAGGCACACGAATGTCTCCTGAGAAGCGGGCATCACCCGTCACCTTTTGACGCGCATCGATCCGGCCGGTTGCTTTGCCGGAAACGGTTCGCCGCGAAGCGGGCAGTGGCGCCAGAGGCAGTTTCAAATGACGCTCAATGATCTTTCCCCCGGTGAGTTGGGCGTAAGGCACACTTTGACTAGGGTTTTTAAAATCGCTGATTTGACCGTCACCAACCGTTAGCTGCGAAGACGGCACCGACAACTTTTCAGCCGCCATTTGAATCAGGGCCGCGCGGGCTTCGGCCGCCGCCTGCCGCAGAGCCACACCAAAATAGGGCGTGCTCATAGAGCCGAAGGTCCCCATGTCATAAGGGCACAGCAGGGTATCACCCATAACCATGTCCACCGAAGCCAGCGGGACGACGAGCTCGTCCGCCAGCATCTGGGCCAGAGAGGTGATAACCCCCTGGCCCATTTCAATTTTTCCGGTAAAGCAGGAAATTCGACCGTCTGCGCCGATTCTGAAAAACGCATTGAAGTCCGCGAGCTGCTGGGCCCGGGTCGAAATATTCCCGGCCGAGACATAGACAACGATGCCGCCGCCCATCATGCCCAGGCGTTTGAGGAATTCCCTGCGGGTGACTGGGTGTGAATCCGCGAAAATCCCGGGCGGCTTGACAGATTTTTCGTTTTTCATCGCGGCTCACCTTTTTGCATCACTTTCGCCGCAGTTAGAACAGCCTTGACAATTCTGATGTGAGAACCGCAGCGGCAGAGATTGTCATCCATGGCCGCGATGATTTCATCTTGCGTCGGCTGAGGGCTTTCGACCAAAAGATCGCAGGCCCTCAATATCATCCCCGGGGTGCAGAAGCCGCATTGCAGGGCATCATGATCAACAAATGCCTGCTGGATCGGATGGAGATTTCCATTTTGGGCCAGGCCCTCAATCGTAAGGATTTCAGTACCGGCCACATCCTTAACCGGAGTCTGACATGCAAGCACCGCCCTCCCGTCGACAAGCACCGTGCAGGCGCCGCATAATCCTTCACCGCAGCCGTATTTGGCCCCGGTTAATGCCAGATCCGTTCGCAAAACCCACAAAAGCAAGCGCTCCCCGTCCACTGTCAGGGTGACGGGCTTGCCGTTGAGTTCGAAGTGAACGGCCGCCATGGCATCGATTCCTCCTATTTCAAGGTTTCCGCCAGGAATTCCGTGAAACGCATCCAGGACTTTTTATCCGCAGCTTCCCGATAACGACTGCTGCCGAAGACGGTAAACGCATGCGGCGCTCCGCCATAGGTAATCATTTCGTGGTCAACACCGGCTGACTCGAGTTCTTTGGCCAAGCCGGCGAATTGGTCCATGCTAATCGCACTATCCGCTGAACCGTGCATAACCAGAATTTTACCACGGGCATTGGTATAATTTTGACCCTGGGGTGTTTTCAGGCCCCCATGAAAGGTGGCAAAGCCCTTCAGATCCGCCCCCGATCGCGCCAATTCAAGTACGGCTGCGCCGCCGAAGCAATAGCCGAAAGCAACGGCATTGCCGGTGTCGGCACCTTTTTTCCCGGCAGTATCCAAAGCCCCCATCATCAAAGCCCGCATTTTCTCTCTATCTTTGTATAGTTCACCGGTATGCTGGCGTTTGTCTTTTACTTCAGTGGGTCGCACCCCGGCGCCAAACAAATCCAAAGCAAAAACAGCATAACCCAAATCAGCCAGCATATTGGCACGCTGGACCTCATAATCCGTCAAGCCATCCCAATCGTGGATCAACAGCAGGAAAGGCGCCCGTTCAGAGGGGCTGACGTAATATCCTTCATAAGATTGACCATTGACCTCGTAGGTCACGGCAGCGCCGGTGGCACCAAATGCAGCAGTCGATACTAGTAACAACAAGCATATATATACTAAATGTCGCATGAAAAAATCCTCCTCTATGGTTCATCGTTTACGCTTCTTATTAAACAATCATTTAATGCTTCGTGACGATTTTCAGGAAGCATTGCTACTGGAAAAACTGTAATGCACCATGTTCTCATCGTCCAGTGCTGGCTGCATTTAATTCAACAAATATTTATTTACCATGAAATATAGGATGCGTATTTGGTGCCTATTTATTGAAATCACATCATGTTTGCGATGGATTTATCAAAAAAGATATTCTCGCCACCAAGACACCAAGGCACGAAGTTTAATCAAAATAATGATTTTTTCTTTGTGTCTTAGTGCCTTTGTGGCAAATCTTTCCGGTTTTCCCGGGTTGCGTTGTTAAGGCTGGTATTTGTGGCTTCGGCGGTCAACTTTCTTTACCGCCGGCTGGCAGTTTCGGGACACAAATACGCAGGTGTATGTTGACAAGCAGGAAAGTTTTTACTAGATATCCAGATGCATTACCCGAGAAAATCAAGTTATCGTTGAAGTGGGAGCAGCGTGTGCTTGTAAACCGCTAATTTTCAAACGGAGCAGCCACAATCATTTAAACTATAGAGCCTGCGCATAAACTTAAAATTGATCAGAATAAATTACAAAATTGTAGGTCCAACATTTTAAATTTGGTCAATGTTCTTTGAAAAATTGGTTAAAGCAGCAATCTGCTGTGCTTCAGGTTA
>Ga0209338_1000167_pt1 | contig 25561 bp, 26 predicted proteins | sample OlaalgELextract1_FD_187374 | JGI IMG/M metagenome (GOLD analysis project Ga0209338, IMG submission 187374) | Olavius algarvensis symbiont microbial communities from Tuscany, Italy - Type A ELBA extract 1 (SPAdes) (version 2) | ecosystem: Host-associated > Annelida > Digestive system >... | reverse complement strand
CTGGATCATAGGCTCTATATCCTTTCTTAATAAATTGCGTATCTCTCTTATAATGGTTTTTCTGGATTCAGAAAACCGTTAAGAGAGTCAGGATATAAACCTTCCGGACATATGCCCTAATCGGAAGATACCAAAGTTCGTCCGACAACATTTATCAGTCCATTAAACGGGATCCAGATGGTTACGCCATCTAATTTCGACAGGCTGTCCGCCGTCGATCGCACTGAGAATTTGATTGGTCTGCTCGATCAATACCGGCACCAACTGGCGGATCCGCAGACCACCCTCAGGAACATTGATCCGATAATCAGGAAAATCGATCAGGAAAGGGAAGGCCTGGCTCCGGCTCTAGAATCATTACCTGATGACGAAAATCTCAAGCAGATCATTAACCAGACACTGGTGACGGCATCCCTGGAAGTTAGTAAATTTTACCGCGGTGATTACATAGTACCATAGATGCGCTGTCGGCTGCATCAATCAGCCGCTGTAAATCAAAATCTTTCAGGCTGAAATAAAATTGAACCAGGATACTCAGACTAAAGGGGAAGCCTTCGGTTAATTGGTTTACGCCCCCCAATGAACGATAACCTTCTAATACCGGATAATTATCTAAAAAAAATCAAGGCTTATATTGTCAGGATGCCCAGCCTGTCTACCACCGTTGTCAAGGTGTTGGAGACCTGCAATGATCCGCAAGCCTCTGCCAATGATCTCCAACGCGTTATCTCCCTGGACCCGGTGCTGACCGCTCGCGTGTTGAGATTAATTAATTCGGCCTATTTTTCACTGGGCAAACCCATCTCCTCCCTCACCCGCGCAATTATCATGCTGGGCGTGAACACGGTCAAGAATCTAGCGCTCAGCTTTACTATTCTTGACAACTTAAAGGGAAATGCCGCCTGTCAATTTTTTTCGACCGATGATTTTTGGAAACATTCCTTATGCGTCGGTGTCATCGCCAAAGCCCTGTCCGGTATAGTAGGAGTGCCGAAAGCCGCCCGGGAGGAATATTTCGTTGCCGGACTTCTACATGATCTCGGAAAACTTCCGCTATGGATTGAATTTCCGAAAGAGTACTACCGGATCTGCTCGAATGCCGCGAGCAGCCGGAGTTCGCTATACCGGAACGAAACCAAGTCGCTGGGGATCGATCATGGCGCGGTGGGCGGCATTATCGCAAAAAAATGGCGCCTGGGCCCCACCCTGGTGGAAACACTATCCAATCACCACCGTCCAGATGCCTGTTCGGACCAAAATTGTGAATTTGTATCTACCGTCGAACTGGCCAACCAGTTATCCCTTCAGCTGAGCATCGGCAACGCGGGCGATCCAATTCGCGATCATTCCAAAATGACCTTATTGATGGGTGATTTAGGGGTGGACAGCGATATGTTAATTGATATAGAGGATAATGTTCCCGCTGAAATTGAACGCGCCAAATTTTTTCTGGAGGTCGTCCGAAATGGATAGCGCCATTGAAATAAAATTCTGGGGGGTCCGGGGGTCCATTCCCAGCCCGGGACCGGATACCGTAAAATATGGCGGCAACACGGTATGCTTGGAATTGCGCTTTAAGATAGATGATCACTATAGATTGATTATAATCGATGCCGGCTCGGGGATTCGCAACCTGGGTGACACCTTGGTCGCTGAAATAATTGACAACGGACATTTCAACGCGGAGATATACTTAACGCATACCCACCTGGATCATATACTAGGACTGCCCTTTTTTGCTCCGATCTACTTTCCCGGGACGCGTCTTAAAATTCACGGGCCCATTACTTGTGAAGAAGATCCCCTCAAAGATGTCATCGGCGGTCAGATGTCATATAGATATTTTCCGGTCCGGCAGGAAGAGTTGGCAGCCCAGATCGAGTATGTCGATTTAAAGGAGGGGCGCTACGACCTTGGTGATGGAATTTTATTGACCGCCAAGTATCTGAACCATCCCCTGTTGGCACTGGGATATCGCATTGAATATCAGGGCTGCGTCATCTGTACGGCCTTTGACACCGAACCCTTTTATAATGTGTTCAGCCGGGATCCGGCAGATCCATCCTATGATGAACTGCTCGCGGCCGAGGGCGACCTCGCTGCCCGGGAAGAAAATGCCAGGATGGAGGCCTTTTTTCACGAAGCCGATCTGTTGATACACGACGGACAATATACTTCAGAGGAATATGAAAGCGAAAAAAAAGGCTGGGGACACTCCCCTATCGAATATGCGGTTGAAACAGCCAGACGGGCAGCGGTAAAACGGCTCGTGATTTTCCACCATGATCCCCTGCGCACGGATTCACAAATTGATGACATCGCAAATAAGCTATGCCGCCGGCAGCGAAATGAAGACAGTGAGATATTTTTCGCGCGGGAAGGGATGACGATCAAAGTATAAAGAGATTTATGCTGACCCGGGCTATCCGAAATTGACGATTGAAGATGCCTATGGGTGCGAGTCACTTCGCTCCGCGTAATGTCGACGAGTCATTCTTTAGATGACCCGCCTTTGATGGACCGTCAATCTTCAGGCGAGAATTTGCTGCGTCTTACAAGCGCAAGAATCTTCTTTTACGCAGGTAATCGCGTTGCCATTTGTAGAACAGATTTTTCAATCTTTTCCGTTCGTTAGTGCTGACCTTTTTAAATTCAATTGCACATTCAAACTTCCCGGTTACGGGGTTTTTATTTTGTCTTAACAATTGAAACTGTTCAATATTAACGACGGATCCCTTTTTTTTACGATCCCTGGAAGGAAATAACAGCTCGGCATTTTGCATTATTTTTGCGTTGAAGGGCCTTAAAATCTCTTCCATTTTAGGCCTTAACCTGACCAGAACGCCGAGGGTCCCGCCCATACTGACATTGACGACGAGCAATTTGCAGCGGATATCTTTTATATTGAAGTACAGGCGGGTGCCGGGTGGGGCTTCCAGCCGAAAGAGTTTGCGCCGTTGATACCGGTGAACCATTTGCGGTAATCTGATCCATACCTTTTCCCGGAAAAATTGCCAGGTGTCCGCTTCAAAAATATACTTGATATTTGCCGGGTCAGAAAACTTAAAGACCATGTAGGGCAGATTTGTCTCTTCATTCAGTTTGCGGCAGACATCAGGGGTGTCGATTAAAAAATGGTGCGCACTACCTCGTTCGCTAACTTCAGCTACCGTTGCAGGTTGCACGTCATTTAAATTGGGCCACAGCAGTGTCAGGGGGGTTTCATCGGCCTGCAGATCCCTGAAAAGCTGCAACATCTCTTGACCTTGAATTATTTCTTCTTCAGCCATGAATAATTTCAATAATTAGGATTTTGTTTGACTCAATGAGACAATCAGCCCAGCGCTAGTCAGATACTTCGGATTTTTTTGGAATTGAAGCCAAAAAACAATATTGCCGCTGAGCTACAGGCGGGCCACATTTTCCGCAAAGTGTGCATCCTGCAGCAGTTTTTTTGCAAAATCCAGATATTTAGCCGTTATGGCCCTGACTGCCAGCTGCAGGGCATACGGCTTTAGCGGCTTTTCCAGCAGGTAATTGACATTCGATGCAAGGCACATATTGACGACATCATCACTGGCATTTCCACTGATGATGATGGTATCTTCATGGGCCGTGGGGTACTTCTGTTCGAGGGCATCCAAAAAATAAAATCCGCTGAGGCCTCCGAGAAATACGTCAACCACGAAGATTGCTACACCAATATCGCGATTCAGACAAAACTCAATGGCCTCGTTCGGATTCGAAAAACACTCGACTTTGCCCCAGGTATAAAAGCTTTCAATCAGCTCAGCGATTACTTCGCAAATACCTGGATCGTCATCTAAAACTATAACATCCAAGCCATCCGACATATCGTCACCCTTTCAATAATTTTCCGTCAAATTATATTTTTCCAATTTGCGATATACAGTTGAAACATTGATGCCAAGTATTTTTGCAGCCTTCGGTCGATTGCCGCCCGTAACCTCGAGCACGCGTTTGATATGCCGTCTTTCAAGCTCATCCAGCTTGAGCAACTCCACATTCTTGCGGCGCTCCGGACCACTGTAGGGCAACAGATTGTGGGCCGAGGCCAGGGTCAACGTTTTTCCCCGTTCCAATAAAACAGCACCGGCAATAATGTTCTCGAGTTCCCTGACATTGCCCAGGAAGGATGACTGCAGCAGCCTGTCTGCCAGTTCCGGGGCCAGGCTGTGGATTTTTTTATTGTTCGTCCTGGCGTGGATTTTGAGAAAATACTTGGCCAGCGGCAAAATGTCATCTTTTCGCTCCCTTAAGGGAGGGATCTTAATGTTGTACATATTGATGCGGCAATACAGGTCCGCCCGAAAGTTGTTATTTATTATTTCTTCATTGATATCACGGTTGGTCGCAGCAATAATACGGACATCGACATTTCTGATTTCAGTGCTGCCCAATCGATAGAACTCGCGCTCCTCGATAACTCTCAGCAGTTTTGCTTGCAAAGACGGCTCCAACTCCGTAATTTCATCCAAAAAAAGCGTTCCGCCGTGGGCGGCCTCGAAAAATCCCCGGCGATCGCTGGAGGCATCGGTATAGGCACCCTTGGCATGACCGAAGAATTCATCTTCAAAAATGGTTTTGCTGAATGATGCCATATTCACCGCATAGAAGGGTGCCTTTGAACGCTTGCTGATGCGATGGATCACTCTGGCGAGCATTTCCTTGCCGGTGCCGGATTCTCCGTTTATCACCACGCTGTACTCGGTGTTGGCAACGGCTTCGACCTGGTGAAAGACAAGGGCCATGGATTCATCTTCGGCCACCATATCGGCGAAAGCCTGCGGATTCTTCAGCTCGGAATAAACTTTTTTTCCGCCAAATCGTGCCAACTCATCCTGTAGATTATATTTTTCAAGGCTGCGATTTACCAGGGCAATCAGCTTTTCTCCGTTGAGCGGTTTGACAAGATAATCGGCAGCCCCCAGGCTCATGGCTTCCACGGCGGCAGCCACTTCATCATTGGCGCTGACGACCACACATTCCGAGTCCGGAAATTCACGTTTTATCTTTTCAAGGACACCGATGCCGTCAAGATGGGGCATCATCAGATCCAATATTACGAGCTGATATTGATGATCCCTCATGAGGGCCATGACATTGCGGCTGTCGGAGACCAGTGCCGGTTCCGGAAGACCGGCACTGACCAATGTCGCTTTTATGCTTAGCAGGAGGCCTTCGTCGTCGTCGACCACCAGCACTGGTGTATGTTTTACAGGAATCGATTCCATAGGCTTCAACCGGATATTGTTTATTTCAGGGCGGAGTAGTCAGCAGAAACAGCACTTGGGGGATGGAAGGCTTCTGAATCCGGTTTGAAAGACGATTGAAAATGCATGTTCCATCCATCTTCAATCAAAAATATCAAGAAATCCGCTGCTGGCCTTCCGGACACTTCTTGTTGTATTCGTATACGACGACCCATTCTGATCATATCCCCAATGCTATCTATATGTTAAAATGAAAATTGAAAAAAATCAAGGTATTCTGCTGGGTGATCTATCTTATCTCTTTATATTTAAGAAAGTTATGTTAAATCTTGTGGCAAACCGGCGGTGGATGATAGGAGGTCTTGAACGGTGATTGCCAAACTGCTATGCCAGGGTTTGGGGACGATCCCGAAATGCTTATGGATCAGGCTGCAATCTAAAGCTGAATAGCGCGGTCGCTTCACTTTGGTGGGATAATCAGCGGTATTTATGGGTTGAACCCGTTCTACCCTAACTTTAGCGTTTTGCCGGCACAGGTCCACGATTGCCTCGGCAAATTCATGCCAGGATAGGATTCCGCGCCCGCAATAGTGGTATGTTCCCCAATCGACAGCGGCCCCCTTTCCGATAATTTCTGAAATCTTCAAAATGGATTCAGCCAAATCCGCCGCGGCCGTAGGGGAGCCAAATTGGTCTGAAACCACTTGAATCTCCTCTTTTTCCCGGGCAAGTTTTACCATGGTTTTCACGAAATTATGGCCGTGTGATCCATACAACCACGCCGTTCGCAGAATAATATGTTCCTTTAACGCGGATCGCACGGCGGATTCGCCTGCGGCCTTGCTCCGTCCATAAACACCAATCGGGGAAACAGGGTCTGTTTCAAGGTATGGGCTACCTTTTTCGCCGTTAAAGACATAATCGGTAGATATATGAATCAGTGGAATTCTGCACTCGGCACAGACTCGAGCAATATTGGCCGGACCATCCCGGTTGACCGACGTTGCCAGTTCGATTTCCGATTCGGCACCGTCAACGTCGGTGTATGCCGCAGCGTTCACCACCAGGGAGGGGCGATGGGCGGCAAAAGCATCGATGACCTGGTCACGATCGGTAATGTCGGTCCGGGGCAGGTCAAATCCATGAATGTCCAAATTCAAAGCCTGACCCTGGCGCCTGAGCTCATATCCCAATTGACCTGCGAAGCCGAAGATGATTATTTTCATAATTCGTCCATCCTGCAATATTGCTTGTCGGGGGTGTAATTTTACTTTTGGCTAGCGGGTCAAATCGTTATCTGCTGGTCTGCGTGCCAAGTCGGCGGGGTTGAGGTCGGCCAGAAGTGGAAACCGGCTGTCTTTTTCCGATAATATCGGGTTTTTTATTGGCCATTTTATTGCCAGGTTCTGATCCGACCAGAGAATTCCGCCTTCATCACGGGGGTCATAATATTCAGAACACTTATAGGAAAAGTGGGCGCTTTCACTAAGCACACAAAACCCGTGGGCAAATCCTTCCGGTATAAACAATTGGCGCTTATTATGCTCCGATAATCGTATGCCAAACCAATCGCCGAAGGTGGCCGAGTCCGGTCGAATGTCCACGGCCACATCAAATATTTCGCCGGTCAGGGCCTGAACCAGCTTGGCCTGGGGGTTTGCAACCTGGAAGTGAAGGCCCCTGAGTGTTCCCTTCACAGAAAACGATAGATTATCCTGGACAAAGCGGCAATCGATGCCGGATTCCCGGTATTTTCGATGATGGTGTGTTTCCAAGAAAAAGCCACGGTTGTCCCCGAATACCCGGGGTTCAATTATAACTAATCCTTCAAGCGGCGCGGCTATCGTTTTCATGAAATCTCTTTGTCTCGGAATTCACATATCTAAATGAAAATTGGGTATTAAAACAGGCCTTATCTGTCTCAGCAATAGAATAATGGAATCGTGGAATGATGGAATATTGGGAATTTTAAAGGAAACTATCTTCTAGTTGTTTTATCAATTCAGCTTCGGCCAGCCGTTATTCCGACACTCCACTATTCCACTATTCCATCATTCCAACATTCCATGGCGTCACTTACAGGCTCACGACCGGTTGGCGAAGCCTATAACTCGCTATTCCTAATCGTCCACTGCCTGGTCGATCTGATCCATCAGGTCGACAATCTCCTGGTAAGCCTTGAGCTCCGAAAGCCATTTCGCCGGTATGGCTTCCATACCATGATGAGCTCCCAGAACCATGCCGACGGTGAGGCCGCGACCCGCCGAATCGCCGCCGGCCATGATATTTTCGATCAAGCCTTCCCTCAGATTATTTTCGTATTTGGCGATCAGGTGGATGACACAGGGAAATGCGGCCTGGATTTCGCACATTTGGCCCAGGTCCAGCATGGCCTGGCGGGTATCTTTTTGCGCGCTTTCAATACCCGCTTCTACCCATTCGGAAAAAGGCCCCTGGTTAAAATGTTCCGTTAAAGTTTGTTGGATTGCATTTACCGGTTTTTCTCCTTTTATTACCGTAAGCGCAACCCTAGCGAAAAAATCGGCGCTGTCAATAACTTCCTGATTGTTGTGGGTTACTTCGGATTGGTCCCGGGCACTGACGATCAACTGCGCCGGATCGTGGCGATAGCAATATACCAGCGGGGCAATTCGGGCGGCCCCGGCGAAGTCATCTGAATCCGAACCCGCCGCCGTCGGGTCCTGGCCGCCTTTGATATTCTCAAGGGTGGCTTTGGTGGCGCCGTCAATATATCCCTCGTAGGTGTTGAAAAAAGCCTGCCACTGCTCGCTGAATTTTTTCTTGTCGAATCCATTACTTTCAGAAACTGATTGCAGCAGTAACAGGGTTTGGTCCCCATAATGAGTAAAATCCCCCAGGTCTTTAGAAGGATGAAAGGTCGGCCTTTGCGGCTTAATATAATTTTCCACCCGCCCCCACTTTTTATCGATAACGTTGGTATTGTAAATCCAGTGAACGCCAAGTGCGAGTGCATCGGCCACTAAGGATGCCAGAACCATGGCTTTGGCATTATCTTTCATAAAAGTTCTCCTTTTCTCTAATCGGAAATTCACAGAGCGCAAACGGTATCTGTAATATTAGTCCTAATTTCAAATCTGCAATATCGCTTCTTATTAAAACAACTACGGGATTGTGACGATTTATCAATTATTTTAAATAAGCGTGAGATCGAATTTCTTTATTGATTAAAGGAAAACGTAGGCTGCGGGGATTTGGCTAGATCGAATCGTTTTTGTATTCCGATTGAACCGTTTTCATCATGGACAACAGTTCTTCTTCTTCAAAGATGCCTTTTTCGAGCAGCAGTCGGGTGACGGCTTCCAACTGGATGGTATTCGACACCATCAGCCGTTCCAAACCGTCAACTTTTCGGGGTTCGGAAGTATTCGGTGCTGGTAGATTTCTATTCAAACCTCTGATTTCTATTTCCGACCTGCGATCGATTCCGCTGCGTCTTTCTTCTCCATGATATTGTGTTTTAATCCATCTACGGTCGATGCGCGATCTCCGGTCACCCTGTCTGGAGCGCTGTGATGATTTTGGGGCTTTCATAGATAAAGGTCCATTTAGCACTTTATAATTTGTGTCGAATATTTTATATAATACCCTATATTTATTAAAAACTCAATTCGGAGTTACCATCGATTCAATAAACCAGGTAGAAAATATTGGAGCAATTCAAATCTGATGTTCTGGTGATCGGCAGCGGTGCAGCCGGCCTGCGGGCCGCTATACAATGACAACACCGAAGACATCCGTGCAAAGCATAGTATTACCGAGCGGCCGGCCGGTATCAAAGCCAGGGATCGCCTGGCCCAGGCACTCTACGTGGAGATTTTCCGCCATGGGAATTGTGTCTGGTTGGATTTGCGTGATGTGTCCGACCGCTCACCAATGAGCCTCGCTTGGAGCAGCGATTATTGGAATTGCGTTTTGCGGCGCAGTCGGCTGAAATTATTTTACAGGCGGCCCTGCGCCGTCAAGAAAGCCGGGGCGCCCATTTCCGCGAGGATTACCCGACCCAGGATGACCAAAATTGGCGCGGACACCTTCAGGTGCGGCAATCGGCAGATGGTCAATTGATTTATGTCTTCCAGTCGATATAGGTCCTATATGACTTATAGGACTTATATCACGTATAGGTCCTATATGACTTATAGGACCTATATCTTGCTGGCCGAATCGATTAAAAATTAAAACCGACCTCAGCAAACGGGCCCTCGAAATCGGTGTCGACATCGACATCCTGGTAGTCGATTTTTATATTGTCATAGCGATAGCCGCCGGCCACAAACAGCGGGCCAAAGGGGCTGACTTTTAGTCGGGCGATCAGGCTCACCCAATGATTGCTGCTATAGGCAATTCCGCGCCCTTCTAAATCCAGGGCGATCCAATCGAGGGGCTCGATTTGCGCACCGAGGTACAGCATTGGGAGCGGTAAAAAATAGCTTTCTGATTCTTTCGCGTTGATGTCTTTCTGTTCGATTTCGGCCCTGAAGTCCACTAAGCGAAAATTGAGTCCGAGATCGACATTGAGGACACCGAGGGTGGCCGTGTTAAGGGCAGGTATGCCGTAGTACAGGGCGGCGTCCAGGTGATTCATTTTCAATTCCGAATCGAAATCCACATTCGCATTGAAATCTACACCACCAAAGCTGAAATCTATATCTTTGTTGCCGGTTTCACTCCATTTCATGTGGGTGTACATCAAGTAAAGGTTAGGGACCCAAAGGGGCATATCGATCTTCAAACGGCCCGTGGGCTGCCATTTGTCATCATAGCCAAGATCATTTTCAAGGTCGAGATCATCAGCCTTGGTCGTTTTGTCAAAGGATAAGGTGCCGCTGGGTTGCTGGTACCACCCACCCAAAGAGAATTCGAAACCAATCCCAAAGGATGTTGCCGGCAAAAAAAACATGATAAGGAAACAAATGGACCTAAATAATTTCTTCATAAACGCCTCCCAGAATTTTGAGACTGTAAATATGGTATAGCTGGCCTATCATCATGGATAAATAAACGGAAAGTTCTCTGAAAGCTGCCGTCAATCTGCTGGCGCAAATTGAATATGCGCGGGGTTCCGGATTGGATGATTTGAAAGGAGTAATTTCGGCAGCCCGGCTATCACAAACTCAAATATAGAAACCCGTGGCTTTGCGTGACTGCTCGGCAGCTTTGCCTTTTCGTTTACTTTGTATCCTGTATTCTATAATACTATCCGTGAAATTTCAAGACAATCGTCGATTAGCAATACCGGGGTTGAGCGGTTCATGATTGACAGGCTCCATGGCAATGGGTTGAAGAAAAGCTTGCCGAATCTTATGTTCTCCGGTAACGTAAAGATTATCAGCAGTTATACGATAAGACATAAATCTGCCAGTCTATGTTCAGGACTCACTATGCGACACCGCCTATCAACCCTGGCCCCCTATTAAGATAAAGGTGATACGATGACTGAAATTAAAATCATGGTATTCAGACACTCGGCCTTCTATTCGCCGCTGATCGCGGCGATTGCCGGTGGGTTTTTAAAAAAAGAGGGCCTGACCGCTTCATATACCGTATTGCCGGCCGGGGCCTCCATCATGGACGAGTTCGCTGAGGGACGGGTAGATGTTGCCCAGGCCGCTGTTTCCGTGAGTTGGAGCGAACTTGAGAAAGCACGAAAACCAGCCGTGGCCCAGTTTGCCCAAATCAACACGCGTGACGGATTTTTCATCGCTGCCCGCGAGCCGGACAGCGATTTTTCCTGGAGCAAGCTGAAAACCGGCCAATTCATGCATGTCCACGGTGGACAGCCTGAAGTCATGCTGCGCTACGGCGCTTCCCAAATGGGGGTAGACCTGGACCAGGTCGAGCGGATCAATGTGCCCGGTATTGATGCAATGATGGATGCCTGGCGCCGGGGTGAAGGCGATTTTTTCCATGAACAGGGTGCTTATCCCCAGCAACTGGCGCATGAGAACTGCGCCCATATCGTTGCCGCGGTGGGCGACGCCGTGGGGCCGGTGGCCTTTTCATCGTTGGTATGTCGCTGGGATTGGTTGCCTACTGATGAGGCACGGCGCTTTACCGCTGCCTATCGGTCGGCCCGGAAATTTGTAGATGGCGCCGAGCCGGTGGTAATCGCCGAGACTGTGGCTGAATATTTCAGCGACCACTCATTACAGGCCGTGAGCCGGGCGATTGAAACTTATCAAAAATCGGGCACCTGGAACGGTGATATTGCAATCCCGCATGAATTATATGACAATGCGCTCAACGTCTTTGAGCACGCCGGGCTGATTACCCGGCGTCATCCCTATGAGGAAGTGGTTGCACCGCCGCCTGCGTGACGGGATGTGGATTCATGGTTTACAGGAAGCCACGAATTTACACGAATTTTTTTATTCCATCAGAATATTATGGGAGTAGGGAAAATTCCAATTTACAAGCATCAAATTACAAATAAATCTCAAATCCCAATATCCAATATTAAAAAATTATAGCTGAGGAAAATCCATGGGTACCCATATTGCCGGTGGCTTTTTCATGTTAAAAGCATGCGGCATGCTAATCGGACTGTTTATGGTTCTAATTATCACGGCCCCGATTTCCCCGGCCTGTCCAATTGAATTGCCGACCGCCTCCGTTTCTATCAACGGCTATCCGCTTACCGTTGAGTTGGCGACCACACCCGGCGCACGCGTCTGCGGGTTATCGCATCGCGCTGAATTGCCGCAGAACCGGGGGATGTTGTTCATTTTCGCAGACCTGCAGCCAAGACATTTTTGGATGAAAGATACCTTTATACCGCTGTCAATCGCGTATCTTGATGATGCCGGCCGGATATTCAGTATCCAGGATATGGCCCCGCTGCAAACGGACAAGCATTTTCCTTCGGCGCTGCCGGCAGCCTTTGCGCTCGAAGTGAACCAGGGGTGGTTTCGCAGCCGTGGGATTGAAGTGGGAGACATCGTGGAAATGCAATTGCCGCTGGTATTGGAAATTCGCTAGATCATGCAAATTTCAATCCGGTATTTTATTCATGTTCAACTGGGCCGGTGTAGGTCCGGTGTAGCGTGGGGGGCTAGGCCGACATTAATCAGTCTCGGTTAAGACAAAGCCAATATGTTCATCGGTGTGTATGGGTGTTGGGTACAAGAATTGTTCATTAACTAAACAAGGGCTTAGAAACTGTCCTAAGCCCTCGTCATTATTAGTGGTAGCGGGGGGCGGATTTGAACCACCGACCTTCGGGTTATGAGCCCGACGAGCTACCAGACTGCTCCACCCCGCATCAATTTTGTACAACAGTGTTTAACGAAACAACAGTAAGTAGTCAAGCAGTTTCTGTCAACCTGGCCATCTTTTTTTGTCTCTGAACACCTGATCCTCTGAGCGTGTCCGAGACAATCGGCTATGCCTAAATTCCTGCTGACAGCGGGAGCGGAATGATGGAATATTCCATTCAGAGTCCAAGGTAAACTGCACCTTCTGGGGTGAAATCAGAGTCGGGCCTTCTGACACCTCAAATTCACTTATTTTTTATGTTGTTGATTATTTGTGAGGATGAGATTTCTTCGGTGATGGGAATCAATTCAACCCGTCCTCCATGACTTTCGACAATTTCGCGCCCCTCCACCTCTTCCGTGCCATAGTTGCTGCCTTTGGTCAAAACGTCGGGTCGGATCGCTTTAATGACATCGTCCAACTCGTGGGTGGCGAAAACAACCACATAGTCCACACTGTCCAGAGCACTGAGAATCCCCACCCGCTCTGCGGCGCTGATGACGGGCCGATCGGCGCCTTTGAGGCGTTTTACGGATTCATCATCGTCAAGTGCGACGATCATGACATCTCCCAGCCGTTTCGACGCGGCGAACAGCTTGATGTGGCCCGTATGCAACAGGTCGAAACAGCCATTGGTCAGTACAATTCGTTTGCGATCGTTTTGCAGCTTCCGGCTGAGTTCGGCGAGTTCTTTGATCGATTTGTGCTTTGAAACCATGCTGTCGGCGGGATGTCGCAGGGCGCGGGTAAGCTCGTGGCGGGTGACCGTAGCGGTTCCGACTTTGCTGACGACAATACCGGCGGCCGTGTTGGCCAGGACCACGGCATCATGAAAAGACAGTCCGGCTGCAATACCCAGACCCAGCACGGCGACGACCGTATCTCCGGCGCCGGAAACATCGTAAACTTCCCGTGCTTCGGTACTGATCGTAAACGGTTTGTGTTCGGGTTCCAAAAATATCATGCCATCTTTGCCGCAGGTGATCAATAACTTCCCAACCTTGGATTTATCAACTAATATGTTGCCCGCTGAAACAAGGCTCTTGTTATTCGTAATCTCAACCCCGGACGCCAGTGAGGCCTCTTTTTTGTTGGGTGTCAGCAGGGTGATCCCGGCATACTTTGAAAAATCAAGTCCCTTGGGGTCGGCTATGGTGGTTTTGCCGTTGGCGGCGGCAAGATCGACCAGTTTGGCTACCAACTCCCGGGTGATCAGGCCTTTGCCGTAGTCCGAGATCAGGATGACGTCGACATCCGGTATCATGGTTTCGGCCAAAGATATAATCGCGGCGAAAGTGTCCGCCGATATTTCTTGCTTAGTTTCGCGGTCGATGCGCAGCACCTGTTGATGTTCGGCAATAATACGGGTTTTTTTGGTTGTCGGTCGTCCACTCTCTTTAAATATGCCCCGGGTATCTGAACCAAGATCCGCCAATTTATCCAGCAGTTGCTCGGCGTTTATACCGGTTCCGACAACGCCCAAAACCGACACGGCGGCCCCGAGCGCCGCCAGGTTATTGACGACATTGCCGGAGCCTCCCAGGGTGTAGTCTTCGCGGTTTACGGCCACGACCTGCACGGGTGCCTCCGGTGAGATGCGATCCACATCGCCCCAGACATATTCATCGATCATCAGATCACCCACCACCAGCAGGCGGCAATTATCAAATCGCTTTAGATCGAAATCAGCAGGAAAATTCATAGCTGTAAACTCACGGTCTATGGTTTGAAGTGCAGTACTCTGATATTGAGAGTAGATTTTAGCCAGGAATCAACACGAATGACCACGAATAATTTCAATAATTTCGATATTCGTAAAAATTCGTGTTAATTCGTGGCTTATTACAAACAATCTAGATTTTGGATTCATCCTTGATTTTAGCAATAATGTCTCTGAGAAACTTGGGTGGCCGGACCACCTTGCCGCTGCGGTCGACACAAGGGTGTTTGGTATAACCTCCGGCAACCAGCGTTTTGCCGTCTTCCCGGTAGATCTTGTAGTCAAATTTAATTGCGGCTTTGAGTTTGGTGTCGAGCGATGTTTCAATCATGAGTATATCATCATATCTTGCCGGGGTTGCATATTTGCAGTGTGATTCCGACACCGGCAAAAATATCCCATTTTCCTCGACGGCTTTGTAGGGAAGCCCCAGGGACCTGAACATCTCACTGCGTCCGATTTCAAACCAGCGGTAGTAATTGCCATAGTAGGCCTGGCCCATATTGTCGGTATCGCCGTAGATGACGCGATAGGTCGTGCGATGACTGTACATTGTTCCTGCTTAAGGTAGAGAAAGTTAAGAATCTAGTAAGTCAATGTTTTGGTTTTCCTCGAAAGCTGTAGTATTAGGTGTCAGGTTTCGGGTGTCAGGTGTCAGGAAAAAGCTAATTGATACCTTTACACTAAAACTGATACCGATGTCCACAGCTATCAAACGATTCTAATCTTTATGGCAGATTTGAGCTATTCTTTATATGATATTAAATTTATAAGTATTTTCCAAGTTGAGGAAGGTGCGGTTGCTACGCTAAAGAGCAGTGGGATGACAGCAAAAACCGCTCCCACAATCAATGAACGAACGCAGAATACTTGAATTTGTTATATCGGTCAGACTGATCGCTCGGCGGGTAACGGCTGGTCTGACACCTGACACCTGAAACCTATCATTTTTTTTTCATTATGCGAAGCAGGCGATCCTTTAACTCGGTGTAGTTGTAGACGACCGGAAAATTACTGTACTCTTCCTTGACCTTGTCGGGCGGGCAGTACAGGATAGCATGGTCGGCGGCGTTGAGCATGGTGATGTCGTTGTAGGAGTCACCGATGCCAATTACTTCATAATTCAATGTTTGCAGGGCCCTGGCGACCTTTTTTTTACCGTCTTGCTGGCGCAGGATATAGTCTCTGATTGAACCGTCGCCGTTAACGGAAAGCGTGTTGCAGAAAAGGGTGGGGTGGCCCAGTTTATCCATCAGGGGACCGGCAAACTCGACATAAGTATCAGAGACAATGACCAGCGGCACCAGGTTCCTTAACCAGGTTAAAAAATCAAGGGCACCTTCGACCGGCTTCATTTTAGCGATTACGGCCTGAATATCATCAAGTTTTAAATTATGCTCGGCCAGAATTGCCAGCCTTTTTTTCATTAAAACATCGTAGTCGGAGATATCCCGGGTCGTGAGTCTCAATTCTTCGATACCTGTGATTTCAGCAACGTTTATCCATATCTCCGGTGTATAGATCCCTTCCAAATCCGAACATACTAAATACATGCTGTTATCAGTCCTTATCGTTTCAATCATTCTTGCCACAATCAAATTACGCCTAATTTAGGGATTTAGGAATTCGGGATTTCCTAAATCCCTAAATCCCTAAATCCCTCAATCCCTCAATTCCTCAATTCCTCAATTCCTCAATTCCTCAATTCCTCAATCCCTGAATTCCTCAATCCCTGAATTCCTCTAATCCATATCATCATCTTCAATTCTGATCAGGACCGGTTCATCACCGACCACGTCGAGGGCACTGATCTCGTTCAAGGCCCTTTTGACATCAGCTTCTTTGACGAGATGCGAGAGCATCACCACCGGTACGGAACCATTGGTCTTGCGTCCCTTTTGGTGGACTGACTGGATGCTGATGTCATATTTGCCCAGGATTCCTGAAATTGTCGAAAGCACGCCGGGGCGGTCCAGAGCCGAAAACCGGAAGTAGTAGTGGGTGACAAGTTCATCGATGGGCAATATCGGTATCTTGCGGATATTTTCCCGCTGATAGGAAAGCGGCGGTACCCTGCGGGCCGCGCCGCATAATATGTTGCGGGCGATGTCGACAACATCACTGATGACGGCACTGGCCGTGGGCATCATTCCGGCTCCGTGTCCATACAGCAATATCTCGCCGACCGCATCGCCGGAAATCGTAATGGCATTGACCGTGCCGTTGATGTGGGTCAAAAGATTATTAATAGGAATCATCGTGGGATGAACCCGGGCTTCGACACGGTCATTCAGAAATTTGCTGATGGCCAGCAATTTAATGCGGTAGCCGAACTGCTCGGCGAAGGCGATATCCAGCGGTGTGATGCGGGAAATTCCTTCAATGTAAACATCGTTTAGATTAATTTCCATACCATAGGCCAGGGCAGCTAAGATCGCCACCTTGTGGGCCGTGTCGAATCCCTCGATGTCCAGCGTCGGATCCGCTTCAGCGTAGCCCTGTGCTTGAGCCTGGTCCAGCGCATCTTTAAAGGGTATTCCTTCGTCTGTGATTTTAGATAAAATATAATTGCAGGTTCCGTTCAAAATGCCGCTCATGGCCTTGATATGGTTTCCAACCAGTGATTCCCGCATGGATTTGATGGTGGGCATACAGCCGCCAACACTGGCTTCAAAAGCCAGGTCGACACCCTGTCGGGCTGCAGCTGCAAACAATTCATTGCCATGGGCGGCCAGAAGGGCTTTATTGGCGGTTACAACGTGTTTGCCGTTTTCAATGGCCTTTAAAATGAATTCTTTGGCGATTCCTTCGCCACCGATCATCTCGATAATGATATCGGTGTCAGGGTCATCAACTACTTTCCTGGCATCGCTGATAAAGGCACCATCCGGCAGCTGAATTTCTTTGGCGGCTGCGGCGTCGATATCGGCCACCCATTTCAACGCTAGCTCGGCGCCAACCCGGGCGGCTAACAGCGGTTTGTTTTCGACGAGCAATTTTGCAACGCCGGTTCCGACCGTGCCGCAACCGAGCAGACCGATATTGATTTTGGAGGTCTTTGTCATACCGGGAATCTCCTGTCCTTATCGAATTTGGGTGCCTGAAAAAAATATCATACAACCGGCACCAGCGGAAGTCAAAAAAAATTGTTTTGACTTTTAAGCTGAATAAGTTTAATTTTCAAGGACTTTTATTCCTAATTGCTAACCGTTCCCAGGAGATGAGCATGGCCAATTCCTTAACTTATGCGGATGCCGGTGTGGATATTGACAAAGCCAACAAACTGATTTCGACCATTAGTGAAATTGCCAAAAAAACAACGGTATCCGGTGTGATGGGGGAAATCGGCGGCTTCGGCGGACTTTTTTCACCGAACATTGCGAATCTGGACCGGCCGGTTCTCGTCAGTTCGACGGATGGCGTTGGAACCAAGCTTAAAATTGCATTCATGCTCGACCAACATGATACCGTCGGTATCGACCTGGTGGCAATGTGCGTCAATGATATTCTCGTCCAGGGCGCAAAGCCGCTATTCTTTTTGGATTATTTGTCCATGGGCAAGCTGGACAGCAAGCGGGTGGCCGACCTGATCGGCGGCATCGGCGAGGGCTGCCAAAAGGCCAAATGCGCCCTGCTCGGCGGTGAGACGGCAGAAATGCCCGGGTTTTATAAAGATAATGAGTATGATCTGGCCGGTTTTGCCGTGGGCATCGTTGATAACAGCAAAATTATCGACGGCACCGAAGTTCGCGTGGGACACCGTCTGATCGGCATCGCATCAAGCGGCCTTCACAGCAACGGCTTTTCCCTGGTCCGTAAAATTTGCTTTGACGTTCTTAAATTGAAAGTGGATGATTATGTGCCGGAACTCGGAAAAACCTTGGGTGAAGAATTGATCACGCCCACTCGAATCTATGTGGAGCCTATTTTGAGCGTCTTGAAAGATCTGCCGGTGCATGGGCTGGCGCATATCACCGGTGGCGGCCTGGCAGACAATATTTTGCGAATCGTACCGAAAGCCTGCAATATCTTAATCCAAACGGGAATCTGGGAAATTCCGCCCGTGTTTCACTTTTTGCAGCAAGCCGGAAAAATTTCAGACCCTGAAATGCAGCGAACCTTTAACAACGGTATCGGAATGATTGCCGTTGTCCCACCGGACGCCACGGCCGATGTCCTGCAACGGCTTAAAGCCATGAATGAAAAGGCCTTTATCATCGGGGAAATCCTGGAATGTAAAGATGCCAGAGAACGCGTCATCTGGGAGTAGATGTGTCTGATAGCAGAAAGATCGGTCAAGCAAAAAAATCAATGCTAGGAAATATCGCCTCGCGACTCTTCAAGCTACTGGAATGGATCGCCAGGGGACATAAAGGGAATTTACCTTGCCCCGGCTGAGACCACCGAAAAAACGGTGCCAGGTAGTTGCCGGTGATGAAGCATTCAGGGATTCAGGAATTTAGGGATTTAGGGATTCAGGGATTTAGGGATTCAGGAATTTAGGGATTCAGGGATTTAGGGATTCAGGGATTCAGGGATTTAGGGATTCAGGGATTTAGGGATTCAGGGATTTAGGGATTTAGGAATTTAGGGATTCAGGGATTTAGGGATTCAGGGATTTGGGGATTTAGGGATTAAGGGATTCAGGGATTTAGGGATTGAGGGATTTAGGGATTCAGGGATTTAGGGATTTAGGGATTTAGGGATTCAGGAATTTAGGAATTCAGGGAGATAGTGTCTATTTCTAAAATCCTATCATGTTTGCGCAGGATTTTTGTATTATCCAGATTGATTATTTAGTTGGCGCTATAAATTTATTTTAATATGACAGAGCGATGCGAAACCGCAAATATTCAATCTTCAATCTTCAATCTTCATTTCAGGCTTCGCCGGGTCGGGAATTGAAGGAATTCTATCCTTTTTAATCTATTGATTTTATCCGTTAATCCCCCAATCCCTCAATCCCTCAATTCCTCAATCCCCCAATCCCTCAATTCCTCAATCCCTCAATTTGGCGTAAATTGACCTATATCGTGTCCGAAAAGTTGACTCTTTTTGAGAGTAAGTTACGAGATCTGAACCTGTACATTTATGAATATCTTGGGAATTGAATCATCCTGTGATGAAACGGCAGCGGCGGTTGTCAAGAACGGCCATCTTATTCGGGCGTCGGTGGTATCTTCCCAAGTTCAGGTTCATCACCGCTATGGCGGTGTGGTACCCGAACTGGCTTCACGCAAACACATCGAAGCCATCGTGCCCGTAGTTGATGAAGCGTTGAACGAGGCACGTCTGCCGCTGTCGGCAATTGAGGCAATCGCCGTCACCCGGGGGCCCGGACTGGTAGGTGCGCTGTTGGTCGGATTTTCATTTGCCAAGTCATTGGCTTATGCGCTGGGAATCCCCTGGGTGGGCGTAAATCATCTGGAAGGACATATCAACTCGATATTCCTGGAGCCGGATCCGCCCACGTTTCCGTATGTTGCGCTCCTTGTATCCGGCGGGCACACCGGCATCTACTACGTGACTGACCACACGGCGGCTGACTTGATGGGCCAGACGCGGGATGATGCCGCCGGAGAAGCATTTGATAAAGTCGCAAAAATGCTGGACCTGGGTTATCCGGGAGGCGGCATTATCGATCGCCTTGCCAAAAAGGGTGATTCTGAAAAAATCAAATTTCCCCGATCCTACCTGGACAAGTCTACTTTCGATTTTAGTTTCAGTGGCATTAAAACCGCTGTCCTTCGTTACATAACAAACCACCCGCAAAACATCGAGGACGAGATTCCGGATATCGCGGCCGGCTTTCAGGAGGCGGTTCTCGAAGTTCTGACATATAAAGCCATCCGGGCGGCTGCCGGGAAAGGCTGTGACCATATCGCCCTGGTAGGCGGAGTTGCCGCCAACAGCCGTCTGCGCCAAATGCTCGCTACCGAGGCCGGGCTTAAGGGAATTCGCGTGCATATCCCGTCTTTAGAGCTTTGCGGCGACAATGCCGCCATGATCGCGGGGGTGGGATACCATTACCTTAAAGCCGGGATGGTGGCGGGGCTGGCCGACGACGTGTATTCAAGATCGAAATGACCCGGCCCCCGGATGGATTGTGAACAAGCTGGGAAATACAAATTCCAAATAACAAACAACAAATCATAAATAATATCCAATGACCAAAAATCCAAATTCGAAACCAAGAGGCGGAATTTTATTCCGTCGCAGAAAACCTGGTTCTCTGGGCCAGGTCAGAGCCCCTCGGCTATGCCGTGAATCTGCTGCAAGCGGGAGCGGAATGATGGAATACTGGAATGCTGGAATGCTGGGTTTAGTGGAATGGGATCTATCTTTATAAAAATGGCACGGATCCGTTTGTAAAATCAGACCGCCATCCGCTTTGTATTCCCAATATTCCATTATTCCACCATTCCATTATTCCATTGGGAGTCTAAGGTAAACTCCACCCCTCTGGGGTGAAATCAAAGCCGGGTCCTCTGGGCCCGGATCTTTACATTCGATATCCAGATTCGGTCCTTGATATTTTGAATTTTGATATTGTTTGAGACTTGGTGCTTGGGTTTTGTTTTTTGTCATTCTAAATTCCGAGGTACTGATTTTTATACCGTATAATTCTTTCTGCGGCTTCTATCCCTCTATCCTTCATCCCGGCGGAATCCGATATTTCTTTTGCGATCTGTTCAAAGGCAATCTCAATATTCGGTCCTTTGTGGCAGATAAGAGCCAGATCGATATCAGCCGCCATGATCTGCTGAATGGAAATCGATATGTTATGGTGTTTCGTGATGGCGCCCATATCCAGATCATCGGTCAATACCAGGCCGTCAAATCCCAGGCGACGCCGCAAAAGATCATGAGCTATATTCCTGGACAGGCTGGCCGGCCATTGATCATCGAGTTTCGGATAAAAAATATGAGACAGCATGATGCCGGATACGCCGTGTTTTATAGCGGCCTCAAATGGAATCAAATCAAACCGCTCAATGGCATTTAAATCATCCTTGAGAACCGGCAAATCCAGATGCGAATCCAAAATAGTCCGGCCAATGCCCGGAAAATGTTTGGCCACCGCCATTATATTGTTTTGCTGCAACTGTTCAATGACTTTTAGTCCCAGCCGCGCTACCCATTGCGGGTCGCCGCCGAAAGCCCTTTTGGCCATAATGCTGTTCATGTCCTCCGGTGCGACATCCATAACGGGCGCCATATTCATGTTAATCCCGACCTGGTTCAGCTCGGCGGCCGTCACCTCGGCAAAATGTTCGGCATCCTTTGCATGTCGCATCTGCGGATTGCCGGGAAATTGAGTAAACGGCGCCTTCAGCCGGGCGACCTGCCCCCCTTCCTGGTCGATGGCAATAAACAATGGTGGTTGTCCGCATTCTTTGGCATAATCCTGGACGGCGTCGCACAGGTCTTTGATCTGATCTGGCGTCTCAAGGTTAATGGCAAAAAGAATAATTCCGCCGGCTTTGATATCAGAAATCAGGTGTTTGAGATTCTCATCCAGCCCGGTACCGTCAAAGCCGACCATCAGCCTCTGTCCGGCCAGTTGTTCACGGGAAAAAGTGTTGGGTGTCATCATCATAATAAGTCCATCAAAAAGCTCAAATTATCTTGTTTTATTGTTCAGGATTTTCCAACAATCTCTAATTTTAACCGGTTACCGCTAGACTATCACCGCATTATTTTGCAGGCAAGCACAATAAAAAATCAATATGCACAGCGTCGCGCCAGAGATAATAAATATGCTTTTAATGAGCGGCGGCCGCTGGCCGCAAGCGTCCAATCTGTTCTGAAAAGAAACTGCGCCGCCTCTGCGCAGTCTCCTATGAACTCATTGGCCGCTTCGTCCTCGTCCTCGTGCTCGTCCTCGAAGCTTTTGAGCCGCTTTCAAACTCGAGTACGAGGACGAGTACGAGGACGAGCACGATTTAAATAATCCTGTTCTGGGGTTAATATAGACGTAGTTTCACACGAGTGCGGCCTCTGGCTAAAAGAACGGCCAGTCTGATCGTGAAAGAAACTTTGAAAAAGCGAATATCGAATATCGAACAAGGAATCATGAATGTCGAAGTAAGGTATTCTGTCGATTTAGTTTAATCTGAAATAGTCAGAGCGAAGCGATTCCTCACTTCATCATTCGATATTTCTTGTTCGATATTCTGCGGTTCGCTTTTAACGTAGTTTCATAAGAGCGGCAACCTCCGGCTAAAGGACAGCCGGTCTGATCGGATAAGAAACTGCGAAAAAGCGAATATCGAATATCGAACAAGGAATAACGAATGTCGAAGGACTGTATTCTATCTATTTTAAATCGACTGAGCGAAGCGAATCCATCATTATTCATGATTCATTATTCAATAGTCATTTCATGGTAGTTTCATAAGAGGATTAACGGTGCCAAGGAATATCGGACAAGTCACTCGGTCGCCGTGTATTCGCGTTGTATTTTTAGTTGGCAAGGGAACTCGTCAATGTATAAGAATGTCCCGGATTTTGGCGTGAATGATTCAGCATGTCATTGATCAGGTTGTCGACCGCTGACCGTGGAAGTGGTTTGGCAAACAGGTAGCCCTGACCGAATTGGCATTTCATTTCCAAAAGGATCGCGCGTTGTTCAAGGGTTTCGACACCTTCGGCCACGACCTGCATGTCTAGACGATGGGCAAGCGAAATGATGGCTTCAACAATATTTCTATTCCCGTCGGGGGTGCTTTTTATCCTCGAAACGAAACTGCGATCGACTTTGAGAGTGTCGATGGGAAGCCGCTGCAGATAGCTCAGGGAAGAATAGCCGGTGCCGAAATCGTCAATAACGAACCGGAGACCGTAATCTTTCATTCGCTTAACCAGCCGCACCGTTTCTTCCACATCTTCCATTAGCGCCGTTTCGGTAATTTCAAGTCTCAGGTGATCGGGGGGTAAATTGATTTTGTTCAGCAATTCCTTAATGTCGTTTAATAGCGTGGGCTGCAAAAAGTGCCTGCTGGATATGTTGACATTCATGGTCAGCTTCTGTAAATTTTTAATTTGCTCCTGCCAGATTTTAAGATCATGACAGGCTTCCTCGACCATCAGACGGGTGATGGGGATGATCAGCCCGGTTTCTTCGGCTATCGAAATAAAAGAGCCCGGATAAATAAGACCCAGTTGAGGATGATTCCAGCGAATCAGGGCCTCGAAACCGGTGATCGCCCAGGTTTCCAGAGCAACAATCGGTTGATAGTGGATTTCAAATTCGTTTTTATGGATGGCTTTTCTTAAATCGGTTTCGCGTTGCAGAAGGTGTAGCGCCTTTTCATGCAGTTTCTTGTCAAAGACTTTGAACTGAGCTCTGCCTTTCTCTTTGGCATGGTACATGGCGGTATCGGCATCGCGTATTATGTCTTCGGGCAGATCGTAGTCCTGGGTTCTATCCACCACACCAAAACTGCTGGGCGCATAGACTTCTTCGTCGTTTACGACAAACGGGAGCTTGAGTTCCTGCTGCAGCCTTTCAGCAACCATACTGGCATAATTACCCTCCTCGATGTCCTCCAGCAGAATGACAAATTCATCCCCCCCGAAACGTGCCAGGATGTCGATTTCGCGCAGTGAAGCGTGGATTCTATCCGCAAAGGCTGTCAGTAGAAGGTCGCCTACAATGTGTCCGTGGCTGTCGTTGACGAGTTTGAAGCGGTCAATGTCCAAATATAAAACTGCAAAATTATAGTCTTGCCGCCGTTTTCCGCGCTTGATCGCCATGTTCAGATGCTCCATGAACAGGGTACGGTTGGGCAGGTTGGTCAAGGTGTCGTGGAAGGCTTGATGGTAGATCTGGCGCTCTGCTTCTTTGAGCTCGGAGATATCCGTCAGTGATGCCACACATTTATCTGTGCCCGAAATCGGTGCTATCGTGACCAGCATATCTTTCTGGTCACGCTCACGGTCAATTAATCTGCACTCCAGGTTTTTATCGATGCACAGTGAACCCTCACGGTTCAATATGATGCGATGGCTTTTTTCATCGAGAAAGTCGGAAAAAGATTTTTTAAACTCTATTTCTCCGCGGTTGAATCCTGAAATACTGACAAATACCGAATTTGCAAGGGATATCGTCAGGTCTTTTTCAATGATTATGGTCGCGGCACCGCTGTTTTCAAAAATAGTCCGATATTTATTCTCGGAGGCACGCAATTCTTGGGTTCGTTCGATAACTTTTTGCTCCAAGGTTTCATTGGACTCTCGCAGGACTTGGCGGGATCGATTTATATTATTGATCAGCAGCTGGGTGAATACGCTGATTAAGAGTATCAAAGCGATGGTTACAAAGCAGCCTAAACTTTGGCCGGCAGCTATCGAGTTCTCGAGGTAATAGTAAAAGATTGATGCACCGGCTCCGATGATAATCAGACTGATTTTATCCAGTAATTTTGCCGGCTTTATATTTGGCATCCGCTACCTCTGCAGTATTAGTGGGGTGCTCTTCGGCCTCAGGTCGGTTGAAACTCAGGGCTCGAAAAATTTTACCTGCGAACATTATCGGCAGCTTCCGGGTTTAACTTGAATTGTAATGGAAAATTTGTACCCCTTGAACCATAGTAAAAAAGCAGAGCCATAGATGACTCTGCTTTCTTGCCTGAGATGAGCTCAATTATTAGTAGTATTTATACCTTGCGGGATTCGTAGCATCGCCTTTCAAAGAATGAGGCCGTATTTGCATCCCACACAGCTTCGTTTTCATGAATCAGTTTCGGAGGACCCTCCCACGCCCCGCAAGCCCTTACAACCGTTTCGCCCAGGGTAAATTTGCGGCCGCAGGCGGCACATCCCTCGGCATTGAAGGTATTGAGTTTTTCAAGGTCGATGATCAAGGTTTGTCTCTTTTTATCGGTCGCCGTCATCATTAAATTCCTATCTTTTTTCACCCATTCAGGTTTTATGTAAACGCTGCTGGACGCTTGGCTAAGCCAATCCATACAACCGGGTTTGCGTATCCTGAACTTAAGGGTGGGGTCAGTCCGAGTCAAGCGGTCCAGGGCAATTTTATTTGGTCGCAGAAAACCTGGTCCTCTGGGCCAGGTCAGAGCTAATCGGCTATGCCGTGAATCTGCTGCAAGCGGGGGCGGAATGATGGAATATTGGAATACTGGAATGCTGGGTTTAGTGCAACGGGATCTAATCGTATAAGGGTGGCACGGATCAGTTTGTAAAATCAGAGCGTCATCCGCTTTGTATTCCCAATATTCCATTATTCCACCATTCCATTATTCCATTTGCAGTCCAAGGTAAACTCCACCCCTCTGGGGTGAACTCAAAG
>Ga0209338_1000164_pt1 | contig 25934 bp, 22 predicted proteins | sample OlaalgELextract1_FD_187374 | JGI IMG/M metagenome (GOLD analysis project Ga0209338, IMG submission 187374) | Olavius algarvensis symbiont microbial communities from Tuscany, Italy - Type A ELBA extract 1 (SPAdes) (version 2) | ecosystem: Host-associated > Annelida > Digestive system >... | reverse complement strand
GGGGTGCGACTCGCGCGTCAGCACTTGGAAAAAAATGGACTAGTAGTTTCAATCCACGCACCCGCGAGGGGTGCGACAAGTGCCCTGGCACCAGCGCGGGCTACCTTGTCTGTTTCAATCCACGCACCCGCGAGGGGTGCGACTCGGTATCGCATCTGTGGGCGGGCGGATTATTGCGTTTCAATCCACGCACCCGCGAGGGGTGCGACAAGGACTAACGATACCCAGCTAACTGTTGTGATGTTTCAATCCACGCACCCGCGAGGGGTGCGACATCTGGGTGCCCAAATCGGCCGCAACCGTACGAGTGGTTTCAATCCACGCACCCGCGAGGGGTGCGACGATTCTCCCTCTTGACACTCCCCCCTTAAGGGGGGTTTCAATCCACGCACCCGCGAGGGGTGCGACCAGCTGATTTCATGGCGCCTGAGGGGGCTAAAAAGTTTCAATCCACGCACCCGCGAGGGGTGCGACTCGCCGGAATTATGTGTGCTGGCGCGTTCCACGACTGGTTTCAATCCACGCACCCGCGAGGGGTGCGACTTAGTGATGTTGACACAACCCCGGGTTGATGGTGTTTCAATCCACGCACCCGCGAGGGGTGCGACAATTTTTTGACTCGGATTTTTCGCCGAGAAAAAGTTTCAATCCACGCACCCGCGAGGGGTGCGACAGCAAATTTTCAGCTTTTGCCGGGAGATGGGTGCAGGTTTCAATCCACGCACCCGCGAGGGGTGCGACAGCTGTGTTTTCCGGCGCGCCTACCGCGGCTGGAGTTTCAATCCACGCACCCGCGAGGGGTGCGACGCGTGGAGACGAACCGCGCTACATGACGATCGGGTTTCAATCCACGCACCCGCGAGGGGTGCGACGCCTCCTCGCTCAAAATTGTGACAAGCTCAGGCGGTTTCAATCCACGCACCCGCGAGGGGTGCGACATCTCTTACGCGCAGACTGAGTAGAGTCGGCAGAGGTTTCAATCCACGCACCCGCGAGGGGTGCGACGGGGGTAAAATCTATATCGCGCCGCAAAATCTCGATGTTTCAATCCACGCACCCGCGAGGGGTGCGACGGATTATGGCAACAACCGTATATGCATGTTGACCACCGTTTCAATCCACGCACCCGCGAGGGGTGCGACGTAACAAGCCTTAACATATTATTAGGCGAGGGCGCGGTTTCAATCCACGCACCCGCGAGGGGTGCGACGTCAGGAAAATATCGGCGGCCGCGACGTTGTAGCAGTTTCAATCCACGCACCCGCGAGGGGTGCGACACCTGATCTTCCTTAACTTTGTGCATATCCTTCTGTTTCAATCCACGCACCCGCGAGGGGTGCGACCAGAGTGGATATAATGATGCTGGCGTGCTCGCCTGGTTTCAATCCACGCACCCGCGAGGGGTGCGACACGGCGGATCCTATCGTGGATCCGCCGCGAAATGTTTCAATCCACGCACCCGCGAGGGGTGCGACAGCCTGCAAAAAACTTAACGCCTCCCGTCGGTGCTGTTTCAATCCACGCACCCGCGAGGGGTGCGACGAGAAAAAAATATGAGTATCCCAGCGACGCCAGCGTTTCAATCCACGCACCCGCGAGGGGTGCGACCTATATAGCGATTGGATCGAGCCGAAAGAAGCATGTTTCAATCCACGCACCCGCGAGGGGTGCGACCCGTTGGGCATTTGCTGCTCAGAAGACAACTGATGTTTCAATCCACGCACCCGCGAGGGGTGCGACCTTGCCAGATACAATAATAACCTAGCACATATCTCAAGTTTCAATCCACGCACCCGCGAGGGGTGCGACCCAAAGAAAGAGAATCAAGGAGAGCTAGAAATATGTTTCAATCCACGCACCCGCGAGGGGTGCGACATAGCCTTGCGCGGACCGTATCCCCGGCCATGATGTTTCAATCCACGCACCCGCGAGGGGTGCGACACCAAGCGGGCGGCGCTGGTGGGTGCGTGCATAATTGTTTCAATCCACGCACCCGCGAGGGGTGCGACACCCCGAGGGCAAGGATAAGGATAACACCGATAAGTTTCAATCCACGCACCCGCGAGGGGTGCGACAACGGGTAGTCTGGCGCGTAGGCGTGGAGCATTAGTTTCAATCCACGCACCCGCGAGGGGTGCGACAAGATATAGAAATAGAATTCATGACACTCGCGACCGTTTCAATCCACGCACCCGCGAGGGGTGCGACTGCGCCGATAGTGCGGCACTGCTTAACCTTGCTCGCGCGTTTCAATCCACGCACCCGCGAGGGGTGCGACCTCCTTTGGCCCGACATTCAAACCCTTCATGCGTTTCAATCCACGCACCCGCGAGGGGTGCGACATTTTAGCGTGATGATGGGCGTGCATGGATCAAAGTTTCAATCCACGCACCCGCGAGGGGTGCGACGCGTGGACTTGCGATCATATATCAGGCCGTCAAAGTTTCAATCCACGCACCCGCGAGGGGTGCGACTGCCATCCAGGGTCTGGATCAATCTATTATCCCGCGTTTCAATCCACGCACCCGCGAGGGGTGCGACCACTTGCCACAATAATTCGGTTGCGAGTGTCATGTTTCAATCCACGCACCCGCGAGGGGTGCGACTCGCTATAAGGTAAATTACCTCATAGGTAGGTAAGTTTCAATCCACGCACCCGCGAGGGGTGCGACTTTGCGATATTGGTTTAACCGCATAAGCACGGATGTTTCAATCCACGCACCCGCGAGGGGTGCGACTCGGTGTTCGGCAGCTGGGCATACACATTCGCTCCGTTTCAATCCACGCACCCGCGAGGGGTGCGACGCCGTTTATCACAATTGCCTTGGCTGGCGGTGGGGTTTCAATCCACGCACCCGCGAGGGGTGCGACGCCAATTTTTAAAAGTTTTGTTGGGGAAATAAAGTTTCAATCCACGCACCCGCGAGGGGTGCGACTTGTAGTACTCGTAATATTTTACCATCGCACCAAGTTTCAATCCACGCACCCGCGAGGGGTGCGACAGCACCAGCGCGGGCTACCTTGTCTGGATGCTGGTGTTTCAATCCACGCACCCGCGAGGGGTGCGACATATAAGCACCTCTAGCATAATAGCACCCCCAAAAGTTTCAATCCACGCACCCGCGAGGGGTGCGACCTGTGCAGCGCGGTAAGCCTGGCAGTTGACGAACTGTTTCAATCCACGCACCCGCGAGGGGTGCGACGTTGAATTTTTTGAGGCAATGGTGACATACCAAGAGTTTCAATCCACGCACCCGCGAGGGGTGCGACGTCATCTTTTCTTTATATCACATATTTTCAGAAGTTTCAATCCACGCACCCGCGAGGGGTGCGACGCTGACAAGGCCTGTGTATACGGGGCTTAAGATTTGTTTCAATCCACGCACCCGCGAGGGGTGCGACATCTTCATTATACTTCATTTCTGTACAATGAAATAGTGTCTCGAATTCATGAACCTCTTCCATATATTGTCCCTACCCTGTTCTGTCAAAGAGCTAAATTCTATAAATGCTTATTATAACATAGATTACAAGTTTTGCGAACGGCCCGTATTTTTCTGTTTCTGCTATGTTCGCGCAGTGAATTATTTGCTGAGATTATTTGGAATATTCATGAAATTCAAAAAAATGCATAATAGCTGAAGCGCCGACACTTTGAGGGAAAACACTGATGAATTATACAATCAAAGTCCCTTCCGGGTTATAGGAGGGTTTTGCTCCTACATGTTCTATTTTGCGTTTCCAATTACTCCCCAGGTAATAGTACCGAAGGCTATCTTTTTCAAAATCAATAACACTCTCTAATTTCTTCTTCATTTTGAGCCAAAGTCCAGGGTCTACCAGACATTCAAAAAGGGAGTACTGTACTCGCTGACCATAATCTTCACAAATCTTTCCTACACGCCGAAGCCTCCTGGCTCCTAGTGAATCTCCGGTTGAAACATCATAGCTCACCAATACCAACATGGTTTATCTCCAGAGGAAGGGGGGGTATTCATCAAGATCTCCCCGGATAAATCGGCAGAGCAACAGAGCTTGATAATAGAAAAGCAATCCCAACGGCATTTTTTCCTTCAGAAAAGGATGAGTAATAATTTCCTTTTTCCGTTTCTGATACGCTTCAATAACTGTTTTCCGGGAATTTTCCTTCATGTATACAGCACCACTGGCATACTTTTTGAAATCTCCCTGGTTGATCTGTTGCCGATTAATCAAGGAGAGTACCAGACGGTCGGCGAAGAAAGGACGAAATTCTTCCATCAGGTCCAGAGAGAGGCTATTGCGTCCGGGTCTGTCCCTGTGGAGGAATCCCACTGCTGGATCAAGTCCAACAGATTCGCAGGCTGAAATCATATCGTGATACAACAATGTGTAAACAAAGGAGAGTAGCGCGTTAGTCTTGTCCATGGGAGGGCGGCGACTCCGTCCTGAAAAGGTGAAATACTCAGATTGTTGAATAATCAAGTTATCGAAGAGAGCAAAGTATGCAGCCGCGCTATCTCCTTCAATTCCTCGCACAATCTCCAATCCGGGAGTTTTTCTCATGTGGTTAAGGGAGGTTTTGAGATGGGATATGGTTTTCTCTATCTGCCCCTTCTTATCTTTTTCAGAATGATCCCTTAGGAAACGCTTGAGGACTGAATTGATATTGAAGATTTTTCCGATTATCATGTTTCCTGCGATTTGTGCCGAGGTTTGGAGTGAATCAGCATAACGGTACTGCTGTCTCCGCAGAAGGACATTCCCCGACACTTTCCCGCTGAAGCGCCCAAGAAATTTGCCATTCTCACTTAGATAGCTGATGGTGATTCCCTTCTCCCCACAGGCCCCGATTAAGTATGGGCTGAGTCGTATATTCCCGAAACAGATGATTCCGTCTAGATTATGCAGAGGAAATTTCTTCTTCTCTTCTCCTATGTAAATTGCGATGGTTTCCCGTTCCCGAGCCAGATAAGACTCTTGTGTGGTAATGAAAAGCGTATTAAACAGGCGCCTCATAGCGCCCCCCTTCCTTGTCTAAGATTCTGTTGATCCAGCTTCGAACGGCTCTCGGCTTTGCCGAAAGATTGGGCTGGCATTCCTCCTTCAAAGAACAGGACTTGCAATGGGGTTTTTTAATGGGAGGGGGCAGCTGTTCTTCCCGAAGCATCTGATGGATGCTATGGGTCGTGTGGGCAACTTCTTCTCTGAGATTTTGGCTCATCTCAATAGGAATACGCCGTCTATCCTTACCGTAGTAGAGATATCCTATTTCAATACTTATGCCCATCATTTCTTCCAGGCATAAAACCTGAGCGCATAGCTGCACTTCGTCTTCCGTGCTGTGTTTGGGCTTTCCCGATTTGTACTCCACGGGGCATACCTCACGGATCTCTTTACCCTGATAGCGAATTTCAACAACATCTGCTTTCCCCACAATACCCAGCTCGGAAGAGCAAATTGGCATGGAGAATTCCGTTCGGAATCCCTTTCTCTTTTCGATCGGATAACTGTCCACCCGGCTGTGAAAGAGATCGCCTTTGACAGTAAGGTAATTCTCCGCCCAGCACTGGTCTTTATGAATCAAGGCGCACTGCCTGGGACAGAAGGTGTAGTGCTGGAGGGAGGAGAGCATTATGAATTCCTCTTCGGAATAGGGCATATTGATATGCTAGAGCATTGCGATTACTTCAACTCCCTGAGGAGCGGATTCCGTATCGACAGTTATTCTATAATCTGAAATCGAACGGGGGGGCTTCTCCTTATCTATACGTTCAGTTTTCACTAGAGCAAAAAGATTCTGAGCAGGGGCAGTGCCCAATTCGGAATCGTGTTTGAATACAATCAGTTTCTGGGCGGCCATTTCTCCCCGCGATGCGGAATGATCGTGTTCAAACATATTCATCAGAGCTTGCCAGAACAGCTTTAAATCTTCCTCGGAGAATTCTGTCTGCTTTGCAAGGGGTGCGGAAATAAAACCGTGAACCCGATAAAGCCCGTAGGGGATATAGGCCTTTTTCCCCATGGTACGATTGTCCCCTGATTGTTTTTCGGCTTCTTTTGTGGTTTCAACAGCCATTCGCGTTATGGTGGCCACCAAGGGGACAACCGGATCGATGCTCCGTGAGAAGGAGAGCTGAATCGGTCCGCGGACCTGCCCGCAGTCGTTGACCTTTGTGCTCATTACCGCTCCGAACGCGCGGACATCAAAGAAGTTCCTGCACATCCAGATTCGTGCCTTACTCACCTTTTCCGATTTGTCCTTCACTTCTTCCACCGAGGCATAGGCGGGCTTCCGCCGTTCGGCTAGTATGGCTTTCTCCTTGATATATATGCTGTTGGGATAACTATCTTCATGTAAGAGTTCAACATAGTTTCTCACCTTGCGCTTGAGACAGACATCCGTTGTAATCCCATGACCGGTTTCCGGATCGATACGAGGCAAATTACCTCCGTCGGGGTCCCCATTGGGATTTCCGTTTCTGACATCAAATAATAATACGAATTCATAGCGGTTTTCAATCGGCTTGCTCATTGTTTTCTCCTTCGGTAGCAGTTTCTTTCTTCCTATAATTTTCATTTCTTTGTTGGTAGTAGGCGATGGCAAAAAGCCCTTGATCTTTCAAGTCCATGAGAGGGGGGAAGCCTTTGATATTCTCCATTATTTCGCCAATTCTCTTATCGGAAATTAATCCATACTCGGCCTTTTTAATATGATGCTGAGAGAGTTGAAGCAGTCTGGGGAAAACGCTGCCCGGAGTTGATGCGGCGGCGCTGAAGAAGCTATCTCTAATAGTTGTGTTGATGTTTCCCAAAGCATCCTGCTGGGCCTTTTCCAATACAGCGAAGAGCCGGCCCAGTAGATAGGCCGTTTCCAGATTTTTTGTGTCTAATGACATAAGAATCTCCTTGTTAAAATTTCGCTCCAATACCGCTTTCAGTATGGAAGCTCTTAAATAGTTGATGCGACCATCTGCACCAATGCGCCCCATTACTCCATGGTAGAGGCTCATGGGATATGGAGCACCAGTAAGAATAGAGCGCATCAAGGCCCCTCCCAGAACTGGAGAAATATCCTTGGTCTCCCGGGCCGTTTCCTTCAGCAAATGCCAGACTCCCGGATATTCAATATCTCGTTCTGAAGATTTATCAATCTCTAGATGTTTGAAGTGATTTCCAAGTCGGCGCATCAGTTTCTCTACTGAGCAAACATACCAAAAACGGAGGGCCAGCCTCCCTTGACTCAAAGCCAATCCCAAAATATAGAATTTCACCTCTCCATCCTTAGCATTGGGCAGAATTCCCTTCTTAGCCGCTTCCAGGAACTTCTGCACGGGTTCTATTTCATCTTTACTCCTCGGATTTATAATCTTTCCAAAAAAGGGTTCAACAGGCGTTTTTCTCTCTGTCCAAAAAACAGTCGTGGCATCCCCTATTCGCAGACACTGGGTTTCGCTGCGAAGCAGGTATTTTAAAGCCGTGGAGCTTTTGAATTCCGCTTCCACCGAGATGGGCGCGTTTTCTCCCCTGCTTTTTCCGTAGGATTCATAAGCCGCTTTATTGAAGGACACTAAAGAGGCTCCGGTACCGAAGGAAAATTGAGCGTATTGGTTTTGAATAGGGTGAGTAAGCCCATCAATGAGGCTAATTCCTCGGCGATACTCTTTGCGGCCGACAAAGTTTTCCCACAGTTTTTGTACCTCGGGGCGTTCATGAACAAGCCCTCTATCTCCCTCCAGCTTAAATGCCACCCATTTCCCATCCTTGCCGCAAATTTCCTGCCAATAAGGGAGTGAAGTTGATTTAGACGGATCCCATTTTCTCAAGAAGGATTTGACAGCCAGAACCCCCTCATCCTGTGAGTTGCCGCATACTTCATCTATCAACTCTCTAAAAGAATTTTGATGCACATTCTTCCGTGAAGCACCGGACATACCGAAAATATAGTCCGCCCTATCCACCATGAAGTTTGGAGTTGTAGAGGAATTACTTGAACGGACATTTATCTGATTGGAATAAGGGACTTCGGAAAGCCTATATTTGTAACTCTGGGCACTTTTTTCCCCTCTTATATCTTCAGGATTTCCTATAAGATTTCCATTCCTGTCTATGTTGATGCAAAAGCCAAGTTTTTCCATACTGAAGCCCAGAGGGGGTATTTTTGCCCCTTCATTTTCCGAATCCTCGTGTTGTTCTTTGTATAAGCGGTCGTAAAGGGTTATCAGGGATTGAAGAATCACGATACCACCTTCTGATGGCAGTCGATTACGCCGTTCCGCATCAGGGCCCGAAAAAAATGAGGTGTCATCTTGTCGGCAAAGTCTATGTCATGCAGCATATAACCCAGATTCTGTTCATCCTGATTGGCAAATTCTGAAGACGGAATGGTTTCACACCATTCAAAATTCACTGGAAACTCGCGGCAGCCAAAATAGGGACGGTGGAAGCACTGTCCTTTTTGAGCTCTTCGTTTGAATATTTCAATATGTTTTCCCTCGTTTTGATCATCCGTATCCGTTAATTCAAAGTGAGCCTCAATTACATACTCAACATTTCGAAGTACTAGCGAGGCCCGCTGTTGACGATCATCTTCGATAAAGCGGCATACCAGTGTTTTCCCTTCCATGTCCTTCTTGTTTATAGAGGCCCGATTTGCCAATTCATTCCGGCGGATATTTTCGAATTTTATGGGTTTAAGCACATGGATGCGATCGATAATCCAACGGATGGCAGGTTTCCAGTAGATGGCCTCCAAAATGCCCCGGGCCGCCGAGGGGGTTATCACATCATAGGAAACTCGTTCCGCCTTCATTTCGGGGCGAGTGAATAAGGCATAATCTCCCCAAATTCTCAGCTTAATTCCATAACTCATCAGCGCCTCCTATAGAATAAAAGCTTCTCCCTCGGGAGAGCGGCATTGCAAACCGGTTTGCTTCGAATAAAGCTCACTGTTTTTAAGAACGAAAATTCCTTTTGCTGGAGATTCCAGCCATTCCTGAATTTCTTCCTGTTGATAAGGATAGATTTGAACCGTGAATTGCTGAAGACTGCGAAGGACTCCTCCTGTCTGCTTTGAGTCCTCCAGGGATTCCACCAGCTTCAGGGATTCAGCCTCAAGGGCTATAATAACAGGCACGGCCGCCGATTCAATCATTTGGAATTCAGCGATTTCTTTGAATGGTATCTCGCCTCTTACTGACTGATGGCCCTTTGCCAGGATACTATCAGAGTCCATTTGCTGCTCATTCTTCCAGAAATAGTCGTTAAAGTACTTTTTGACGCATTCGGGGCTTGTTAACCTACCGGAGAAACGATCAAACAGCTTCTCGGCTGATTGAGCGGCCTTACGGAAATAGGAAGCTCTTCTATTTTCAGGAAGCTGAAAAATGAAAACAGGTTGAGTTGTTTTACTCTTCCCATTCCGATTACATCGCCCGGCCGCTTGGGCAATACTGTCGATTCCTGATATCGCCCGATAGACACAGGGGAAGTCCACGTCCACTCCGGCCTCGATAAGCTGAGTGCTTATCACGCGGCATGGACGGTGGTTTTCCAACTGCTTTCGAATCTTATTTAGAATTTCTGTCCGATGAGCCGGATACATAAGGGCACTAAGGTGGAAATTATATTCTGATTCCGGCAGGGCCTTATATATTTCCAGTGCCTGCTTACGGGTGTTAACTATGCAGAGTACCTGCCGGCAATCAGACAGTTTAGCCGCTACATCCTCGATATCCAGCTCTCCTATGAAAGTCTCATCTGTTCTTCTTAGATTGGTGAAAAGAGTGGTCACATCCCGCACAATCTCCCTAACATTTTTCAGCCCCGATTTGAAATGATCGGAATGTCCCAAAGCCGGCTGGGTGGCTGTACAAAGAAGGGAGGTTACGCCGTAGCTATGAGAGAGTTCTCTAATTACTTCAAGACAGGGTTTGAGCTTTTCTACCGGGATGGCCTGCACCTCATCGAAAATCACAGTACTCTGGGCAATGTTGTGAAGCTTGCGGCAGCGAGCGGGACGGGAATTATGAAATGAATCAAAGAACTGAACATTTGTGGTTACCACTATGGGGGCATCCCAATTCTCCGCGGCCAGACGGGTTTTCCAGTCCGAGTTATCAGGGATGTAGTTGCAATGATGCTCCAGAACTGAATTTTCTCCCAGCATGTTTCTAAAGACACGGGCGTTCTGCTCAATGATGCTTGTGAAGGGAATAACGTAGATTATTCGCTCTTTGCCGTGCTTCTTTGCATGTTCCAGGGCAAAAGCCAGAGAAGCCAGGGTTTTCCCTCCACCGGTGGGCACTGTCAAGGAGAAGAGTCCGGGTTCTTGCTTAGCTGCCTTTATACAATCATCCAGAACAAACTCGCGTTGTTTGTTGATTTGCAAGCTGGGATCAGCTTCATTTCTCAGCTTGTTAAATGAAGTCCAAAACTGATCGTAGAGTACTTCAAGGGCAGGCCAGATTCCTCGTTTAACGGCCTTGTCAGCATCCAGGTACTGTTCCGTATCCAAGTAATCCGAGTCTACTAAGCACGAGAACAGCATCCGAGTAAAAAACTGTAGCTGGTAGCCAAATCTTTCGTTGTCAGAAATGTCAAAGGGAAGTCCTTTTGGGAAATCCAACGATGGAAGCGGAATTTCAATGTTGGGATTCTCTTCCTGCAAACGTGCCTTAAGTCCGGTTCCAGCCCTCTCACCTTCCCAGGAGGGTAGTCCTCCATGATGACCGGCAACCGTGTAGCTTAGAAGCTTACCGGCCTCTTTGGAAGACTGATAGAGATGGCACGCTCCTACATCGGCATGTTTCGGATGTCCCTTGTAATACGAGGAAAACTCATCTTTAACGCCATTTACTTTTCTCAAATAGGCTTGCCAGGCGCGAGTTCCTTTTCCCAGATCGTGAGTGCGTCCCGCAATCTCAGCCCATTGCTGAGCTCCGAAAGACTTTGCGAAATCTGCAGCTCGGCGTGCAACGCCCTCGAGGTGGTCTTCAAGTGAATGCCAACTTTCGGGAGAAGTGTCTTCCTTACTGTGAGCGCAAAAGAACACAAACTAATTATTATTTATTTCCAAAATTGAGGGAAGAGCTAACCAAAAGATATATTTCCGCTGACATCTCGGATCGAGTTGTTTGAGCTATTTGACTTCATAGAGTGAACCATAGTTGTCTGGTGCCGGTATATTTGCCAAACTTCCGGTTCCAATCGGGTTATATGGATGCGCTGCACTCTACTCTTGATTAGTGTCTACATCAGTTCTCTCATTTGATATTAATCGAAGAAAGCACGCACAAATGGAGCTGGAGCTAACTCGACAGCTACAAAAAAATCTCTCATCATAAGAGCGACGGAGACTGGCCAATGAAAAAAATCGCATTGCTTAGCGTATATGATAAAACCGGGATAGTAGACATTGCACGCTTCCTGATGGAAATTGGGCATTCAATAATTTCGACTGAAGGAACCTTTGCTGCGCTCGTGGCGGCGGATGTGAAAGCAAGCGAAGTTTCCAAGTACACAGGCGCGGACGAGATATTAGATGGACGGATGAAAACTCTGCACCCCAAAATCCACAGCGGCCTCCTTGCTCGAAGAGGAAACAGGCATAACATGGAGTTTTTGGAACAGAACCAAATCGACCCAATCGATGTTGTTGTCGTGAATCTCTACCCCTTTGTCGAAAAAGCGAAAGAGGGTTTATCGCTAGTGGATCTCGTGGATTTTATAGACATCGGTGGACCAACCATTATTCGAGCCGCCGCCAAAAACTGCGACAATGTTGTTGTGATATCAGACCCTGGCGAATACTCTGCGACAATAAATGAGTGGCGGGAAAATGGCGGACTTTGCATTTCAACTCGGAGGCGACTGGCTGGAAAGGCCTTCGCCCTCTGCAGTGCCTATGATGATGCAATCGCTGCACGATTCCTGAAAAGCATGGATGCGCAGGCTGATATCACCCCGGGAAATGGTTCGGAGTCATGCGGGAGTATAGTTTCGATATCTGATAGAGGCGCCGCACCTAAGCCAGGGGGCAACGATTTGCCTGATAGACTTGAACTTGCCTATAGAAAAGAGAGCAACCTTCGTTACGGCGAAAACCCGCATCAAAGGGCAGCATGGTATCTGCCTGTTACACGGCCCAATTTTGGAACGCTCAGCGAGTTCATTCAGCATCAGGGGAAGGATTTGAGTTTCAATAATCTAAGAGATCTCGATGCTGCTTGGCGGGTTGTTTCCGAATTCGAACAAATAGCTTGCGTTGGGGTTAAACATGCAGCACCCTGCGCGGCTGCCCTCGGGACATCGATTTTCGATGCTTGGGAAAAGACATGGGCGGCTGATTCGCTGTCATTATTTGGCGGTATAGTGGCCTTCAATAACTTGTTGGACGAGGAAACTGCATCCTCTCTGGTGAAGCATTTTCTGGAGCTCGTTGCGGCGCCGGAAATAACCCCGGAGGCGCTGGAAGTTTTCAAGCAAAGAAGAGGTTTGAGAGTTCTTACTATCCCACAATTTCCTACTGACAGATGGGAGCTTATTCCCGTTGGTGGGGGTATTTGCTTTCAGGAATCTGATTGTGATTTTACTCCCGTCGAGGAATGGTTTTATCCAACGAGGATGAAGCCGACAGACGAACAGATTGAGGATTTGGCCTTTGCGCTGCGAGTGGTGAAGCACGTGAAATCGAATGGAATTGTAGTTGCAGCGGCAAAAAAGACACTCGGCATTGGAACGGGTCAGCCCAATCGGATTGGAGCAGTTGAACTCGCATTGAAGGGAAGGGAGCTTCGAGGTGCTGTTATCGCATCGGACGCTTTTTTCCCGTTCGATGATGCAATCCGCATCGCGGGGTTAGCGAAAATAGGAGCTATAATTCAACCGGGTGGTTCCATCCGGGACCGGGAGGTTATCGCCGCATGCGATGAATCGGGTATCGCGATGGCCATAACCGAGCGCCGGCATTTCAGGCATTAAGGTTGACCTCTGAAACTGTCTTTGAAGATGTAATAAATCAATCTCGGTTTCGCTGTTAGTCTAAGATGTGTGAACAAAACCAGCCTCAGCTTCTTCAGTTTTGTCAGGTTTGTGTTGCGCGTAACCGTATACCATAGGAATGTCCAGATTGCATCGTGATTTCGAGGTATCTTGCGACGCCATTCTCCGGGATTGTCGATAGCCGGGTTTAGTGCATACTTCCTGCACAGGAATTTGTAAATGTCAGCCTTGATTTCAGAAAAGTGTTTTTTTCGTTTTTCGAGGTATCTAGATGTGGTTTGACCTGGATAACGTCGATAAGCTAGCAGAACATCCGGTATATTGCCCAGCTTCCCGACCTGGGATAAATCGAAGACAAGTTTATAGTCTTCGCATGTGTTAGTGAATTTCTCGTTGTACCTGATGTTGTTGTTTAGCAGCACGCTGTGGCGAAGTATCGCCGTTGAATGGGGAATGGCTATGCCGCGGAGCTGACGAAAGAGCAAAGCTTCGTGCCTAGTATGGTATGAGATGGTTTGGAGAACACCCCGCTCATCAAATTCTTCAACATTGCCGCCACTGGCAACAATATCAGGGTTCGACTCCATGTAGTTAACTTGCTTCTCTATCCGGTCTAAACGAGAAATATCATCGGCATCCATTCTTGCCAGGTATTTACCGTGGGACAAATCGATCAATCTATTGAGAGTGTAAACAATTCCCTTGTGTTCATGGCTGTGCAGTTTTATGCGGCTATCAAGTTTGGCTTTGCTTTCAACTATGGAAAAGGTAGCATCATTCGAGCCATCGTTGATGCATATTATTTCCAAATTGGGATAGGTTTGATTCTGAATACTCTCGAGTGCTGGTTCAACATAGTTTTCAGCGTTATACATGGGTATAAGAACCGATACCAGTGGAAGCTTGTTCAAATACTTACTCCATTCTTAATCTCGATGTTCAAATGCATGAACCGCAACCTAGCGTACATCAGACTGATGAGCGCTTCAAGCATCGCAGCCATCACCGCATCCAGCTTCGGTTTCACCTCTTACTTTCGTTTCTTTGTGGCGATGGCGTCGGTGATTGTCCCCTCCGCCATTTCGGCGGCCTGCGCCAGGGTTTCTGCAAAGGTGGGGTGAGGGTGGATAACCCCGCTGATATCAACGGCATCGGCTCCCATCTCAATAGCGAGGCTGGCCTCGGCGATGATGTCGCCCGCGCGGGCGCCCACTATCCCCGCACCAATGAGTCGCCCCGTGTTCTTATCGAACAGGGCCTTTGTGTTACCCTTGCTCTTATCCGCCGAAAGTGCTCTCCCGCTGGCCAGCCAGGGAAAGGCTCCTTTCGTATAGGCGATACCTTCCTCCTTTGCCTGCCTTTCCGTATATCCGGTCCATGCGATTTCGGGGTCAGTGTAGGCAACCGAGGGGATTGTCATTGCTGTATTGGCGCTTTTCAATCCCGATATTACCTCGGCGGCCACCTTACCCTCGTACACCGCCTTGTGAGCCAGCATGGGATTGCCGGTTACATCTCCGATTGCGTAGATTCCGGGCACATTCGTTTCCTGTCGCCTGTTAACCGGGATGAACCCCCGCTCATCCACGACAATTCCGATGTCCCCGGCCCCGATGTCCCTGCCATTCGGACTGCGTCCAACGGATACCAGGATGGCATCGGCCTCAATTGTGCTTGGCGCTTTCTCTCCTTCAAGGTTTAAGGTAAGGGATTCTTTTTGAGACTTTGCTCCCGTTAATCTGGTGGATGTATGTATGGCCTTGTATCTGTGCCCTAATTCTTCGGATAAATGATGCACAAGATCGGCATCGGCAGAGGGGATGAGTTGATCGAGCATTTCGATTATTGTGATTTCCGATCCCAGAGCCCAGTAAACCTGGGCTATTTCCAGGCCGATGATTCCACCGCCGATTACGAGGAGTCTCTTAGGGACAAAGGGCAGTTCCAGTGCCTTGGTTGAATCCCAAATTCTCTTATCGTCCTTAGGCAGGAGTTGCAGCATCAGAGGTTTTGATCCAACAGAGATAATCGCCTGTTTGAAACCAACAGAAGTGACGCTGCCTGCAAGGTTGACATCAATGGTTTTTGGATCCGCGAATTTGCCAGTTCCACTAAGGATTGTGACATTGCGGGCCTTTGCCAAACTCCGAAGACCCTGGGTAAGCTTATCGACAATCTCGTTTTTTTTCCTCTTGAGTTTATCGATATCAATTTCTGGAGAGGCAAATCTCAGTCCGTAGGATTCCAAATTCTTTGAATCCGAGATTATTTCCGCGGCATGGAGAAGGGTTTTTGATGGGATGCAGCCGACATTGAGACAAACTCCGCCAATTTTCTCTTCTTTTTCGATGAGCACAACTTTTTTGCCTAAATCGGCGGCTCTAAATGCGGCGGTGTATCCCCCGGGCCCAGCTCCGAGCACTGCCAGATCGCAGCTAATAGATTCGGTCATATTCACTCCAGATAGTTAGAGTAGCACGCGGCGCATATCGCTAATCAAGTTCGATAGATGGCTTGTAAAACGAGCGCCGGAAGCTCCATCGATTACTCTGTGGTCGTATGAGAGCGAAAAAGGCAAAACCAGGCGTGCATCAAAGGCAGATCCATTCCAAACAGGTTTCATTTCACTCCTCGATATGCCGAGTATTGCAACCTCGGGGGCATTTATTATTGGCGTAAAATAGGTTCCTCCGATGCCTCCCAGGCTGGAAATGGTGAAGGTTCCTCCGGACATTTCATCTGCTTTTAGCTTGCCTTCTCTGGCTCGCTGGCTAAGATCGGCAAGTTTCTTTGCGAGTTCAAGAATGTTTGTCTCGTTTGCGTTTTTTATCACTGGTACAAGCAAACCCTCTGGGGTATCTACGGCTACTCCGATATTGATGTAACTTTTGCGGATTATCTGCTTCCCATTCGCGCCCAGAGAGCTGTTGAAATCCGGAAAGGCCTTGAGGGTTTGCACGGTGGCTTTGATTATGAAGATTAGAGGACTTATTTTTTTGCTTCCAGCGAGTTCGATGTTGAGTTCCTTGCGGAATGCCTCAAGTTCGGTGATATCTGCATTTCCGAATTGAGTGACGTGTGGTATGCCAATCCAGTTTCGATGAAGATGGGGACCGGATATTTTCTTAATCCGGCTCAGTTCCTCTGTGTCTATTTCTCCAAATGCTGAATAATTCGCGCTTGGAATGGGCGGCAGTGTAAAATCCCCGGCGAGTTTGGCAGAACCAGAGGCTCCGCTCATAGTCCTTTTCACTAGGGAGCTAAGGTCTTCGCGGGTTATCCTTCCCTTTGGTCCGGATCCCTTCACCTGGTCCAACGATACTCCCAGTTCTCTGGCAAGCGCTCTGACAGAGGGGGTGGCATGATATCTGGCGCCCATCTCTTGAGCGTTAATCAAGTCGGGTTCCATATCTGCCGTGCTGTTTCCTGCCGCGGGAGTTTCTCTAGATTCGGGTAAAACCTTAGACACGGCGGGTTTATCCAGCGCCGAAGCCTGCCCCACATCCTTTTCTCCTGGTTTTGTTTCGCTCAGAACCGTATTTTTTTTGACGGCTTGTTCCGATTGCACATCAGCTTCGCTGGGCTCTGCCAATGCGATAATATCGCCGGAGTTCACGGTATCGCCCTCGCTCACTTTGATTTCAGTAATAATGCCTGCCAGGGGCGAGGGTATATCCATAACCGCCTTATCACTTTCAAGAGAAATAAGCGGAGTCTCTTTCTCCACAGTATCGCCTACGCGGACATAAATCTCGACAACTCCCACGTTCTGGTTTTCTTCAAGATCTGGAATTCTTATTTCAATCATTTTGATTCCGCCTTTTGTTGACTAGAGGATTGGGTTTTTCAACATTGATTTTGTATCTGGAAATAGCCTCAGAGGCAACCGTGCCTTTCAATACGCCATCCTCAGCGAGGGATTTAAGGGCGGCAAGGGTTATCCACCGTCTATCAACTTCGAAGAAATCCCGGAGCTTCTCCCTGCTGTCGGACCGTCCATAGCCATCAGTACCGAGAATGGTAAGTTTGTTCGGGATTAATCGCCTTAGCTGTTCCGGATAAGATCTCATATAATCAGATGAAAAAATGGTCGGTCCCTTATGCCCTTCCAGAATTTTCGTTAGATATGGTTTTTTTGGGGGGGTCTCTGGTTTCAACAAGCGAATTCTTTCACATTCCAAGCCATCTCTACTTAGTTGGTTGATTCCCGGAACACTCCAAATATCGGCACGAACCTGCCAGTCTTCTTCCAGGAGCTTCGCGGCTTCAATCACTTCCCGGAAAATGGCGCCCGATCCCATGAGCTGAACAATCGCCCCTTCCCCTTCTGCAGCTTTTCTGAAGAGGTAGGCGCCCTTAATTATGCCCTCCTCAACCCCCTTAGGTAGTGATGGCTGAACGTAGTTTTCATTCATCACCGTGATGTAATAAAAGAGATTTTTTCGCTCCGCGAACATTTCATGAAGTCCGTTTCTAATGATAACGGCCATTTCATACGCGAATGTGGGATCATAGGCGCGGCAAGTTGGATAGGTGGTGGCCAGAAGTAGACTATGCCCATCTTGATGCTGTAATCCCTCGCCGTTTAAGGTGGTTCGACCGGAGGTGGCGCCAATAAGAAATCCCCTGGCCCGAATGTCTCCCGCTGCCCAGGCTAGATCGCCTATTCTTTGAAAGCCGAACATCGAGTAATATATGTAGAAGGGAATCATCGGTATTCCATAATTCGAGCCGGCGGTGCCGGCAGCTAACCAAGATGAAAAGGCGCCGGCTTCTGTAATTCCCTCTTCCAAAACCTTGCCCTTTTCCGATTCCCTGTACCACATCATGTTCTCGGCATCCTGAGGCTTGTATAATTGTCCAGATGGTGCATATATGCCCAGTTGCCTGAACATCCCTTCCATGCCGAAGGTTCTTGCCTCGTCCGGAACGATTGGGACTATGTGTTTTCCAAGTTCCTTGTGCCTTGAGAGTCCAGAAAGAAATCTGACAAAGGAATTAGTGGTTGATACCTCGCGTTTTTTGGAGCCTTCAAGCGTGCTCTTGAATATGGCATCGCTTAATGAAGGAATATTTAGCGCAGGAGGATTAAATCTCCGCGATGGTATTGAGCCGCCTAGTTTCTTTCGCTGCTTCTTAATGAATTTCAATTCCTCAGAATCTTCGGCTGGTCTGATAAAAGGCAATTCTTCAAGTTCGCTGTTTTTCAGAGGCACCTTAAATCGGTCGCGGAATTCGATTAAGGACTCAATGTCCATCTTTTTCTGACTGTGGGTTCTCATTGCAGCTTCGCCAGCCTTGCCCATGCCATAGCCCTTCACGGTTTTTACCAAAATTACTGTTGGAACACTCTCCGCCTTAATGGCTTTGGCGAAAGCCGCGTAAATCTTTCGCGGATCGTGGCCCCCGCGGGTCATTTGCCAAAGATCCCTATCGCTCATGTCCTTAACCATCCTGGCGATCATCGGATCGGATTCGAAAAAAGTTTTCCTTAGGTGTTCCGGTCCCTTGGAACGAAGATCCTGAAATTCGCCGTCCACCATGGAAGCGAACTTCTTCAGCAGTACTCCATCCTCATCTTTTTGCATCAATTCATCCCATTCGCTACCCCAAATAACTTTGATAACATCCCAGCCCGCTCCGTTAAAGTTTCCCTCGAGCTCGTCGATAATCCTTCCGTTTCCCCGAACCGGGCCGTCGAGTCTCTGCAGATTGCAATTGATTACGAATATCAAATTGTCCAACTTCTCACGGGCGGCTAGACTGAGAGCGCCCAAACTCTCTGGCTCGTCGGTTTCACCGTCGCCAACGAAGGCCCAAACTTTTCTATTGCCGATGCTTATGTGTTCATGAGCCTCCATATATTTCATGAATCGCGCCTGATATATGGCCATTATCGGGCCCAATCCCATTGATACTGTCGGGAATTGCCAGAAGTTGGGCATCAAAAACGGATGAGGATAGGAGGATAAGCCCTTGCCATCCACCTCGCGACGGAAGTTATTCAAATGCTCTTCATCGAGGCGACCTTCCACAAAGGCTCTGGCATACATTCCCGGAGAGCAATGACCCTGGTAGAATATGAGATCTGGACCATGTGGGGCATCGTAACCCTTGAAAAACCAGTTGAAACCAACTTCATAGAGTGCCGCCGAGGAAGCAAAGCTTGCTATGTGACCACCCAGGCCATCGGGGTTTTTGTTTGCCTTAGCCACCATTGCCATTGCGTTCCAGCGGACATAGGCGGCTACTTTCTGGGCAATTAGACTGTCTCCCGGGATTTTCTCCGCTCTATGGGGGCTTATCGTATTAGCATAGGGTGAGATAGTGGTATCGGGTGGGCGAATACCCCTTTCCCGCAACCTGTTATTCAACTCGCAGAGAAGGTAAGTTGCCTTTTCCTTTCCTTCGGTGTCTATTATGCCTTCAAGTGAATCAAGCCAGTCCCGGGTTTCATCCGGATCGGGATCTACAAAAGTTGCGGGCATGCTGCCTCCTGGTCGCGCTAGCCTGTCTTGAGGTCACGATAATGCTTTCAAGGAGATTAAACAATCCAAACTTTGCTTTTAAGACAAGTAGTCAGATATCCTTCTCGAGTGAAAAATTCTTGCGACTGATAGAGCAAGTTTCGTTCGCGGGCATGTGCATCGAGGTTGCGCGCTTTTGGCCTGCGTTGGAGAACCGTTATAATGAGAAGCGCTACCTGTTTCCGAAGTATCATAATCCCTTCCCAGTTTGTCCAGCGGAAACTCACCGAACGCCTCTCTCTCTCGAACGCGCATATAATCTCATCCTGCCTGCGATGCGTTAGCTATAGCGGGCGGGGCGAGTTTAGGCAGCCAGCCGTGCCGTAATGATAACTTCGCGATAGATTTTATCTGCCGCAATAAAACATCCCCCTGCGAGGGTGATATCCCGTGAATAGCAAAAATCTGTTGACCGACGATTGCAGGATGAACGATCCGCCGTCGCAGTTGCAGATAAATGCGGCGGCAACCTGTCCTGATACCCTGGACTTGCTGGTTGTTCAGAATCCAGACTCCCCGGAAGCTAAGCATCCCAGTTATCCGGCGGTGCCCACGACAAGCCTGCCGATACAGCTGCGGCCTATTCACAACTTGCTGGAGAACTGGAAGCTTATCGCGTAGAAATCGTTGCGCAGCTTTCAGGGCGCGGCAGCGGGTATGGAAATAGTCGTATCGTAAACCCATAACCACTGATACGCATCGGTGTTGCCTATTCCCATGGCTTTCCGCGCCCGCATTTAACTCTGCGAATTTGTCTCCAGTGGAGGGGTCTGACCCTGCATCTCGATGAAGACCGTGCCTGATTCATAGCCGATTTGCTGCAGCTCATCTTCCATTGCCGTCGAAGACTTCAGAAACGAGTTTATTATCGCGTACAGTCCTCTGTTTTTTCTGGATGAAAAAGTCTATTTGCTTGCCTGAAAAGCTTTCCTTGAATTTCTCAGATCCGCCTCGTTTCCTGCTCGATGAGATTGCCGAAGATTTCATTGCGGAGGCCGCTTTTTGAGGAAATTGCTGCGAATCGTGAAATGGTAACAATAATCCTCATCTGTTCAACGCCTTGCATATATGGCGTATCGATAATATCGGCCCATCGGGCAGCTCTTTGGCCTGATGCGCCCAAATGAGGATTATCCATCCCGGCTTCGGACAAACCCAGCGGATGCGTCATATAGATTAGTCCGAGGCTTAGCTTTCCTCCTAGCTGAGCTCCGAGGGATCATCGTCGTTAAACGACTCCTCGTCATCTTTCATCCCCAGAATTCGATAAAACAAGCTGATTATCAGTGCATCCCTTTCCATTGAATCCGGACCATCCCAGAGGGTATGCCCGTCTCGATACCACTCTGAGAGGCACCCGCTAATTCTGTGCACATGCTTGCGTATGGCCGCCTCCATGAGGATGGTCTCGCACCTTGTGCCGATATGCTGCATGTGTTTTTCCGGGTTGGCGAGGGTTATCTCCGCCTTCACGCGCGTCCCCGCCGGCAAGCTCCGGTTCTCAAACCCTCTCTCCATGTTTCTTGTCCTTCTCATAGTCTCGCAAATAGATATCCGGTACAACAATGCGCTCCCTGGTGGTTATTTTTATTTTCACTTCGGTCTCCTTATATACACGCTCCAGGCAATAAGATCAAGATCGGCTGCGGCCGCGGTACGCTGGTGCAGGCTAGCATATTCAGGGGCGACCTCGACTCGACTCATCTTTCGTCTTTGCGCGTCCCTTGGGCAGCTCCTCTGTCTCCATGGAGGTGATATATGTCGGCACGATTATCCAGCTTTGTGTCTGCCAGGGCAGGACGGACTTATCTAGCAAGATGAACAACAGTTCTTCGTTGTCCGCCGGCATATAGGTTCTGTTGCCGTTGTTCGAAATCGAATTGAAAAATCTGGAGAGGATCGACAACGCATTAGTATCCAGCTTCCGGGCATCATCATTCGAATTTGACGAAGCCGTTTAAGCTGCCTGATATGTTCTCCCACCCATCAAGAATGTTGGCGGTGTATCCGATTCACTGTCATCGGTTACGTCGATACTGCCTTCTTCGACTGTGTACTCGCAGTCCGTTTTGGCGATCCTATCCAAGGTGATCGGATATGCCTCGCCGCCGGTTGCAAGGCTGATGGCGTTGCCGCTGGATATCGGCGAGCGAAACACCGCGCCTGCATACGGCACCGGCAATGCCGTGCCAGTGCTCACCTTAGCAGACTCAATATCAGCGGTTCGCGGTTAGATTGCAGCTTGTTGCTTTGGTGCCGCGGTTGCCTTTAAAAACAATCGCTTTTGCGCCTGATAAAGTCTTGGTTCCCGTATTACTTTTATTCACTCAAATCGTGATGCGCTTGCCGATTTCGCTATACGCCATATCTGCCTCCGATATATGTCGATTCCGCCGTATCATTCAGCGGCGCTCCGTATTTCAGAACCATTTCAACACAAAGGTACAAATTTCGACGTGACCGCTGACGGATTAGCTTACCGCCACAAAATAGTGATTACCTGTAAGATGACATTGCGGCGATTGCTCATGTAGGCAAGGTGAAAAGGCTTAAGGTGGCGGTCACCTCATTAAAAAGAGAGGGATGAATCGTGCGATGTTATATTTAGGGACAGAAAGGATAACCTGGTTATCGCGCCACTGCCTAGGGCACTTTGTATTCTAACTTTCGGATGCGATGGTTGTTAAAATCTGCCACATAGACATTGCCGGATGAGTCCACAGCCACTCCAGTGGGATCATTGAACTGCGCTGCGATGCCGGTGTCATCCGCAAAACCCCTTTTGCCAGTGCCGGCTATGGTGCTTACCACCCCCGCCGGCGTGATTTTTCGGATGCGGTTGTTGCCATAATCTGCCACATAGATATTGCCCTCTGAGTCCATCGCCACTCCGGTGGGGTAGTGAAACTGTGCCATTGTGCCGGGGCCATTTGCAAAACCCTCATCGCCAGTGCCTGCTATGGTGGTTACCACTCCCGCCGGCGTGATTTCCCGGATGCGATGATTCAATCGATCTGCCACATAGACTTTGCCTCTTGAGTCCACAACTACGCCGGAGGGATTCTTAAACTGTGCCGTTGTACCGACGCCATTCGCAAAACCCGGATCGCCACTGCCAGCTATGGTGTTTACCTCTATTACCTCCAACCCTCCCACCGTTTTTGATGTAAGCTTCCGAATGCAATGATTGAGTGTATCTGCCACATAGATACTGCCTCTTGAGTCCACAGCCACACCGAAAGGCAGATAAAACTGTGCCGCATCGCCGGTGTCATCCGCAAAACCCGCTGTCCCAGTGCCGGCCAAGGTGGTTACCATCCCCGCCGGTGTGATTTTCCGGATGCGGTGGTTGCCTTGATCTGTCGCATAGACATTGGCCTCTGAGTCCGCGGCCACGCCTAGGGGTTCTTTGAACTTTGCATCTGTGCCGGTTTCACCCGGTTCCGTGTCCTCATAACCCTGTGTGCTTCCGGCTATGGTGCTTACCACCCCCTCCTTGGTGATCTTCCGGATGCGGTGATTGGCACTATCTGCCACATAGATATTGCCGGATGAATCCACAGCCACGCCGTAGGGGTGATTAAACTTTGCATCTGTACCGGTTTCATCCGGTTCTGTGTCCCTATAACCCCCTGTAGCACCGCTCCCGGCTATGGTGCTTACTACCCAGGCCATGCTCTCGGAAATCTTGCAGGAGGCCAAAAGGCTTATAAGAACCAAAATCGGGATACTGGATATCTTATTCATAAGTTAAATAGCTTCTTATCTAGATTGACTGCGAACCAAAACAAACTATTCTTGATATTTCGTCCCCATGCACTGAAAAACTCAAGGCTTTTTTCCCAGCATTCATTTCTTATTATGAAAAAACTCTTTTCTGTTTTGAGATGTCGGATAGAACAGCGGGGGAGGCTAGCGCGAGAACCAGCCTCGGCCCTCGCATCAAGGGGCAATTCTAATGAGGTATCACATTTAACATGAGGAGCCATCGTGCCGCTGGCCAGGGCACCTTGTACTCTATCTTCCGGATGCGGTTGTTCTTGGTATCTGCCACATAGACATTGCCGGATGAGTCTATAGCTACGCCGGCGGGGTAGTTGAACTGCGCCGTGTTGCTGGCGCCATCAGTATGACCTGGCGTGCCAGTTCCGGCTAAGGTGCTTACCACTCTATCTTCTATTCTATCTGTCGGCGTGATCTTCCGAATGCGGTGATTGACACTATCTGCCACATAGACATTGCCGGATGAGTGCATAGCCACGCCGAAGGGCTTGGTTAAACTGTGCTCTGTCGTCGGCGCGCTATCTATATAACCCGGTGCCGCTGGCTAGGGCACCTTGTATTCAACCTTCCGGATGCGGTGATTGTTAAAATCTGCCACATAGATATTGCCGGATGAGTCCACAGCCACGCCGCGGGGTTGGTTAAACTCTTCCGTGTTGCCTGTTCCGGCTATGGTGCTTACCACCCCCGCTGGCGTGATCTTCCGGATGCGGTTGTTCTCACTATCTGCCACATAGACGTTGCCTCTTGAGTCCACAGCCACTCCATTGGGGGAGTTAAAGCGTGCATCTGTGCCGGTGTCATCCACATGACCCGCTGTGTTAGTACCGGCTATGGTGCTTACCACCCCCGTCGGCGCGATCTTCCGGATGCGGTTGTTGCCAGTATCTGCCACATAGACGTTGCCTCTTGAGTCCACAGCTACGCCGGAGGGGTCATCAAACTGTGTCGCTGAGCCAGTGCCGGCTATGGTGCTTACCATTCTATCTTCTATTCTATCTGCCGGCGTGATTTTCCGGATGCGGTTGTTGTGTGTATCGGCCACATAGATATTGCCGGATGAGTCCACAATCACTCCGGAGGGGTAGTTAAACTGCGCCGTGTTGCTGGCGCCATCAGCATGACCTGGCGTGCCAGTTCCGGCAAAGGTGCTTACCACCCCCGTCGGCGTGATCTTCCGGATGCGTTGGTTGCCATGATCTGTCACATAGACATTGCTTTCAGAGTCCACAGCCACGCCGATGGGGGAGTAAAACTGCGCCGCTATGCCGGTGGCATCCTTATAACCTGACGTGCTGCCGGCAAAGGTGCTTACCACCCCCGCCGGCGTGATTTTCCGGATGCGGTGGTTGCCTTGTTCTGCCACATAGACATTGCCCTCTGAATCCACAGCCACTCCGCGGGGGAGGTTGAACCGTACCGTGCTGCCGGTGCCATTCTCAAAACCCGGAGTGCCACTGCCCACAAAGGTGCTTATCACCCAGGCCATGCTCTCGGAAATGTTGCAGGATGCCAAGAGGCTTATAAGAACCAAAATCGGGATACTGGATATCTTATTCATAAGTTAAATAGCTTCTTATCTAGATTGACTGCGAACCAGGACAACCTATTCTTGATATTTCGTCCTCATGCACTGAAAAACTCAAGGCTTTTTTTCCCAGCATTTATTTCTTTTCTGTTTTGAGATGTCGGATAAAACAGCGGGTGGAGGTTAACGCGATAACCTGCCCCGGCCCTCGCATAAAGGAGCAGTTCTAAAAGATACCACATCTAACATAAGGCGCCATCGTGCCGCTGACTAGGGCACCTTGTACTCTATCTTCCGGATTCGGTTGTTGTCAGTATCTGCCACATAGACATTGCCGGATGAGTCTACGGCCACGCCGCGGGGTTGGTTAAACTCTTCCGTGCTGCCAGTGCCGGCTATGGTGCTTACCATTCTATCTTCTATTCTATCTGCCGGGGTGATTTTCCGGATGCGGTTGTTGCCATAATCTGCCACATAGATATTGCCGGATGAGTCCACAGCCACGCCGGCGGGATTATTAAACTGCGCCGTGTTGCCAGTGCCATCCGCATGACTCGCTGAGCCAGTGCCGGCAAAGGTGCTTACTGTTCTATCTTCTATTCTATCTGCCGGAGTGATTTTCCGGATGAGGTGGTTGTTAGCATCTGCCACATAGACATTGCCTCTTGAGTCCACAGCTACGCCGGAGGGGCTGTTAAACAATGCCGTGCTGCCAATGCCTTCCGCATGACCCGCTGAGCCAGTGCCGGCAAAGGTGCTTACTGTTCTATCTTCTATTCTATTTGCCGGAGTGATTTTCCGGATACGGTGGTTGCCACGATCTGCCACATAGACATTGTCGGATGAATCCACAGCCACTCCGTAGGGGAAGCTAAACTGTGCCGTGTTGCCAGTGCCATCCGCATGACTCGCTGAGCCAGTGCCGGCAAAGGTGCTTACCACTCCCGCCGGCGTGATCTTCCGGATGCGGTGGTTGTCCAAATCTCCCACATAGACATTGCCGGATGAATCCACAGCCACTCCGTAGGGGAGGTTAAACTGTGCTTCTGTGCCAGTTCCATCCGCATGACCCGCTGAGCCAGTGCCGGCAAAGGTGCTTACCACTCCCGCCGGAG
>Ga0209338_1000162_pt1 | contig 26346 bp, 23 predicted proteins | sample OlaalgELextract1_FD_187374 | JGI IMG/M metagenome (GOLD analysis project Ga0209338, IMG submission 187374) | Olavius algarvensis symbiont microbial communities from Tuscany, Italy - Type A ELBA extract 1 (SPAdes) (version 2) | ecosystem: Host-associated > Annelida > Digestive system >... | reverse complement strand
CTCGACTATTTTTGTAAATTTTACTACTAATAGGTTTTCTATTCCTCACTAAAGCCCCAGTTTTAGGGAACTAGGCCTATAAAAGGAGTGATTTTAGTAGTACTTATATCAAAAAAAGTCAAGTAGCATTTTATCTTATCATGCTGATATAATGAGAATTTTTACGTTTATGCGTCCACTCTTTAGATAAAGGAGAGAGATGTTTCGCAATATTTTAGTGCCGCTGGATGGTTCGGAAAATGCTTTCAGAACCTTGGAGTATGCAGCCAACCTGGCTAAAAAGTTTGATTCACAAATCAATGTCCTATCGGTCTTTAGACACCATAGCTATATCGAGAAATCGATTTCTATGGTCAGACCCAGGGAGCCGGAAAACCTGGATGATGTACTCAGCGCATATGCGAAAGAGGTCGTTGCCCAGGGCAAAGCCATACTACAGGAACAGGGTGTTCAAAATATCAGAGGTTTTGTCCAAATGGGGACGGCCAGTAAAAAGATCCTGGAGTTTGCAAAAAAACAGGAAATAGATCTCATCATCATCGGCTCCAAAGGACACGGTGATCTGAAAGGATATCTATTAGGCGGGGTGTCGCACAAGGTGACGGGCCTCGCCAAATGTCCGGTTATGGTCCTTTAAATGCGGCGTTACCTATGGCACTATGACACAGCTACCAACACTGCATGATGCATATCGCGCCCAAAGCTGCATTCGCCAAATGATCCTCCAAACGCCGCTCCGGGCATGTGAAGATTTGGCCGAAAAATGCGGTGCCGACTCCGTTCATCTGAAGCTGGAATGCCTGCAGAATACCGGATCTTTTAAGGTCAGAGGCGCGGCCAACAAAATTCTCAGCCTCAACGACGGGGAAAAGAAAAGCGGGGTGATCACTTTTTCGACGGGCAATCACGGCAAGGCGGTGGCTTATGTGGCCGGACGGTCCGGCATCAAATCAGTGATCTGCCTTTCCGAACACGTCGCCGCCTACCGGGTGGCAATGATTAAAGCGCTCGGCGCGGAAATTTCTTTGAAAGGCCGTTCACAGGATGAAGCTGAAAAAAATTACCAGCTTTTGATGGCCTCCCGGGGGCTTATTCCGGTGGTTCCGTTTGATGATCCGCTGATCATTGCCGGCCAGGGCACGATCGCACTTGAAATCCTGTCACAGCTTCCCGATACCGATGTAATGCTGATTCAGCTTTCGGGGGGCGGCCTGCTGGCCGGAATGGCAATGGTTGCCAAATCCATTAATCCAAGCATTTATATCGTCGGGCTTTCACTTGAAAGGTCCCCGGCCATGCTGGAAAGCCTCAAAGCGGGCAGGCCGGTTCAGGTGGAGGAAAAAGACACGCTGGGTGATTCGCTTTTGGGCGGTATCGGGTTTGACAACCGTTTTACCTTGTCAATGGTAGATAAATTTGCCGACGAGCACGTGTTAATCTCTGAAGACGAGATAAAAGACGGTATGTATTATATGTTCGAAAAACATCGGTTGATTGTAGAAGGCGCCGCTGCCGTCGGTATTGGTGCGCTGCTGCATCAAAAAATTAACCTAGGCGGCAAAAAAGTGGTGACACTGCTTTCGGGCAGCACCATCGATTCTGAGGAATATATTCGCGTCATACAGAGCAGACTCTAAGTTTTCTCCGAGACAAGACTCGGAGAATAATGTTTCACACAAGCGGCAGCCGCTGGCCGCAAGCATCCAATCAGATCAAAGAAAAGAAACTTCTTGCCATGGTCTCAATATCAGCCGTTGTTGGGTTTCGCATCTCAAAAATATCATCACCAAAATGTAGGTTGGATTGAGTGCAACGAAATCCAACAAAGCCTGGCTTGGGCTCAACCCAACCTACGAAATGCAAAGAGATCTGAGATTAAAACGATTTGTTCTTTTGAAGTTTCATATGCGGTTTCGGATGTCAGAAAAAAGCAGTGCTTATTCCTGATCTGCTTCCGGCAAAACCACTGAAACCGGAAGCCTATGACATAGAGAGCTCAGAGCAAATCCTGCGTGTACCAGGAGAAGAAATGTCAAAAGGCATGTTGTTTTCAGAGAACGAATATCAGCGGCGGATCCGCAAAACCAAGGAAATGATGGATAAAAGCGGCATGGAATTGCTGCTGGTAATGGATCCGGCCAATATGAACTATCTGACCGGTTATGACGGCTGGTCATTTTATGTGCATCAAGGTGTCATCGTTTCCCAGGATGCGGAGTCTCCTCTCTGGTTCGGCCGGGAGCAAGACTCCAACGGGGCACGGCTTACCACCTGGCTGCCGGATGACTGTATTCATGGATATCCGGATGAATTTGTGCAGTCGCGCTATACCCACGCCATGCGTTGGGTGGCGGATTTGCTGCGTCAAAAAGGATTGCAAAAGAAACGATTCGGTCTGGAGATGGATGGGTATTGGTTCAACGCCCGGATGTACCTAACCCTTTTAGAGGAGCTTCCACAGGCCGTGCCAACGGACGGCACCAATTTGGTTAACTGGGTAAAAACTGTAAAATCCCAGCCTGAGATCGCCTATATGAAACAGGCCGCCCGGATTTGTGAACAGGTCATGCAAGTCGCCATCGATGAAATTGAGGTTGGCGTTTGGGAAAAAGACGTGGCAGCCAAAGTCTGTGCCGCTCAGATCGCCGGTACTGATGAATTCGGTGGGTCGTCACCGGCAATTTTTCCGATTATGCCGTCGGCCGAAAGAACCTCAACCGCCCATCTAACCTTTGACCCGGACCGGAAGTATCAAAAAAACGATGTCGTGCTGCTGGAACTCAGCGGTGCCAGATATCATTATCACGCACCGCTGTCCCGCACGGTATACCTGGGTGATCCGCCGGAGGATCTGCTGGAGACAGCTGACGGGGTGGTAAATGGGCTTCAGAAAACCCTGGAATTTATCAAACCCGGCGCAACGGCGGAAGAAGTGGAAGAATGCTGGCGCAACGCCATTGCACATACGGGTCTCGTGAAGCCGTCGCGGGTTGGATATTCGTATGGCCTTAATTATGTGCCGGACTGGGGCGAGCATACCGTTAGCCTCAGACCGGGTGATAAATCTATTTTAAAGCCGGGCATGACCCTGCACTTTATGCCGGGCATCTGGTTGGACACCTATGGTTTCGAATGCAGTGAACCACTGCTGATCACGGAAACCGGTTGTGAGAAATTTATCGAGTTTCCCCAGAAACTCTTTGTCAAATGATACCGCTAATAAGATATTTAAAATGAAAGTAGTTGTTTTAACGGAATCCGAGCTACGCCAGGCGGTTAGTATTGACCGCGAATCGGTGGCAGCGATCGAAGATGTTTTCGGGCGGTTGGCGGAAGGGAAGGTCAACATGCCGCCGATCATGCATATCGAAGTGCCCGAATTCGATGGCGACGTTGACATAAAAAGTGCTTACGTACAGGGCCTGGAAAGTTTTGCCGTAAAGATCGGCGCGGGTTTTTTCAACAATTACCGCCTGGGACTGCCGAACAGCCCCGCCATGATGGTGGTGATCAGTGCTAAAACCGGTATGGCCGAGGCGATATTGCTGGACAATGCCTACCTGACGGATGTGCGAACCGGCGCTGCGGGTGCGGTTGCAGCCAAACACCTGGCCCCCGCCAATGTTGAGACGGCCGGCCAAATCGGTACCGGGGCTCAGGGTCGCTATCAGATGCAGGGGTTGAAGGCCGTGCGGGATTTCAAACGCATCCTGGCCTTTGATCTCGACCAGGACCGGCTGGCAGCCTATGTAAAAGAGATGAACACCCTGCTGGGGGTAGAAGTCGTGGCATGCCCGGACCCAGCGCGTATCGTCCGGGACAGCAGTGTTGTTGTTACCTCCACACCGGCCCGTGAGCCTTATCTCAAAGCCGAGTGGCTGCACCCGGGCCTGCATATCACCTGCATGGGAGCGGACCTACCTGAAAAACAGGAGCTCGAAACAGATGTTCTTGCCCGCGCCGATCTGCTGGCCTGCGACCGTAAATCCCAGTGCTTCAAAATGGGCGAGCTGCATCATGGCATTGCGGCGGGCCTCATATCCGAAGATTCTGACATCGTCGAGTTGGGGCAAATTGTCTCCGGCCGAAAGAGCGGCCGTACCGGGGAAGACCAGATTACGATATGTGACTTGACCGGGACCGGGGCGCAGGACACGGCCATTGCCGTTCTATCACTGAAAAAGGCCGCAGCCCTCGGATTGGGTCAAACCATTGCTGTGAAGTAAGCTGTCGCCGTGCATGAATGCGGCGGAATAGTGGAATGCTGGAATAATGAGTTAAACGGAATGATGCCTGATCTTATGATGATTGCAGGAATCAGAGATTAAAAATCATACCATCATCCGTTTATGCCACCTATCATTACACGAAATGTCTGAGGTGAGCTATATCCCTCGGGGTGATATCATGCCGGGCCCTCTGGGCTCTGATTCTTTACTGAGTCAACTTCGTCCTCAGGCACTTTCTTGACACTTCACGCCGACTTTCTTATTTTGAGTTGAATGTATCTCGCACAACTCAATTAATTCTCGAAATCCAATAAACTCAGACGGTCAAGGTGAACGACATTGCGAAAATTATGGTTAGCTGTATTTGTGCTTGCGCTGTTTATGTCCATGGGTTGCGCGGCTCCCAAGATTCGGCTTTTTCCGAGCCAGGCGGATCCTCTGAAAGAATTCACCCTCGAGGGGAAAGCGGATCAAAAGATTCTGGTTATTCCGGTTCGCGGGGTAATATCTGATTCCCCCCGCGAAGGATTTATCCGCACCCGGCCGAGCCTGGTCCAGGAAGTTGTTTCTCAGCTCAGACTTGCCGAAGACGACAAAAAGGTCAAGGCGGTGGTTTTAAAGATTGATTCGCCGGGCGGGTCTGTAACGGCCAGTGATATTCTGTTCAATGAAATTATGCGTTTTAAAGAACGAACCGGGTCCAAGGTAGTCGTTGCCATGATGGGCCTCGCCGCTTCGGGCGGGTATTACATCTCCTTGCCGGCCGATTACATCCTGGCCCATCCCACGACGCTGACCGGATCGATCGGTGTCATTTTTTTGCGGACGAAAGTAGCCGGTCTGATGGAAAAAATCGGGGTGAGTGTTGAAGTCAACAAATCCGGTATCAATAAAGACATGGGAATGCCATATCGGCCGGCTACTGCCCAGGAAAATAAAATTTTGCAGACCATGACCGATCGCTTGGGAATTCGATTCATCGATTTGGCAGCCAAGTATCGCAAGCTCGATCCGGCGGTGACGGCCCAAATCGCCATGGCCCGGATATACCTGGCCACTGAAGCCCTTGAGTTGGGGATGGTGGATGAGATCGGATATTTGGATAAAGCCCTTGCCAAGGCCAAAGAATTGGCCGAACTGCCGGACAATGCCCGGGTGATCGTTTATCGCCGCACCGAATACCCCGACGACAATATATACAATACCGCCACGCGCTATGGCGGCGGCGACCTTTCCGTTTTGTCCGTGGATCTGCTGCCCGTTGCCCTTAACCAGTTTCCCACGGGATTTTACTACTTGTGGCCGGCGGCTATGACGGAAGACAGATGATGGAATTCGGAAGTGGGAATGCGGAAGGCGGAAAGAGGGCAGAGGTCAGAGGACAGAGGACAGAAGACAGAGGACAGAAGACAGAGGACAGAAGACAGAGGACAGATGACAGAAGACAGATGACAGAAGACAGATGACAGAAGACAGAGGTCAGAAGACAGAGGTCAGAATTCTGAAGTAGGAAGTGGGAATGCGGAAGTGAGAAAAAAGACAAAAGATCCGTCATCGCGCTTCAAGCTGCGCCACGGCACGTAGAAGCTAAAAAACCATCTGTTTACCAACGTGGATAGTGATTGATGTTTATCGGCATAACTGCTTAATATCAAACCAGAAATGTCGCACCCAACACCAAACACGAAACCCTAAACACATGATGAATTCGGCTTTTTACGAATTCATCTGCATTAAGATCCTGCCTACGAGGCTCCACTATGCAAATAACGACTGACGATTTCCTTTACTTCATCAATGTTGCACTGGATGGCATGGTGCGAATCGTTGAAGAGTTGGGTGATGATCGTGTTAATTTGCGCCCGGATTTTCCGGGTGCAAATTCACCCTATGTTATTCTTTACCATTGTGTCGGCTGCACCAATTTCTGGATTGGCGCACTGATCGCCGGCCGGCAAGTTTCCCGTGACCGTGATGCCGAGTTTCAGGCACAGGGCACGGTGGCCGACATTCGCGAAGCTGTGCGCGACCTCCAAAAACAATTGCAGGAAGATTTCACCCATGTGCAGGGGGACCAGCCTTTGGCTTATCTTGACGCCTTACTGCCGCTGCAAAAGTGGACCCAACAGCAGGGTGTCCAGCATTGGCGTCAGGGCAAAGCATTGATTCATGCGTATGAGGAGCTTGCCCAACACCATGGACAGATGGAGATCACCCGCGATATTTTGATGCAGCGGGATTCAACTGGCTCAGAGAAGTAAGCCCTTTTTGCATCCAACCATTAACCATAACCAAGGTTGAGCGGTTCAGGGTTCAACGTTCCGGGTTGATAAGGTCCAAATCAACCCCCATCAAGAGGATTCAGCCTGCATGTATTAATAACACCCCTTCACCCAATGGGTGAAGTCGGGTATGCCGGATTCCTGTTATTATAGTAAGCAGTTTCAGATAGTTGTAACCTTTGAACCTGGAACCAACCAGTTTAGGCAGAATTGACAATCCCTGTAATTAACGCTGTGCCCCTGCCCCATGCCCCCTGCCCCACGCTCCATGCCCCAAGCCCCAAGCTCTCGACCCCACGCCCTCTTCCTTTGTCCCGCTGTTGTTCCCTCCTCGAAAGGTCTGCTCCGGGATTGCGGATTGACAATCCAACTTACCGTTGCTATGAAGCTTTCGAAGAGTACCAAGTTTTACCGTGCGGCCTGCCTTGGGGGTAACGTTAGCTGTCACATACAGACTGCGCGGTTTCTATTTTCCCATTCATCCGCCCACTGAAACTGATCGGCTTTTTATGGAACGGGTACCAATCGCATCGCCATGGCTGATGGTCAGCCGATTGTCCCTTCCGACAGCCGGAGCTTACGCTAGCGATGCTTTATTTCAGGGCAGTTTCTTTCAATCAAAAACAGGAGGGTCTACAATGAAACAGGTTAAAGGGGTAATGCCATTAGGGGTGTTCGTTTTGACGCTGACCATCATTCTTATGATGAGTCCGGCTACTTCCAATGCAGAGGACGCAGCCTGCATCGCCGCTGCCAAGATTGATCAGTCGATCGCATCCGAGGCGACGTTAGAGGAGTTTTCCTGCTTTTTCAAAAAATTCGAGGGTGCCGAGGTCGTGCACTTTAAAGTGGCAGTTAAAAATGTAAGCGACAAACCCCAGCGATTCAGAGTCCATATTTTTTTGGAAAACGGTAAAGCGGTGGGGGGGCTCATTCCCAGAAAAACTAAAAAGGGGCTGGTAGAACCCGGTGCCACCGGATCGTTCGTGTACCCGGTTAACGGAATGACCGACAAACCGCAGGAAGTGATGTTGAATGTCAAGACGGTCATGCCCTAATCTAATCGGCGCTTGAGATTTCGATTGATAACCAAATCGCTCTAATGAATCGCGTGTGAAATAAAATGGAGGTTAAAAAATGAAACGATTGAGTATACTTCTGGTTCTCTGTCTGGTCCTGATCCTATCCGGGCCTGTTGCTGCTAAAACTAGTTTTGTCAGTATCGGCACCGGTGGCACCGGCGGTATTTATTATCCCTACGGCGGGGGTGTGGCCGAAATCTGGACCAAATATGTCAAAGACGTCAGGGCCGTGGCCGAAGTGACCGGCGCCAGTGTGGAGAATGTCAAACTGGCCCACAAGGGGGAGACCGTGATCGGCGAGGTCATGGGCGATGTGGCCGTGGCCGGCTTCAAAGGATTGTCGAAGTTTAAAGGCAAAAAACACGATATCCTGTCCATGGCCATTATGTACCCCAACTTGCTGCAGGTGGTGACACTGAAAAAAAGCGGCATCACCAACATCGAGCAGATCAAAGGCCGCAAAATCAGCTCCGGCAGCCCGGGCAGCGGCACGAATTTTATGGCGGAGACAGTCTTTAAAGCACTGGGGATTCCATTGGATTCATATAAGGACAGCCGGCTGTCTTTTACCGAGAGCGCCAATGCTTTAAGAGACGGGACCATCGAGGTGGGGGTCTGGTCCGTGGGACCCGGCACTAGTTCCATTCTGGATCTGGCCACCACCCATGATATTCATATCATTAATTTTACGGCGGCCCAGCAAGAAAAGATTATGGCCGCCAACAAGGAATATTCCGCTGTCGATCTGGCCGGCGGCGTCTACCGGGGAGTCGATAATCCCGTTCCGACTATCGGTGTCTGGAACGTGATGATCTGCCAGGAATCCCTGGGCGAGGACATGGTCTACAACCTGGTCAAAGCCCTTTATGAGCACCAGGACTATTTGCTTAAAATTCATCCCTCGGCCGCTTACACGACACCGGAAAATGCCGTTAAATATTCCCCCATTCCTTTGCACAAGGGAACTATCAAGTATTTGAAGGAAAAAGGTATTTCAGTTCCGGCCCGACTGATGCCCTGATTGAGATGTTGAGTAATTGCGTGTTCTGAATAATTTAGGCTGGTGTTAAGAACTACATTTAGTCTGCCGGAAAGGATAAATCCGAATATCGAAATTCGAAATCCGAAACAAAATCAAAATTCGAATGTTCCAAATTCAAAATTTTTCGCGGTGAATCTTCAATTTTATGTTTTGAAAATTGATTTTTTGGAAATTGGTAAATTGTTTCGGATTTCGTGCTTCGGATTTCGAGTTTCCCGGAATAACTAAGTGTATATGGGAAAAATTTTCTACGGTCTACACCTGTTACGGGCAAAAAAAGTAGGATCAGCGAGAGGGCGTCGGCTGCTGCTCATACTGGCAGCCGGCTTAGGGTTGACGCTGATTGTAGTGGTGTTGCTGTTATCCGGCGGCCTGGAACTGCAAGTGGTGCCGGTTCGAGGAGGCTCCCCTTTGCTGGTGCTGCCCTTGAAACCGGGTGAACGATTCACCCTGCATTATTACCACTCTGTTGAAAACGCCCCCATCTGGGAAGAGCACAGCCTGGATGAAACGGGGCGTATTTTCATAGAAGAAGAACGGTATTTAAAATTCGGCGCCGGAATGGGCCGCATGCCGGGGGTCGGCCGCATGGTCCGCCGCGGTCCTTATGAAGTTATTGAAGACATGCATATGCCGACCGGCGACTTTATCCTGCGGATCGGCAGCCCCGGTGTTGATCACACCGTGATCTGGCGTGGCCGCCAAGTCAATCTGTCGGCGGTGGCCCCGCACGTGGCGGTCCAATTCTCGGCCCGGCCGGTAAGGCGGATATATTGGCTTTGGCGACGGTGGTTTCCACATCCGGCTACACCGCAATAGGTAAGGGCAGCCTTGTTGCCTTATATGAACTACAAATGTCGATGGATTTGACCTACAATGTAGTGGTGGGTTTATCCCCGCCTAAACGGCGGATACCGCCGTTTTCCACCAACGAATTGGCTAAGTGAGCTTATCAGTGATAGTCGCCAAGCTCTTGGCGGGGATAAACCCCGCCACTACATTGGTAGCCCTGAAAAACAGGTTAAGACAAATTGGGCTTTAGGGCATATATTAACGAAATTGCGGTTGAACCTTCGACAAGCTCAGGTGAGCAAACCGCTCCCGCAATCGGAAAACCGCCGATTCAAAGCTACAAAGTTTCTTTTTCGATTGGACTGGACGCTTGCGGCAAGCGGCAGCGCTGACACCTAATTCATAGCAATCCTTGAGTGCTCGAGTTTGAATTCAGGAATAAACTACAATGGCCATAGATAATCAACCAAAACCTATCACCAGAACCGCATGGATCATTTCCAAAAGTCTCGCCGCCATCGGCGTTGGGCTGAGCCTTTTTCAACTATACACTGCCGGTATCGTGGCGATGACGGCCATGCGGCACCGGTCGGTTTTTCTGACCTGCATCCTGGTGATGACTTTTTTAATAAAGCCTTTGTACAAGGGCGCCCGCAAGGATCGTTTCAACGCCGCCCTGTTGGTCGATTTGATTCTGGTGGCCATCACGATTGCCGTCGGGGCCTATATATTCATCGACTTGCAGGGCATTTTCGAGCGACAGGGAGATTGGAGCCGTTGGGATTTCACGGTCGGGGTAACTCTTGTTTTGCTGGTGCTGGAGGCCACGCGCCGGGTGATCGGCTACAATTTGCTTATCATTGGCTCCCTGGCGCTTTTATTCGGCTATTTCGGTCCCTACATGCCGGAGTTGGTTATCCACAAAGGCTACAGCATCGAGCGGATTGCCACCACCCTGTCCCTGACCACCGAAGGCATCTTCGGCCTGCCGCTGGGCGTGGCATCCACCTTTGTGTTTATCTTTATCCTGTTCGGTGCATTCCTGGATAAAACCGGGGCCGGCCGTTTTTTCATTAATTTGTCCTACTCCATTACCGGGCGTTTTTCCGGCGGACCGGCCAAAACCGCCGTCGTTGCCAGCGGTTTCATGGGGTCGGTGGCCGGCAGTGCCGTGGCCAACGTCGTGGCCACCGGGTCCTTTACGATTCCGATGATGAAAAAAATCGGCTATCGCAAGCATGTGGCGGCGGCCGTGGAGGCGGCCGCATCCACAGGCGGTCAGCTGATGCCGCCGATTATGGGGGCCGGGGCGTTTCTGATGGCTGAATTTACTCAGACCCCTTATCTCGATATTATAAAAATTGCCTTTATTCCGGCCGTGCTCTATTTTTTTTCCGTGATTCTTTTCGTGCATTTCGAAGCCCAGAAAAATGGTATCTGGGGCCTGCCCAAAGATCAACTTCCGAATGTGGCTCAAACAATAAAAGAGGGCGTGCACTTCATCGTGCCGGTAGCGATTCTGGTAATTGTGCTGATTTTAAACTACAGCCCCATGATGGCGGGATTTATCGCCGTGCTGGCGGTTTATTTCACGGCCCTGGCGCGTAAGCAGTCCCGCATATCCTTCAAAACGCTGCTCCAGACCCTGGAAAAAGGCGCTCAAAACGCTATCATGGTGGCCGTGGCCTGTGCCGCGGCGGGGATAATCGTCGGTATCGTCAATCTGACCGGCACCGGACTGCGATTCTCGTCGCTGGTGGTTTCGCTTTCCCAGGGCATACCACTGCTGGCGTTGCTGCTGGTTGCCCTGACCTCGCTGCTGTTGGGCATGGGCTTGCCCGTCACTGCCTCCTATATCGTTCTGATTATCCTGGCCGGACCCGGTCTGATGGACCTGGGAATTCCATTGTTGACCGCCCACATGATCGTTTTCTGGTACAGCCAGGACGCCAATGTCACACCGCCGGTGGCGCTGGAGTCTTTTGCGGCCTCGGGGATTGCCGGATCCAGCCCCATGAAAACCGCCTTTACGTCCTGGAAGCTGGCCAAGGGCCTGTATATTCTGCCGATTATTATGGCCTATCATCCGCTGCTTTTAAACGGACCGACCGGGGCGGTGGTTTTAACGGTGATTTTATCGACCCTGGCCATTATCTCATTTGTGGCCTGCCTGGAACGCTATTTTCTGACCCACATGAGCTGGCCTGAAACCATCCTGCACGGCGTCACGGCCGTGATGCTCATCTGGAACATTCGCATATTAAACTATATCGGGATCATTCTGTTTGTTGTGCTTGTCTCCTACCAGATCATCCTGCGAAAACGAAAAAAAGATCCGAAGCAACCTAATCCGAAAAGGGCAGAATAAAAATATTATCAGGAAAACGCGAAAGGACGAAAACACGAAAAAAGGCAACAAATATTTCGTGCTTTCCTGATTTCGTGTTTTCGTGATGAAAAGAAAATCTTCGTAAACTTGGATTTTGTGGATAAACTTCTATAATAATTATCAGGGAGAATTTGAATGGCCGCGATTCATCTTGACCGGTTGACTTGGGTGGACGTAAAAACAGAAATTGAAAATGGTCGGGACACGGTGCTTGTCCCGTTCGGCTCGACCGAGCAGCATGGCAGACACATGCCGTTGTGTACCGATGCCGTCCTGGGCGATGAACTCGGCTGGGCGGTGGCAGATCGGCTGGATGCATTTTTTGCGCCGACGGTTCGCTTCGGTTGCTCCGAGCACCATTTGTCTTTTGCCGGGACCATCTCTCTGGGGGAGGGAACGTTTCAGCGGATTGTCGCGGATGTGGTGGCAAGCTTGTCGTGCCATGGTTTTCGGCGTATTGTGCTTTTGCCGACCCACGGAGGCAATTTCAAGCCGCTGGCCGAGGCGGTTGCCGAAATAGAGCCGGCTGAAAATGTCAAGGTGATTGCATTCACGGATTTGGAAGGGCTCGTGCAAGCGGCCTTCCAAAGCTCCGGTGCCCACGGTGTCAGCCCGGCCCAGTCCGGCGCTCATGCCGGTGAATGGGAAGCTTCGTTAATGCTGGCCTTGCGACCGGATCAGGTCAAAATGGATCAGGCTGCCGAGGGCTTTGTCGGGGAGTTGTCCGAAATTATGGCAAAGGTTTTCGATGGGATTCAAAACCTGGATGCCAACGGCGTGCTGGGAGACCCCCGTCCGGCAACGGCGGTAGCCGGGGAACAGTACCTTAATGAGATGGCTGAATTCCTGTACCAATGGATCGAAGATCAAGGATAGATACCTAATTGAGCTATAAAGCTCAATTAGGTGTTGATTGTTATCAATTATTCGTTAATAGAATAGAGTCGTAACCCACTTTTCCAAGCTTTTGTTAGTACTTATGATTTCGTTTCAGTTTCCGCTCCCAGATTTTCCAAAACTTCGGTTTCGGTTCGGCCGGTTTGATCTTTCAATGTTTTTAGAATCCGCACGGTTTCAGGCTTGAACCGCTACGTTTTGGAGACTTTTCTCTGATCCATTGGTTTCGATCTGCCATCTCGCAGCCGGATAAAAAACCAGGGCTTTAATTTTCGGATGGGTATGCCGTAGAGGTCAATATTGTGTTCTCCTTCTCATTTTACACAATCGATTAATTGCTGCATTTTATCAATTAGATCCCTGCTGCCATAAAAGTGCTTTTTAAATCTTTCATATGCTGCCGGTAAAACTTCAAGTATTCTTGGCTCGACGACATGTCCCGCCCAAACAGCTTCCTTGAGATCTATATGTTCGTTTGGATTGAGTGGAATCTTTTTATTGGTATGCAAAAAGCCTTTGGCGACTAGAAAACCCATCACCTTCAAAAATCTTGGATCCAATCTGTGTCGCATGTCCCGCTGAGCTATCTGCTTGATTTTTTTGATCAGATCCTTATCGGTCATGGTTGTCCTCAACAAAAAATTCAAGGTTACCCTGATTTTCGATTATGCGATCAATCAGAGTTGAAAATCTGCCACTTGCGATGGCCTGTCTAATAAGTTGTTTGTTTTTTTCAGGCGCATGGATAGCTTTGGAGACCAAGGCGGATTCGGCATCGATCATTTTCACATCAATATTTTGAAATTTATTCAAGTCGGTGGTTTCGGCATCATCCGGAATCCACACCAAATGACTGTCCTCATCATAGACCAAACCACTGGCTTCTAATAATTCCAGCAACTTTTTTTTGTGAAATAATCCATTGAGAGATTGAGGCACTATATTTAGAATTTAAGATCAGCTTTATTGCTTAGCTTAATCCATATAATAAACAGACAGAATACCTTAAATCCAAAATCCGCAATCCAAAATCTAAAATCTGGGCATAGATCGACATCGGCACGAAGCATTGACTCAAGCGGAATCTCTCCATTAAAATCGCTATTGCCGTCTTTCATTGGTAAAACAATACAGAATGGTGATCAACGCCAGGCAGGCGATGCAGACGATAAAGGCGGCATGAAAGGCCTCCGGTCCGCGGGAGGCGGCCGGGTAAAGGGTTTGCATCAGCATTCCCAAACCCTGCAGAAATAGGGCCGGTCCGATCATGGTGAAAAAGTTGATGCCGGTCATGGCCGCACCTGACATTTCCGGCGGCATGAGCTCTTTGATATGGGGATACATCAAGATGCCGGTCGCATTGAAAAATCCGAAACCAAAAAATAAGATGCCAAATACGAATATCGGCATGTTTAGCGGCAATATGGCCATAACCCCAATAGTCAATACGTTGCCGATCGAGCCGGCGACAATGACCCATTTGCGTGTCCTAAACACCTTGTCTGACAATGTGCCGCAGATTGGCGAGCCTAATATCATGCCCAGATTTAAAAGCAGAATCAAGTTGCCGGTTGTCAAAGCTGATAGTCCGATGACTTCCATTAGATAAGGACCAGCCCAGAGCGCCTGAAACGCCGCATAGACGCCATAGCGGCCGAAAGTCCCCAATGAAATTATCCAGTAATCTACCTGTTTAAAAAGCCTTCTTAAATTGCTGATGGCCTGGCCGGTGTTGATGCTTTTCGCAACAGGTTCTGATTGAGGGGTACCTTGTGGTGGTCGGTCCCGTACGATAATAAAAAATAGAAATGCCAGGATAAGACTTCCAAAAGCGATGATTTGAAAGCCGGATCGCCAGCCCACCTGCTCTACCAACATAACCAAGGGTGTGGTCGCAATCATATTTCCGAGGCTTCCAAAAGCAACAAAAATTCCGGCCAGGGAAGCAAAAACACTTGGGCTGAACCACAGGCTGAACAGTTTGTACGGACCCATTAGATTGCAGGCCATGCCCACCCCCAGAAGCGTGCGGCCCACCACACCGATGGCTAATGAATCCGCCAGCGAAAATATAACCGCTCCAATAACGCCGATCAGTGAGAGCGTTGTCATCATCATTCGCGGTCCCATTTTGTCAAGGAGCAGGGAAATGGGTATCTGGGTGAGGGCAAAGGCATAGAAAAAGGATGCGGACATCAGTCCGATCGATTTCGTGTCCAGGGCAAGATCTTGAATTAGCTGGGGGGCGATAACGGCATTGGAAACCCGGTAGAATTGAGACAGGAAGAAAAGCGACGAGGAAATCCAAAATATTAACCAGCGACGAGTTTTGTTATCGAAGCCGGTATTCAGCGCCGGAATCATGTTTATTGCCAGTTATTACTATCGAAGAATTGTGGATTGTCCGTTGTCGATGGTTCGTTGTTTGTTGGAAAAAATATGTTTAGAATCAAATTCAATTAAATCAACCCGTGAACCAATCAACTTAATCAACTCAATCGGCGCTATTTCTCAATGCCGTATTCTACTGCGAGTTTCGCGCTGTATTTTGCCCTGCGGGATTCGCATCTTTCCCGCGGGCACAACTGGCAACTGAAAAAAGATGTTTCCGTGGGAAAATAGACCCCGGATATGGATTTGGCCGGCAGCATCAACAGGCTATCCGTCAATCTCACCCCGATGGACGCCTGAACATTGCCAAGCAATTTGAACAAAGGCCTTTGCTGCTCGATGGGCCAATCGGCCAGGGAGCCCGGCTCTAAAAAGGCTGTTTTTTCGATGGCATATTTTTGTTTCAAATGCTTTTGAAATGCCAGCCGCACCTGATTCAAAGCGACATTGCCGATCGTGTCCAGATAAAACTTTTCCAACAGGTCGTCACAGGCGTCCATCTTTTTGCCGAATTTTTTTCCGATGGTGATGACAAACGGAAACACCCGTTCGACTTCAGCCAGGTTTTTGCGCAATACATTGCTAATCAATCGCAGGCCCTGGATGACAACACCGTCAACCAGCTTTTCTTCGATGTATCTGACCTTGTATAACACTTTCGGTTCGACCCAAGACTCGGCAACGCCGATCAAGTCCTGAACGCCTTTCAAGTCTTTGTCGCGTTTCAGATGAAGTCTTTTGCCAACCAGATCAGCGTTTATTTTGATTTGAATGTCATCTAAAATTGGCATGGAGTGGCTCCAGTATTGGCAATCCTGACTATCTTTCAGGCCAGGTTAGAGATGATCGGTTTTGGTATAGTTGAAATCTGTTCTTTGTTTCAGGTGTCAGGTTTCAGGTGTCAGCACTGCCGCTGGCCGCGAGCGTCCAGTCTGATCACAGAAAAGAAACTAATGAACGTCGAACCCACCGGAGACGGACCATTCGTCATTCCATGTAGTTTTATACAAGTGAATGCCGAATCCACATATCTTAACGCTGGTTTGTTCGGGCCTGAAGGACTCCGTCTGTGAAATAATGCGACAATCTTGAGCGACTCCGAGTGTACAGCATTTGTTTTGCAACATTTGGTTGCTGACACCTCGTATGAAAATTCTGAGGAATAGATTCGATTTTATTTTTTTAGACAGGATTTACCAGTCTTCGCTCCGCTACGCCCCGGCACGCAGGATTGACGGGATTGTTTTCGCCTTCGGCGAGTAGCCCTTTTGGCCGAAGGCCGATCTATCCCGATGATCCTTTCCAATTTTCTTTTAAAGATGAGAATCCATTCCTATTTTTGCCGTATTTTAAATGTTTCTATTTTTGATCAAACTGGCCGCTTATCATGCCAGCTGCTGGGCTGACACCTGACACCCGAAACCTAAACCTAGTTAGCAAAGGCTTTTCCACATATTACCCTCTGCTTTAGACCCGGATGACTACACCGTCGTCAACCCCGCCCAGGACCGAATGGTGTTGCCCAGGCGCCGCATCTCGCTTTGCGGGATTACCGGATAGACGCAAATTTCCAGAATCGAAGCCTCCTTCGGCAGGTCTTGGTCACTGCCGCTGGGTGAACCGTCCTGAAAGATCTCGAGGGCCGTGCAGTCCGACATGTCGGTCTTTTTGGAATCGAAACCGTTTTTCAATAAATGGTAACGCAGGTCATCGCGTTTGGCTGGATCCAGGGTCAGCGGGTAGTAGACATAGATGTGGTCGCCCTCGACCGTATCCGGCGCCTGGATCCCCGGCACATCCTGAAGCATTTCCGTCAAGATTGCGGCATTGCGCCGGGCGCCCTCGTTGAATCTATCGATGTGATCGAGCTGCAGGAGTCCGGTGGCAGCCTGGAGATTGGAAAATGGACTAATCTGCGGATTTGATCTGGCAAACTCCTCCAGCAATTCATCGCCGACTGTCGAATCCATCAGCGGTTGACCTAACAGCAGCTTCAGCCGCAGGGCCTGATAGGCCGTAATCCCAAAGATAAACGGGCGCGTCAGCAGCCACATGAACCAGATTGAAACCGCTTTTTTGGTGGCGGCACTGCTGTCCGGTTTGGGTGCTTCAGACAGTATGGCCCCAGCCCGCTGCGCGATATCATCATCGGAAGTGGCAATGGCCCCCCCACCGAAGCAGGGCATATTTTTTCCTTCGGCAAAACTGAAAACACCGATGTCCCCGAAAGTGCCGGATTGCCGGCCGTCGACTCTGACACCGCAGGCATGGGCGCAGTCTTCCAGGAGGCGAATATTACGCTGTTGGGTCAGCTCCGCAATCTGCCGGATGGGGCAGGGCTGGCCGAAAAGGTGGGTGGCCAGGACGGCGCCGGTTTTATCGGTAATTTTTTCTTCGATATGTTCGGGACCGGAATTGTAAGTTTTGGGGTCAACATCGCAGAATACCGGTTGATAGCCGAGCAGCTTTGCCACCAGGGGCATCACCGGAAATGTGAACACCGGGAATATGATTTCGGATCCCGCTTCCAGTCCCAGCGACTGCAAAGCCAGCTGGAAGGCTGATCTGCCGGATTCCGCCCCGAACACGTGAGTCGTTCCCAGCCAATCGGCAAATTTGCGGTAAAATTCTTCGATGGCAGGCCCTTCCTGCACTTTTTTGCCTAATATGGAACCGGCCAGGGTCATCAAGCTTCCCGGCGGGAGGTTTACACATCTTCTGGGTACCGAACCGATTAAGGCCATGTTGTTGTTCTCCCTTTTATAAATGACTAATGACAATATAAATGACTAATGACAATTGACAATTGACTAATGAAGGAATTCTGTCGATTTTAAAAATCCTTATCTTTTTTTCCTTCCGGCAAGTCCAGGTGGGGTTTTTTTGATATTTCGTTGAGCCAGAATTGCCTGGATCTGAACTGTTCGGTGTCAATAGTCAATAGTCATTCGTCGGTCGCCGACGGGTATTTCAGCTGTATCATTTTCATGTAGACTTTTCAGCGGTACATCCCGCCAGGTGCGCAGCCCGATGAGCCGTCGGAAGGCCCAGGTTATGACGCCCAGCGCGATGTGGAGCGCATAATCGATGAAGCGATTGACCACAGTCAGGGAGCCGGCGATCGGTGAGGTTACGCCCACTACGCGCAGACAGCTGAAAAGCGTGATCTCCACCACCCCGGCACCTGATGGTGTGAACGGGAAGGCCGAGGCCAGCAACGGTATCATGGTCAGGAAAATTGCTTCGGCAGATCCCATGTCGAGATCAAAGGCCAGGGTCAAGCAATAGATCCATATGATTTCCAGGGCCCAGATGGTTGTCGTCAAGGCTGCTATCGGAATCAGTTCTTTGGCCCGGGGCCACATGCCGCTGTGGAAGGCCTGAATCATTTTTTGAATTTTTTGGGGTATCCAGGCGGGAAGCTTCTTTTTGAACAAAAAAAACACCAGCATGATGGACGTTGCCCCTACGGCAATAATACATCCACCGACCAGGCTCCAAAAAACAGCACCGGGCAGCTTATCTGCGAACAGTTTCCAGGATGCCAGGGCCGCCAGCAATAATACGATCCAGGCATCGACCATACGCAAAAATACGATGGATCCCATGGCCGCCGAACGCCGTATTTTAAAATTTATGCGGGCCAGGTGAGCAGCATACACATCGCCCAGTTTGGCCGGAACCAGGTTGTCCACGAAATTGTAAAAAAACACCAGCAAGCCGAATTTGCCGCTGCCGGCTTTGATCGGAAGATGGATCAGGCAGCGACGCCAACGCATGCCGCGTACCAGGTAGGTTGCATAGTGTGCCAGTCCTCCGAGCAAAACAAACCGTTTGTCGCAGGCTGCAATCTCACGCCAGATTTCTTTGAGATCGACGAATGTCGCCGCAAAACCCAATATGACGATTGCAATCGCAATACTCAGATAGGTCGTCCAGCCCCAGAGTTTAGGGGCTTTTTGATCGTTGTTTATATTATTGTTGTCGTCCAATTCAACCATTTGAAATTACAGTTCCTAGTTGCGGTCACCCTTCCGCTGCCGGTTGTAGTTGCTAATTTCCGGGCTATTTCATAAACGAAAGCTATGAGGTAAAACAGGAAAATTAAGGTATTATCAACGAAAAGTCAACTATTTATAGCGGTTGTCACATTTATGTTCCGCCAGATCACAGGTGGTTGACAGGCACTGCTGCTTTTGCATAGCAATTTGAGATCAAGTGATTTGTGACAACCGCTATATATATTATTTTTAACTAAAAAAATGTCATGGGTTTGATTTAACCAATAAAATAAAAATGCACAGCATTAAATAATTAATCCCCATGGTTTTCGATATGCCGGGGTCTTCCATAGAGTTAAGGAATAATAATCATTCCTGCAAGTGCACTTTTTAAGGGGGGATTAATTAGCGGATTAATTAGCGGAATGATACCCAAGTTCATAAGAAATGATCGAGGCGCAGGATTTGATCAGCTCGCCGAAATGTTCAACCCGATCCGATGTAATTCGCATTGCGGCCCCGGTAATGGAAATCGAAGCCGCCGGCTGTCTGTTGTAGTCCAAAATAAGCGCCGCCACGCAGCGGACCCCCGCTTCCATTTCCTCGTTGTCCACCGCAAAACCCAGGGCGCGGATTTGATTCAATTCCCGGACGATCTTTTCCTTTTCGATCAGGGTGTAACGGGTAAAAGGGGTTAAAGGAACCCGTTGCAGATAGGCCTCAAGGTCCCCAGCACTCATTCGGCTAAGAAACAACTTGCCGACACCAGTGGCATAAAGCGGCACCCGCGCTCCGGGCCGGGTGAATAATTGGAGCATGGAGTAGCTGCTACGGACGATATCCAGGTAAACGGCATTGTCGCCGTCAGGTACCGCCAGATTGATGCTTTCCCTGGTTCCGGCCATCAGCCGTTCGAGGTGAGGGCGAGCGATGGAGATCAAGTGGGTCTGCTGCTGAACCCTGGAGCCCAGTTCCAAAAACCGGAATGACAGTGAATACCTTTTGGTGACCGGGTCCTGTTGAAAATATTTTTTTTTAACCAGGGTGGCAACGATGCGATGGATCGTCGAGGGCGGAAAGCCGGTGATATCCGAAAGCTCGCGAATGCCGACACTGCCGGCTTCGGCAACGGCGTCAATCGTATCGATGGCTTTCGCAAGAGATTTCATTTGATGCTCGAGGTTCAGGGTTCAGAGGTTCAGGGTTTAGGGGTTCAAGGTTCAGAGGTTCAGGGTTTAGAGGTTCAAGGTTCAGGGTTCAAGGTTCAGAGGTTCAAGGTTTAGAGGTTCAGGGTTCAGAGGTTAAAATACTTTAAAAAGTTACCAATTCAGTTTTGTGCAAAATGCGCAAAACATTTTTGGGCATCTATCTAAAGCGACAACGAACAAGCATTTACTAAAATTGGAATTGAATCCAACTTTTGTTATTTATATCATTGCAGGTTGTTCCGGCTGTGTATCTATTAACCTGGTTATAGCTGTTTTGACGACGGCTCTGAAATAAAATAGATAGAATGCCACAAATCTTCAATCTTCAATCTTCAATTCCGGCTTGTCCGGGTTAGGTTTGTCTGAATTAGATTGGCCCAATTGGTCAATACCTGAGGACACGCGGAGTTAAGGCGGGCCGGGACATCGGTTGCGTTTTAGACGCTTAGGCCTGCGCAAGCAATGTCCCAGCCGGAGCTAATTGCCGTAAACCAGCCTTGGCAGCCAGAGAATAATCTCCGGGAAAATGACCACCAGGGCCAGCCCGATGGCCTGCAGAAACAGAAAGGGCACTGCAGCCCGGAAAATGATTCCCATGGTGATTTCCGGTGGCGCCACGCTTTTCAGATAAAATAGCGCGTATCCGAACGGCGGGCTTAAAAAGGACATCTGCATGTTGACCATGTAGACCACCCCGAACCACAGGGACACATCCCCGGGCGGCACCCCCGGAAAACCGAATAGTCCATCCCAGGGCAAAGAGCGCATAATCGGGGCAAAAATCGGCACCGCCAGCAGCAGGATGCCGACCCAGTCCAGGAACATGCCGAGCAGGACCAGCAGAACCATCATGATCATCAAAATGCCGTAGGGGCCCAGGCCGGTGCCCAGCAGGGTTTCGGTTACGAATTGCTGACCACCGTTGACGATGTAAAAGCCGACGAAGATGCTGGCGCCGAACATGATCCACAGCACCATGGTGGACGCCTTGAGCGTGGTAATGGCGGCCGTGGCGATATTGGTCCATGACAGCTTGCGCGACAGGGCGGCCACAACCAGGGCCCCGAAGGTACCGATACCGGCGGCTTCCACCGGAGTTGCCACGCCCGTAAAAATGACTCCCAGCACCAGAACCACCAGCAGAATCGGCGCGATAATGCCTTTGAGCAGTTTAAGCTTTTCTATCGTGCTGATTCGCTCCTCTTTCGGAAGGGCCGGTCCAACCCCCTCCTTCATATAGCTGCGGGCGGTGACATACAGGATGTACATTCCCGAAAGCAAAAAGCCTGGAAAAAAAGCGCCGATAAACAACTCGCCCACTGATTGCTGAGCCACCACCGCAAAAATAATCGCCAGAATGGATGGCGGGATCAGGATGCCGAGAGTCCCGCCGGCCAGGATCGAGCCGCAGGCCAGTTCCGGATTGTATTTGCGTTTGAGCATGGCCGGCAGCGCGATAATGCCCATGGTCACTTCGGCAGCGCCGATCACACCCACCATGGCCGCCAGAATGGTTGAAGCGATAATGGTGGCAGTGGCCAAACCGCCCTTCAAGCCGCCCAGAATCTGGTAAACGACATCGAACAGCTCTTCGATCAACCCGGCCGCCGCCAGCACCGAAGCCATGAAAATAAACAACGGTATGGCCGATAGCTGATAGTCGGTCATAAAGGGGAAGATGCGCGACGGCAGGATGTTGAGCATCTGCGCATCCCCGAATAGAAATAAAAACACCACTCCCAATCCGCCGGTGACAAAGGCCAGGGGCAGACCCAGCAGAAGCAGGAATATCAATGTACTAAACATCCAAAACGTAAGCCAACCAATACCTATTTCCAATCCCATAGTTTATACCTTCTTTCCAAACAGGACGATCAGATCCTTCATCAATTTGGTTATCCCATCCAACATCAGCAGGAGTGCTCCCAGCGACAATGTCACTTTCACCGGCCAGTACTGAATGGCCCACTCGGTAAAAGACACCTCCCACACGCCGATTGAATCCGCCGCAAAGGTCCAACCGGTCCAGAACAGCACGATGCAAAATATAAAAAAGAAGACTGACGTCAGCACATTTACGAGGGCTTTCATACGGAGCGGAAAGTATTGATAAACAACGTCCACATGGACATGGGCGTGCTCGCGGTGGGTGAAGCCGGCCGCCAATACATATTGCATGCCGAACATCAAAAACATGCTTTCGTGGGCCCAGTTGGTCGGCGAATTGAAAAGATACCGGCCCAGCACTTCATAGTAATAGACAAATACGGCGATGATCGACCAGAAACTGACGTATTCTCCGACATAACCATTGATCTTGTCGACCCATATGAAAAACGGATTTTGGACCTCTACCTCAAGGGTAACTTCGGCTTTGCCGAGTTTTTCAAATTCCGCTCTTTTGGCGGCGGCTTCAGCCAGTGCGGCTTCGTCGGGGGCCTCACGGGCGGCGCATTTTTTAACCATGCCGGGCAGCAAAAACGCATCGATCAGCAAAAAAACCGCAATGACGATGGCCGCGATGCTCGTGAATCGGAACCATTTGGCATGGCTGGCTTCTTTTTCGGCCAGATTCTGCTGGGCGGCTGCCATGGCCTGCTTGGCCTTGTCCATCTTCTGCTGGGCACCGTCCCGGCCTTTGTCAATCGCCTTCTGGGCCCGCTCTACGTCGAATTCGGCGATGCTGATTTCATTTTTAGCACCGGAAAGCGCATCCACGGCGTCCCTGACCTGGACGTTAAAAAGCAGCAGCGCGATAAATATGGGAATATAGACCAACCCCCAGACATTTTTGACATAGAGGCGGTGGAGGCCGGCAAAGCCGCCGCAGAGCCACAGCAAATAGGCGATGGGTTTTGAGAGCGTACCGTCGACTGTCTTCCCTCTCTGTTTGCGCACGATGTACATGGCCATTAAGGGGACGAATATTAATCCGCCCCAGTAAAGCCAATGGGGTAGTTCAAAATTAAGGTGTGGCATAAATCTATCCTAACTCTAAAAATATGATTACATTTTTACGACGAACCAGAATTCCTCTGGCCCCAACAATCAATAATGCACCGCAGCCAATTTTACGAAAACAGGAACCGCCATTAAGGCGGTTCCTGTTCGCCTGTAAACCGAGAGCGGCAAGGGCAAAAATATTAATTAAACATATTTCAGGTTTTGGCCCTTAATCATGTCCGGGTTGGCATAGCCGAGGCTGCCGGACATCATGTAGTCCAGCTGGATCTTGAACACCTTGGCAGCCCATTTATCGCGGTTGGCCCACTTGTACCACAGCGGTACCGCCAGTTGGGTGAAGGCTTCGACGTCTTCCTCACTGAGGCGGGTCACCACGGTGCCGGCTTCTTCGAATTTGACCCAAGCTTCCTGGTCGGCTTGCTGGATGGCAGCGTGATGCATATCGGAATAGACGTGCACTTCCATTTCCACAAAGGTTTTCAGGTGTTTGGGCAGTGCATTCCAGGCTTTCATGCCCACGGTGAGGTCCATCAAGTCGACGGGCTGGTAGATGGACATGAAGCCGGCCGGGCCCATGGAGATGTATTTGGTGACCTGATGAAAGCCCAGAGCATAGTTGACTGCCGGACCCACGTAGTCGGCCACATCGATGGTGCCTTTTTCCAGGGCCGGGAAAATCTCGCTGCCGGGCAGCAGGGTGGTTTTGGCGCCGGCTGCCGAGAATAGTTCGGACACCATTCCGCCCGGTACCCGCATCTTTCTGCCCCGGAAATCCTCAATGGAGCGGATCGGCACCTTGGAGTGGATAATGTTGGGGCCGTGATGGATCGGGCCGACATAGTACATACCCTGGCTTGCAAACAGTTCACGGGTGATTTCAATGCCGCCGAGGCCGTAATAGAAAACGTCCCATTCGTGCGGGTTGCGCATGCCCATGGGGTAGGAAGTTAAAAATACCGAGGCGGGCATACGGCCGGCCCAGTAAATCGTAAACGGGTTCATTCCTTCCAGCACGCCGTTTTTGACGGCATCAAACAGCTGAAAGTCACCGACGACATCCTTGGCGGTAAAGCCCTTGAAGATCAATTCGCCGCCGCTCTTTTCCTGGATGCTGTTGCACCAATTTTTGAAAATATCAAGCCCGATTCCCCCGGGCCAGGAGGTTTAAATACGCCAGGTCGTTCCTTTGGCCGCGGCCGTGCGAATGTTAAACAGCGTTGGCGCTGCTACCGCCGCCCCGACGCCTGCCGCCACCGACTTCTTGAGGAATTTACGCCGCGTGGTTTTTGTCGCTTCCGGTTTCTTGTCAGTTTTTTTCGCGTTGACTTTTTTCATAGACATTCCTCCTGTGAAAATTGTTGATGAACATGTCCCCCCGACATGAATAACGCTGAACTGCAAAGGAGATATCTCCATCGGAATTTCCCGGCAAGTGTAGTTTGCCGGTTACAAGTGGTGAACCTAAGCTTCTTGTTTCACGATATCTTGCACGCCGATGCAGCAGGCGTTAAGACCTCTACACAGATAATTAACCTTGCATTATAAGGTTCCATATTATAGAACGCCTTTCTACAATATGGGTTTCGTTATCTCTAACAAAGAGCTAACTTGGGTGTCAAGAAAAACAATTTTTGCCGGACAGCGGCAAGTGGCGGGAGTTCTTGTTCCGGTCCCTTCCGTAAATGGAACCGGATAAAACATCTCAGGGTGCAATCTGCTAACGCTTGTGCCAATAATGCAATCAATGAAAGCTTGGCGCAATACATTCTGGGTTACCGGCAATGAAAGTTAAAAAATCTCTTAGAGATAAAAAGCCTGGTAAGACCAGCTATCCATTAAACATAATTGGATTTTCTTGTCAAGTGCTTTTTTCCCTAACGGCCTATAACCCGGTGTTGTCGTTTTTCAATATCTCATTGTTTTTTTTGTTATTTATCGATATGTTATGTATATTTCTCGGAAATAAATCCGGCAATTTTGTACCTGGTATTTCTATTGAACTGCATTTTTCGCTACAGGTATGATGGTCTGTCCAAATGCACGAACCCGAATTTTCTAACAGAGCTTATTTTTATCACTCCCCCACGATCTTCATGGGCATCTTTTATCTGGTTTTGATGGTCTGGACCGGCATCTGCCTGCTGCTGATGGGATCGATCGAGTTCAGCTTTGGCTGGCCCCTGGCAAGATTGGCCATGATCGCCTTTGTGATGGTTTATGCCTGGTATTTTGCGATGGCGATCTCGTACAAGATCGGGATATCGGAGCGCGGCGATATTGAGCTGACCAGTTTCAGGCGGGTGGTCCGGGTGAATGCGGAATCGATCGGGATGGTCGAGGGCCCCAAGTGGGCCATTATTCCCTACGGGTTTGTCCGGTTCCGATTGGAGCGCGAAAAGGCCTACCTGTTTTGCTGCATCACCGACACAGACTTTGAGCAATTCATGGAGATTATGAAGGGCATTAATCCGGAGATGGTGTTGAAAGGTGTTTGAAATTAATGACGAATGTCGATTGACGAATGTCGAATGGTGGAATCGCTTCGCTCAGTCTATTTTAAATTATGGTTGCACGAAAACCCCCTTTACTGATGTGTTGGGTTTCGCCCTTTGCAATTAAGTCGTGATAAGCGCTTAATTTTGGTAAGTTGGTATGAGGCACAAAACCCAAAATCTCAGATAAGGCTCAACCCAACCTACAAAGAACTGAAATGCCTTATCTTACTATCATATGTTTATGAGCAGTGTTGCGATTGCCTGCGGAGGCGGATACTGCGACTGATCCGCCTATGTCGAGTTCCTTACAAAGCACTGATGCCTGGATTTGACAGAGCAACGGTTTCGAATTTTGAATTTAGGTAATTGGGATTTGTTTGGGATTTGGATTTTATTATTTGGAATTTTCATTCGACAAGCAAGGATGGCAAGGAACTAAAGCGGGCTATGCCCGCAACCCAAATATTCGAATGACATAGAGCCACCTTTTTTGTTAGAAAGATGGAAGCAACCAACAACCATCAACCAACGCAAAAGGTGACTCATGAAAAAACTTATAAAGCGGTTTTCAGAT